>SMTZ1_10011046_pt1 | contig 13657 bp, 12 predicted proteins | sample DeeMarSWOR136_30_FD_25667 | JGI IMG/M metagenome (IMG submission 25667) | reverse complement strand
GGCAGCGTTCCCATTCGTCTCGGTCTCTTAAACGGCCTTCGTTACCCTCGGCCAGTGTCGCAAACAGCAGCCCCCACTGGTGCAGGTTCGCCTGACAGGCCACCGCCTTTGCCTGTTTTTTTACCCGATTAAGCGCTGGCATCAATATTGCCATCAATAAGGCGATGATAGCAATCACCACCAGAAGCTCTATTAGCGTGAAACCTTTTCGCTTGCGCATGACATTTTGCCCATCTCTTTCAAAGAGAGATAATGAGTTTCGCTGGTATGTTTGTCTGCCATAATTATAACACAATCAATCGTGGTAAAGCAAGCTGCTGGCTGAACTTTAAGTCATAGATTCTGATACCCATCAAGCCAAGTTCGTCCTATAAAGGTTTCTCGAAAAAGGCTGAAGTTTGAGTAATTTTTCCTTGCCCCATTTGGCGATATATATTATTGTGCTATTTAAGCGTTCCAAGGGTGGAACCGACTTCTGTCCAGCACGTCAAACCCAAGCCCTTCTTAATAATAATTAGGACAAATTGTTATTTAAGGAGATAAGCTTATGGTATCTCAAGGACTCCTGTTCTCAGAACCTTCAATTGCTGAAACATGCGTATGGTGCGAACTGTCTGAAGGCATAGATCCAGCAGAATGGGCAAGTTTGTGCCGCTATATCGGCAAGCTAAGCCTAAAGGAGTTTGAATGTGTTAGAAAGAAATTCTTGCCACAGCATAGTAATGTCAACAGCAAGCAACAAGGGATTTGTCGTAGCTTCGACAATTTGGTAAAAATTCCTTTGGTCAGTATAGGATAGGTGGAGAGTATCAGAGAGAAGCATAAGCAGCTTCCCACTCAAGCCAAGCCGACCGGCTAATTTAAAGTGTTCTTCGTCTGTGGAGCCAAGTAACAAAGCCTATACCGATGCCGCCAAGGATAAAAGTGCTGGGAGTGGAGGATTACGATGGGTTCGGCAAGGGGCCACATTTTGCGAACCTGATAAAGCCCTAACTTTTTGCATACTTCACGCGCGTACGCGAGGGTAAGATTCTGTCAAAGATGATACCCCTCAAGACGAGTTCGTCGTTTAAATAGCCTGTGAGGCGCTTTAAATTGAAAGGAGGGGGGGGTATGGGATTCTGTGGGCTGGCTCAAGTAATGAAAACGTCACCGCAGCCGATGAACTCAGATACAAACAGGATGTCACTCGTTTGTCACGAATACTGAAAGCCGGTTGGCGAGCCGCCCTGTCGGGATGAAATCCTCGCTTACCGCAGCGGCTTGACTTTAATATTGCGATACCATACGGCCCTGCCGTGTTCCTGGAATCCGATAACTCCCTCCCGGGCCATATCTTTATACGCAATATTGAATTTATTTGGCGAGCCGTCCCTATTCTTGTGCGCCTCGGGCCAATTATCCAGATCGATATCGATAATCTGCTTGCCGTTCATCACAATACTAATCTTCGGCCCATCAGCCATGATACTCATACGGTTCCACTCGCCTGCAGGCTTGACCGCATTGACGCTCGGCGCCTGAATATCGTACACCGCACCGCAATCGTGCTTGCCCAGCTTTTCCTTGCCGTATGCGTTGGATATCTGTATTTCAATCCCGGTGTGCAGCCAGTTCTTGATATCGGCCGTGCGAATGAATACGCCGCTGTTCGTCCTTTCATTCACCTTGAACTCAACGTCCAAAATGAAATCGCCGTATTTCGTCTTTGTCCAGATATCACTGCCCCCCTTGCGCGTCAGCACGCCGTCCTCCATTGTCCAACTGCCCGGCCTAAACGTGCAGTTCGACAAATCATCGGCCACAACGTCCTGCCATCCCGTTGTTACCGGATGACTCGTCAAAGCCTTACTCGACGTCCCCGCACAAGACCCCAGAACAAACGCCGCACCTGCCGTCAAAACAACCAACACAATCTTTCTGCAAGACATAATACGCCTCCATGACAAACAACAGTTACCAATTCACATACAATCAACCAAGATTTCTCATTTACCATCAATTTGACTCTATTCTTCCATGTTCACTGTCATATGATACCCAACTTCCCTTGAAAACACAAACTCCTTAGCCATCTTTTTGCCAGATAAATTCATTAGCCTCAGGCTGGCTCAGGATTTTCTATAGGACGGCTGTGAGAGGTGTTTTAGCGTTCTACAATGGCCAAACTCAAGCCGAAGGGTAATTGTCAAAACCTCTAATAACCAATAGAAGAATTATATTATTTATGCATTTCATTTCCTCCGGAGTAGGGTCGAGGACCGGCGCGTTGGTGTAGGTCGAATTTTGTGTTCACCGTTTACTCGCCCTTTCGTTTGCGAGTGTCACAATATCTCGACTGTGCCACGTTTCCAGTCCCCGCCTCGTCAAACGCAGCATGTGGATTTCCCACACTACGCTTTCCTATATGCTTCATTTGCCCATAGACAACAAACATCGGCTTGTTCTGCTCTTTCCAGTTGATATCACGACGCCGATATTGAATTCTGTGCTTGCGTCGCTTGAGTTTTTTTGTTATTTTCTTTTTCACTCGAAATGCCTCCTTGCATCTGAATGTTGCTTTTAGGCTTATTTTACTAAAACCCTTTATAAGCAAAGATACAGGGCATTTCGAGTATTTTAGTGAGGCCGTGCATAATAAAATTCAAGAAGTCACGCTTGTATAGGGTCTAGGAGACAACGTGGCCTGATGGAAGATCGATATTGCCGGTTTGCGTTACTATTTGATGGAATTGAGAGTTATAGGTTTTTGCAGGTTGCTCTCTACATTTAATCGCATCGTTGCGTATTGTCTGACATGGCTTATAGTCGAGTGCTTCTTGTAGGCTAGTTCGAGTAGTGGTACTCCAGACAATTACTGGCTAAGATATGAGCATGAATGTTCTAGGTATATCGGCTTTCTACCATGATAGTGCCGCTGCACTCGTCCGTGATGGCGAAATTGTCGCTGCCGTCCAAGAGGAACGGTTCACGAGGATAAAGCACGACAGCCGGTTCCCGTCCAATGCAGTTTCTTACTGCCTCCAAGAGGGTGAACTTACTGCTGAACAGCTCGACTACGTGGTCTTCTATGAGAAACCGTTGCTGAAATTTGAAAGGTTGCTCGAAACCTACATTGGTTATGCCCCACGTGGTTTTAGGCAGTTCCTGATGGGTATGCCGTTGTGGCTTCGTCACAAGCTTCACCTTCCACGTGAAATAGATAGAGCTTTGCACAAGAAATATGAGGGGAATTACGTTTTTGTTGAACACCACGAATCACATGCATCTAGTGCGTTCTTCCCTTCCCCATTTGATGAAGCTGCCATTCTTACGCTTGACGGCGTGGGTGAATGGGCGACCGGCAGTTTGGGCCTTGGTAGGGACAACAGAATTGAATTGATGCAAGTGATGCACTTTCCTCATTCTTTAGGCCTGCTTTATGCCGCTTTTACGTATTTTACGGGCTTCCGCGTTAACTCAGGCGAATACAAAATGATGGGCCTCGCGCCATATGGTGAGCCAAAATACTATAGCATCATAATGGAGAAGCTCTTAGATCTGAAAGAAGATGGTTCGTTCCGACTGGATCTGTCTTATTTTCCTTGGTGTCATAAGACTGTGATGATCAGTGCGAAATTTGAGAAACTATTCGGCGGCCCCCCTCGCAAGCCTGAGTCACCATTGACCCAACGCGAAATGGACATCGCTGCCTCTATCCAGGCAGTTACTGAGGAGATTATGCTTCGAGCTGCGAGACATGTGCATCGGCTGACAGGCATGAAGAATCTGACATTGGCTGGTGGTGTGGCGCTTAACTGTGTTGGCAATGGCCGTGTTTTGCGAGAAGGACCATTTGACAATATCTGGATACAGCCTGCAGCAGGTGATGCTGGTGGGGCGCTTGGAGCCGCTCTGTTTGTCTGGCATCAATTGCTGGAAAACGAGCGGAAAGTCGACGGCAGTGATAAGCAGCGAGCATCGCTTCTTGGGCCAAAATACAGCGATGAGCAAATCCAGAAGTTCCTGGACTCGGTCAACGCCAAATATCATGTGTTTGAGGACGAGCAACAACTACTTGACAAAGTGGCAGATCTCATCAGCGAGGGAAACGTGGTCGGCTGGTTTCACGGCCGTATGGAGTTTGGCCCCCGTGCTCTGGGCAACCGTAGCATCATTGGCGATGCACGAAGCGAAGCAATGCAATCGATAATGAACCGCAAAATCAAGTTTCGTGAGTCTTTCCGTCCCTTCGCTCCCTGTGTGCTGCGTGAGGATGTTCACGATTATTTCGATATTCACAATGAGCAAGAAAGTCCATATATGCTTTTAGTTGCTTACCTCCAAAAGGACAAACGTCTGCTACCCCAAGAACAATCTGAGTTGGAAAAGGGATTGGATAAGCTGAAAGTCAAACGCAGCGTGGTACCTGCTATCACTCATGTGGATTACTCAGCGCGCATCCAGACTGTCGATAATGAGCGGCATCCGAGACTTCATCGTCTAATGAGGCAGTTTAAGGACAAGACCGGATGTCCAGTTATTATCAACACCAGCTTCAACGTTCGCGGTGAACCTATTGTCTGCTCTCCAGAACACGCTTACAGGTGCTTTATGGCCACAAATATGGACATTCTGGTTATGGAAGACCAGTTGCTCTACAAAATGGAACAACCCGATGCTAATCGGCATGAGATAGACAAGTACAGAGCCCAATTCGAATTGGATTGAGTTCCTGGCTGAAGGGGAATGATTATAGATGTTCTTGGTTGAAATAAATTGGCATCCGAGCCGCAAAGAGCTTCGCACTTTTGCGATAATAGCCCTAATTGCAGCGACCATTGTTGCTTTGCTGCTCTGCAGATTCAGAGGTCTTGGGATTCGATGGGTTGCAGTAATCTTTTCGCTTGGGGCTGCTATACTTTTGAGCAGCTTTGTATCCCTCAGACTAACCAGGGTGATATACCTTGGCTTAATCCTAACAACACTTCCGATTGGCTTGCTGATTAGCGTTTTCCTGCTTGCGACCTTCTTCTTCGGGATTCTGACCCCTCTAGCGATCATATTCCGCGTGATAGGCCGAGATCTGCTGCATCGTAAGTTTGACCCCTATACCGACAGTTATTGGATAACTCATCGGCAACCTGATAATCTCGACCGTTATTTCAACCAGTTCTGACGAGATTGGAGAATATGCATGTCCACGACTTTGCGGCAGAAGAAATCAACAGAATTTGGAAAACTGACCCCGAAGAGGCGTCGCACTTTGCTGGGGGAGTTCTGGTTTTTCTTGAAACATAACAAGAAATGGTGGCTATTACCCATAATTATTGTACTGCTGTTCCTAAGTCTGATCTTATTGCTTAGTGGGACAGCCATAGCGCCGTTTCTATACCCATTGTTCTGAGTGCTCGACTTGGCCTATTCATTCGGCACCTAAACCCATATCGTAACCCATTGCGAGGTGCTTCACTTTTTTCGCATCGTGGCTCATGATATGTGCAGCTGTTGCATCTACAGCCATGATGTCAGTACTGGCTATGATTGCCCATGAGCCAAGACGTTCTTTCAAATTCAAAGTATTGCCACCATTACCTGCAGAGGGGCCATCACCTTCAATGCCAATAGAAAAATCAATAATGGAAAGATCGGATTTTATGCTCTTTACAATATCCAGATATGCCAGCGCAATTGCTCGTAAGCTGCTGTGATCAAAGGTGCCGCGATTCCACCAGGTATTGTTTACCAACTATGCATAGCGAGACAGCGGTGTGATACCGACGAAATTCTTCGAAGCCAGTGTAAGCTGCGCCCATGAGTGCGTTTTAGCCACAGGAATTGAAATCACCTTATCTGCATTGACGACCAGGCTGGAGATGGCAATCTTGTTCAATGACGTGCTCGAAGGAATCTCAACCCAGCCTGGCGAGTTGGTTTCCAAGCATGCCAAGGTGACTTTGCCATCATACAAGGAGCTGAGATGCCCTGCTTCCTTCATGAGATCAGTACGGCCATCCAGAGTGATTGCATATTGCCATTCGAAGGTCGGCAGTTGAGAGTCCTCGCCAATGATGACTTCTGCAGCGCCTGCCTTTAGACATTCCTCTGTGGCGGCGATGATGTCAGGTTTCGTGCACTCGCCAATATGAAAGCAGTTGTTATGTTGTGCTCAGGGAAACGTCACAAAGTTCGGCTTGATAAACACTGTCTCGCCGGGGTTGACAACCGCTTGCATTCTCCCTAACGCATCTATGGCATCGTGTGTCATCGAATCCAGATTGTCTCCGCGAATTGCCGTCACTCGCGCGGTTATCTTTGGTGCAAGCTGCTGAACAGGCGGCTTGCTGGAACTCGCGAAAATCCATGGTCTCTGCAATGCGAGTGCCGTGCTAACACCTGCTCTTAGAACCTCGCGTTGTCTCATCTCCTGCATGGTATGGTTTCCTCCAACTTCCGTGGCTACTTCGGCAGGGCTGCCCTCGCACTCTTCAAGTTCTCGCGGATCTCGGGGTCGTCGGGATCGACGCGCAGTGCTGCTTCAAACTGCGCCACCGCCTCGCGCAAGCGCCCTTGCGCAGTATACACCACGCCGAGGTTGTTGCGCACCTCTGCGTGGTCTGGCTCGAGGTGGACCGCCCGCTCCAGATAAGACTGGGCCTCGGCGAAGTTCTGTTGTCTACCGAGTGCCATCCCTAGCATGTTGAGCGCGCCCACATGGTTGGGATCGATCTGAATCGTGTGTTGCAGCTGGGCCACGGCTTCCGCCACGCGTCCCTTCTTCATCAGGATTCGCGCCAGGTTGAAATGCGCGTGTGTGAAGTCGGGCCTCAGTTGGATGGCCCGTTCGAATTGCGCCTGAGCTTCTTCACGGCCCAGCCGCTCATAGGTGACGCCCAGGTTGTTGTGTGCCCCGGCGTATGTCGGATCCGCTTCCAGCGCCTGCTTGAACTGGGCCATGGCTTCCGCCAGCTTTCCCGCCTTGAGGAACTCAGTGCCCATACGGTTGTGGACGCGAGCGTAGTTGGGCCGGGCCCGGCCTAATGCCTTGGCGGCTGAGACGGCCTCAGCGTCACTTTGAGCAGAACGCGGAATCTCGCGCGCCGATGGCGCACGGCCGACGTTGAGATCGGCCAATATCTGCTTCAGCGCCTCGGCGGCGACACGGCACGCTTCGGGAGATGGATGGAGCTCGTCGCCGGAGCTGTAACGCAGGCGGGGATTCACGGCGCCGGGCGAGTCCGCGAGGTGCCGCTGAAAAAACTCCGAGAGCCGGACCGACGGGATGCCGTACATCGCCGCCAGATGCTCGACCACGAGCTGCCCGCCGCCCCCGGGCATGAAGCAGACGTCCTCGATTCGGTCATTCAAAAACCGCGGCCAGATGGCGACCAGCGGCTGAAACCCGTGACGGTCGGCGAGCTGGCGGCATCGGCGCAATCCCTCGGTTACATTGTTGTCTCCTATGGCGTCCAGGTTCCAGCGAACGGGGTCCGCCTCCGCTCCGAAGTGAAACAGGTTCAACCGGACGCTGGCCAAGCGAAAGAGGTGGGACCTCCGAAACAATGCCTTAACGACCGCGGGACGATCAATCGTCTCCCCAAGAGGAAACGCCTCGCGGTTGAAGTTGTCGAAATCGTTCTCCACGAACACCAGAACGACTACGTCCGGATCGAATCGCAGCCCCTTCACTTCCAGCAGCTCGACTTCGGCACGGGTGCAATACGCGCTGACGCCGAAGTTGAGGACCTCAGTTGATCCATCGGGGTAAAGATCTTCGAGCCGGCGAGAAATGGTTTCGGATTCGCGTAGCCCATAGCCCTCGATAACCGAATCTCCGAACAGCAGGACCCGCCTGACGCCATCAGGCTTCTGGAGCGTGCGTTCCCTGTCGCGCTGTCCGTGGGAGTTGGTCCGTTCGTAGGTCTGGATGAAGTCAGGATCGTCACTGCGGCAGTTCGCCTTCAACTCAAAGCCCAGGATCGGATTCTTCGAGCGCTTGTAGATGCAGTCATAGGAACTGAGCTGAATCGGCTTGATGCCGGGTCCCAGACGGAGGATCCGAACGAAGGCTTCGGACGCAAGCAGCGCGAGCAGGGTGGCACAGACCGCCACGGCCGGTTTGGCCAGTTGGCGAAGAAACGCTCGCGACCGTTGTTCTGATGACATGCTGCGGTGCTCCAGTTATCTGCGCCATCATGTCGTCGGTTTGGCTGACAGCAAGTCTGATGTCCACCGACAGGGGTGATTGTACCACCAGGGGTATAAGTACGCAAGGTGAGCCATTTGCGTTGTAAGCATTTTTTCTGGAATTCACGGACTGAATCGAAGTGAGATTGTCTTCTTGACCGCTCTATCAGCTTCAGATGTCCATTATGATCGCAATGAGGCCCGCTTTTGACACACCGATGGATCGGACATAGAAACAAACGCTATTGAGCACCACAGTATCTCATTTGGCAACAGTCAGGCGGCCTGCATAAGGCTTCTGATCTTGTCCTTCTGCTTCTCTTTACGGCCTTTATTGGCTAAAACGCTGGAAAATGCCTTATCCCACCGGATTGCAAAGGAGTTCCCGCGTATTGGCGGACCTCGTATCTGCAAGCCTTGTGCAGAAATGATCATGGAGGTAGTTAATAACCATATTCGCTCTAAAGACTACATTCATCATGGCCAGATAGTTTGGACACCCCACATCTTGATAACCTGAATTCAACAATTGCTTTCGAAGTCATTTCTAATCTCTTTCTTTGTTAGATAAGTTTTACTGGCTGGCTGCAAAATATTTTTTATTAACAGCCTCTACTTAATTAAGACATCTCGAGACGGAAAACAACTGAATTTTACTACTTCGTAAGTAATGATGAATTGTGCAAAAAATCGCCTAAGGTGTTGCGTCTATCAGTTGAACAGGTTATTTTTAATAGCAGATCTATCAGTTGAACAGGTTATTTTTAATAGCAGATAAAGTTCAGCGACGTAGCTGAGCGGATGTCATATGGGAAATATCAACTTGAGATTATCCGGCATTGGTGCAGTAAAAGCGTTGCTTTAGCCGCTGGATTTTTGGGAGTAACGATAGAGCTTAAAGGTCTGTAATCTCCGTGCAACACAAAAAGGTTTTGTATTGTGAGCCAATACCAAAAGAAGCATCTGCAAGATTTCGGCCCGTACTCAAAAGCACCTATTTGCATAGCATGTTGAAACAGAGGCAACAGCAGTAGAGAAAGGAAAGAGAGAATGTCCGTCCAAATAACAGAATTGACTTTTCTTAAATATTTAGCCCCACGGTTTAATCTTCCGGTGCCCGAGCACCTGAACGCCGAGGCCAATGGAACAGAGATCAGAACTGCTATCAAGCGGTGGGGTAGTAAGGCACTGGTCAAGCCGGATGTCTTGGCAGGTCGGCGATGCAAAGCAGGCATGGTCCAACTGGTGAGCGACTATGTAGAAGCGCAGAGAGTACTTAAACATGTGCAGAGTAAAGAGTTGAATGGTCACCTTCCCCGAACGGCCTATATAGTTCAATACATCCCAGCCGATATGGAGGTGTATTCGGTCATTACCTATGACTCACGCTACTTGGGACCAGTAATGACGGTATCCTTAGCTGGCGGGATGAATGTGGAGGATGTTGAGGACAACAAAAAAGTGACTTTCCCGGTTGATGTATACAAAGGTTTTAATGCCTACCAAGCCAGTGAAATCCTCACTAAACTCGACTGTCCTCGGAACATGGTCAGTTCGCTTTCGCAGGCTTTGGTGGATTTTTGGGACCTGTTCATATCGACTGGCATGCGGATGTGTGAAGTGAATCCGTGGCGAATCACTCCAGCAGGGAAACCGTATGCCTGTGACTTTAAGGCTGTGTTCGACGAAGCAAATTTCAAGTTCAAGAATATCGGCTTTAAGCTGCCTGAGTACCCCGCCAATGTGACGCCTTTTGAAGAGGAGATGGCTTCGTGGAGCGCTTCAAGCTACCGTGGTCAGGCCCATGTGGCCGATTTAGGTGGTGAGTTGATCCTGCCCATCCTCTTTGGTGGTGGGGCCTCGACAATTATTGTCGAAACACTAATGCAGAATGGCGGAAGCCCTATATTTCTATCAGATTTCGGAGGGAATCCACCCTACGAACGCATGTTCGGGACGGCACAGATATGCTTTGAACACCATCTGGATAAAGCAAGCCTCATTCTCATCCTTGGAGGAAAGGCCAACAATACGTCCATTAGCATAACTTTCAAAGCCATCGCTGATGCATTGCAGAATTATGTGGACAGGCACGGCCCTATAAACACGCCTGTGATAATCGGTCGTGGTGGACCACAACTTGTAAAGGGGCTTTTTACCATGAAGGACACCTTGGAATCGCTGGGTTTGCCTCACGTCATCTTCGGCCCCGACACGCCTGTAACTCAGGTGGCAGAGTACGCCGCTAAATTCGCTATGGCATACCAAGAGAAGGGAGGTTCTAAATGAGAACCAAGAGGTTAAGTGATCTTCTGAAGGCCGAGGACCGAGTAGCAGTTTCCAATATAACCGGTAGAGAAGCGAGCGCAGTTACTATTGCCTCGCAGAAGTACTGCGGCAACATCGTGGGTGGTTGGGCTTTAGGCAAAGGTGGGCAAACTCTCGATGTGCCGGGCCGTAAGAGTATACCTGTCTTTTCTACCTTCGAAGAGTTGAACAAGAGTCTGCCTAAGAAAAAACTGCCCAACAAGATCATAGTATATTCTCCCCCGTCAGCCGTTTACGGTGAGGTTAAAGAGATCGTGGAGCACGGTAAGAAGACTGTTGAAACGCTTTTCATTATCACCGAGCATGTCTCTATAGAGGTCACCGCTAAAATAGCCCAGGTTTGTTCTCGGGCAAATATCAACGTGTTGGGTTGCAACTCTTTAGGTATGATAAACACCCACGACGCAGTGCGTGTTGGAGCTGTAGGTGGCAACAGCCCCTCGGAAAGTTTCCGACCCGGCTCGGCAACGATAATATCCAATAGCGGCAATATGGTCAACACGATGGCTTCCTACCTTTTGAGTGCGGGAATGGGCACTTCCTTTGGCATCTCAACAGGAAAGGATTCGTTAATTCTATTACCTCTTAAAAACCTGTTGGAACTGGCTCGCAATGATACATGTACTAAACTTATTATAACTTATATCGAGCCTGGCGGTTTCTATGAAAAAGAAGCGGTGGAAATGCTTCACCAAACGAAATACCCCAAGCCTGTCATATCTTACATCACGGGCAATTTGCTTCAGAATTCCGAACTCTCTTTGGGCCATGCCGGTGCTGTGGTTGAGGCAAGGCAGGCGACCGCCGATGCAAAAATGAAACTTTTCGACGAATACTTTGGAATCGAGCCTTTTAATCCCGATATTAAGTACCAGAAATCACCTGAGTTGATGAAAGCGTTAGAGAGAGGCATACGCATCAACACCCTTCACCACTTACCTGCAGCCGCAGGCCTTATTTGTGATGTGTTAGGCATTGAACGAGATTTCAGGCCGTCCCAACCACTAAGACTTAATCCGTGGTTTGTAGACTACAAGTTTCTCGAAAAGCGTCTCCCTTCAAAATTATTATTGCACCGCGGGATTATCCCCAAACCTTATGTGTCCCAGGTAAAGCTTCTAAGCAGAGAGACTCTGGGGGCGAATCCTCCGAAAAGGAACATGAGGAACGCAAGTCACGTTTCTTCAAATGACGGCCATAGAACAAGAATTTTTGGGCACTCGCTTGAGCAAGAAATGCAAAAAGGCTCCTTTGTAGAAACGCTCATTTTCACATGGATGGGAGAACGGCCCCAGAAATTCGAAGTCGAGTTACTGGAAAAATGTCTGATTGCTTCTTTGACTAATGGTCCCGGTACCATTTCAGCCCAGGGAGCTAAACTTTCGGCCTCTGCGGGGAACTCTCCAAACACCGCCATGATAGCAACTCTGGCCTGTATAGGTGACATCCACGGCGGTAATGGCCGAAAGGCCGTGGAATATCTCACTCACATCTTCAGTAAAACCGACCTTGTAGATCCCTGGGATTCTAACAATAGTATTAACCTTCAGAATATTGTAAATAAAGAAGCTACCCGGTTCAGTAGGCAACGCAGCGCAGCCAAGGAAGCTGGAACCGACTATGAACGCATCCCATGCCTCGGTCATCCTGTCTTCAAGGATAAGCCTGTTAACTACGACCCCAGAGAACAGGTTATCAGCAACTATCTGAAGGAGAAAAACCTCCACAACGTTTTCCTGGAATTCTACCACATGTTGGCTCACCGGCTCAAAGAGATAGGCATCGCCCGGAACGTCTGGGCAGTGAACCTTGATGCGTGTATTGCTTCACTGGTGCTCGGGATGTCATGGAAGGGGTTGAAAGAAAAACGTATCACTATGCGACGGGTATGCGACATAGCCTTCATGGTCTTCGCGCTCGGCCGAACCGCAGGAGCAGGCGGCGAGTTCCTAGACCATCAGGATTTCGGCTCTCCCATGGACATGCGCATCCCCGTCAGCGAGGGCGTTGTTTTAAGCAGATCGAAAGATTGACTATCCGAATAATTTGATAGTTCTCCCCGCTCGCTTCACCTAAAAAACTGACAACACCCAGCCCCTTGACTTGACAACGGTTGTTCCATAGCCTCGTGTGTTTGTACCAGGGGTTCTATTAGGCGTCATTCTGACGTCAGTTCTGTTTGTGTTCTCAGTATGGTTGAGGGCAGCCGGATTGAGAGTCGGCCGTCCTTGACATCGACCGTCTGTGTTCAGAACAATCAAATCAGACTTCAAACTCAACATCCTAAGAATCTCAAAGATCTCCACAACCGATTATAACACCAATATCTTTTCAATTTCGCCGTATTCCCCTTTTGCCGCCTTCGTAAGAAGATGGCCGGCCACAAGGAACTGTTCACGCCACAGAGATAGCGTAGAAGCTACTACGCCCAGCTCTCGACTCAAAAATTCCAGATCTTCGCCTCGTAGTAACCGAAACACTGCCTGGGCCTTGCGGGGTGCGGAGAATCGTCCGCCGCGGCCGGTTCTTGCTACGCTCGCTTCGCAACAACCGGCTCCTTCTTATCCTTGGATATATCCAGTACCTTTTTCGGGGATCATTATCCCCTAACCTTGTGTCCAAGGAAACTATAGGGCGGAACACTCCATACGTGTGCAGAATCATTAATGATTTCGGCAAACAAAAGAGAACCCGAATCTCCCAAGTATTGGGTGACACATGGACCGTAATTTGAAAGTTTTGGGCCTACGGAGACCCCTCGACGGAGCGAAGATCTGGAGAGACAATAGGAAATCGCCGGTCGAGGTGCACCAAAAAGAGTGCCAAAACGTTGAATTTGAAGGCGGTTTTCATGATTTGGACCGACTGAACCGCAAAGGATGTGGCGATGATCCAGATCATTCTGGTATAATGGCGTGTTGCAGCGTGTAGGACTGTAGTTTATGACGATATACGGGAAATCCCAGTTAAGGGCGTCTCAATCACTCAATGCTAGAATTGCTGGATTTCATTGGAAGGAATGTAATGGTTAGTTCTTTTCTGAGGTCATCTAGTCCTAGCCGTGGTCGGTCAATCCGAACCTTCATATTCTTTGTCCTATTCTATCTTTACCTTTGGCTCGAAGTTGATCTGAGCCTCATCTATCACGGCGCTGGAATGGTTA
>SMTZ1_10004738_pt1 | contig 13660 bp, 15 predicted proteins | sample DeeMarSWOR136_30_FD_25667 | JGI IMG/M metagenome (IMG submission 25667) | reverse complement strand
AAAAGCTCAAGGTTAAGGCATGTGCCGTGGTAGACTCAGACCTCAAGAGTATCACGTCGGATTGGGTAAAATATCTCGTCGATCCTGTGTTGGAGATGAATTACCAGTTCGTGGCACCCATTTACCTGCGGCACAAGCATGACGGAACTATTACGAACAACATCGTTTACAATCTCACCAGAGCTCTTTACGGCAAACGAATACGACAGCCCATCGGCGGAGACTTCGCTCTCTCCCGGGATGTGGCTAAGTTTTATGTTGAACAGGATGTCTGGCAAACGGATGTTGCCCGTTTCGGAATAGATATCTGGATGACCACCAATGCTATCACTCAAGGCTTTCGGATTTGCCAATCTAATCTAGGGGTCAAAATTCATGATGCAAAAGATCCAGGATTCCACCTAGGGCCCATGTTCCGTCAGGTGCTCTGGACCGTCTTCACCCTCATGGAACGCTATGAAGATTTTTGGAAAGGCGTTAAAAACAGCGAGCCTGTAGAAACCTTTCATCACGAGAGATATTTTGAACCTGATCCGGTAGCAGTCGATCTGGAGGGGATGATTCAGCATTTTAAGACCGGCTTCCATCAATTTTCACCCCTATGGAAGGAAATCTTCTGCAAGGAGTGCTTTGAGGAGATCAGAAAGCTCAGTCGCAAGGAGCTTCGGAATTTTCACCTGTCCATAGATACCTGGATTCAAATCCTGTATGAGTTGGCAGTTACCTTCCATACGTGGAGTGTTAACCGCAACAAATTGATTGATCTCGTAACCCCTCTCTACTATGCGCGGGTAGCATCTTTTGTAAGGCAATCCTGGGAAATGTCATCCTTGGAGGCCGAGGCCTTGGTAGAGGAGCAGGCTCAGAGCTTTGAAGAACACAAAGATTATCTGATTACAGTCTGGAACGAGAAAAATGGTGAATTGGCTAAATCCTGCTAACGTTCCGTCGATTGACCCCTTAAAAAACACTTCTCTACGGTTACATCTATTGTATAAGGAGTAATTCTTTAAGAAGGTATTTCATTCTTCTTAGTGAGGTGTTTTCTATAGAGCACCTCACTATGGCACATTTATCCCTTTATTCTTTCTTCATTAAAAACTGTAAACTATCATAAGATGTATAACCGTAAAAAAAGATAATGTATCTATTTTTCACTTCACTCCCGAGAGAAATTCTATTGTGAAGTTTCCTCAGTTTCCGCGGGACACTGTTGTTCATGAGCGAAATTTGCGAAAGAACTGGGGCACCCACCAAGGGCGAGCAGGAGGGGAAAGCCCCCCGCCACAGGCGGGGAGAAGGGGCAGGTATTCCCCACCTTCGACCCCTGTAAGGGTCACTTCGAAAGCATTGAAGCGAGGGACAACAGTGTCCTGATCACAAAGTGTCATTTCTCTATATAATCAACATGTTACAACGATATCCATCCTAAAAATAAGGAAAATCCACAAATTCTATTCAGTCAACATAAAAAGGATTGAAAATTGGCATGAAATTGCCTATATTAGATCAAAAGTGCTCCTGTAAGGACTTGATCTGTTAGGTGGCACTCAACGTTGAGTGTTTCGGATCTTCCGAGCCTTCCTCCTATGTCCAGAGGGATACGGAGGGTGGCCGAAAAGGTGTGATTAGAAATGATCACGCCCCCCGTGTTCGGAAAGGAGGTCCACTATAGAACGAGAAGGGCCGATGACCAACACGGGGTCATCGGCCATAACATTTGAGGCAAATATGAAATTGCTACTCGATGAGTATTACCGGGAGATAAATTACCTGAGGATATCCATTACCGATAGGTGTAATTTACGTTGCCGCTACTGTGTGCCCGAGGAGGGAGTACAGTTGATCGAGCATGAGGCACTCCTCACCTATGAGGAGATTCTGAAGGTGGTCAGCGTCTTCGCACTCAATGGGATCTCCAAGATCCGGTTGACCGGCGGGGAACCCCTCGTGAGGAAGGAGGTGGTTGATCTCATCAAGTGGATTGCTCATACTGAAGGAATAAAAGACCTGAGCCTTACGACTAATGGGGTCCTATTGAAGGAGTATGCAGCAGCTTTAGTTAAGGCGGGTCTTTCTCGGATAAATATCAGCCTCGATACCTTGCGCCCTGATCGGTTTTCATACATCACCAGAAGGGATAAATTCAAGGAAGTGTGGGAAGGCATTGAAGAAGCTCTACGACACCATCTCTCGCCGGTTAAAATCAATGTAGTCGTCATTAAGGGGGTTAACGACGACGAGATAAAGGATTTCGCCCGTTTGAGCATCACATACCCCCTTCATGTCCGTTTCATTGAGTTCATGCCAATCGGTGAGGGGAACGAATGGAGTCAAGACCGGCTGGTTCCTCAATCTCAGCTCATAGAGGAAATCGAGGAGATGGGAGATCTGATTCCCATTCAACCCCAAAATAACGATGGTCCAGCAAAGAGGTACTACCTGAAAGGGGCGAAGGGTGAAATCGGATTTATAACTCCCATGAGCAGCCACTTCTGCGATCAATGTAACCGTCTGCGGCTCACCCCTGACGGAAAAATTAGAACCTGCCTCTTCTCCGATGATGAGATCGATGTAAAGGGTGTCTTGAGAGAATCAGAAAATGAAACGGAGATAGAGGATATTCTCTATCGGGCACTTCAGACCAAACCAGAAGGTCAAAGGCTCAATGATTTTCGCTTTAAGAAATGTCAAAAATGTATGTACTCGATAGGAGGATAGGAGAGAAATGAAGGGTTTTACCCACCTAGACGAGAGAGGACGGGCACATATGGTTGATGTCACCCAAAAGGAGGTTACCCTGAGGGAGGCGACGGCCAGGGGAACGATCTTAATGCAACGGGAAACCTTTAAGAGAATCTTTACGGGAGGGATAGAGAAAGGAGATGTACTAGGGGTTGCAAAGATCGCTGGGATTATGGGCGCCAAGAGGACTGCAGAGCTCATTCCCATGTGCCACCCCTTAAACATCACTGGAGTAAAGATAGCCTTCCTGCCCGTAGAGGATGAACACAAGATAGAGATCGAGGCAAAGGTCAGAATAAAGGGGCAAACGGGGGTGGAGATGGAGGCATTAGTGGCAGTGGCTACCGCCGCCCTAACCATCTACGATATGTGCAAAGCTGTGGATAGAGGAATGATGATCTCCGACATCCACTTGGTGGAGAAGAAAGGGGGCAAGAGCGGACATTTTGAATGGGGAGAAAGATGAAGGGGATCGTTATCGCGGTAAATAGCGCCACTGAAAGGGGAGTTTTCAAGAAGAATGTGGGGAAGGGACACCTCAAAAAGGATTGGGGCTTGGAAGGTGATGCCCATGCAGGCAACTGGGACAGACAGATAAGCATATTACCCATCGAGGCCATGGATCTGGTCCCTCCCTCCATTATGTCCACCTTGTGCAGTGAGGACTATACAGAGAACATCACCATTGAAGGAATTCCCATAAGAGAATTGAGGGTAGGGAAAAAATTGAGAATCGGGGATGCCGAGGTTTTAATCTGCCACATTGGTAAAGAAAAGCCAAAAGATGAGGGAAGACCATATATCGTAAGTCGTGAGGGGAGGTTCGGGAAAATTACCAAAAGCGGAACGGTCAAAGTGGGAGACCCTGTGTTCCTCCTCGAGGGAGAGTAATGGATTTCTTCCGGGTTCAGACCACTCATCAGGTAAAGGAGATGCTCAAAGAATTCCCCCCTCTGGGAAAAGAGGATGTAGTATTAGAAAATTCCCTAGGGAGAATACTGGCAGAAGATATCATCTCTCCAGAAGACCTTCCCTCTTTTAATCGCGCAACCATGGATGGCTATGCCCTGCGGGCTAAGGATACTTTCGGGGCGTCTGAGGGGAGTCCCGCCCTCCTGGAGGTGCAAGGCGAAATCAATATGGGGGAAAGACCTTCTAATGAGATACAACGTGGAGGTGGGGTAAAGATCTCCACCGGTGGGATGCTCCCGGAAAAAGCCGATGCTGTAGTCATGGTAGAACATACTCAGGTCATCGACGAAACCACCATCGAGGTCTTTCGTGCCGTGGCACCAGGGGAAAACGTGATTCAAAGAGGTGAGGATCTAAAACAGGGGGAGAGAATTCTAGAGAAAGGTCACCGTTTGCGAGCCCAGGATTTAGGGGCCTTGGCCGCTTTAGGTATGGGGATGGTGAATGTGTATCGCAGGCCGCGGGTAGGAATCATCTCCTCAGGGAACGAGGTGGTTCCCATAGACTCCGTACCTCATGAGGGAGAAATCAGGGACATAAATAGATACACCCTCTGGGCCCTTAGCATAGAGTCTGGATGTGAACCTTTCCATCTCGGCGTTGCCAGAGATGAGTTAGAAGATCTTCAAAAGAAACTAGAGCAAGGGCTTTGCAAAGGGGATGTAGTGCTTATCTCAGGCGGTAGTTCTGTGGGAACGAGAGATCTCACCATCGAGGCCCTCAACTCCCTGCCGCAAGCAGAGATTCTCTTGCATGGAGTGGCAGTGAGCCCTGGTAAGCCGACCATCTTAGCTAAGGTTAATGAAAAAACGATTTGGGGGTTACCAGGACATCCGGTATCCGCAATGGTAATTTTTATGACGTTAGTGACCCCCTCTCTCTGGAGGTTGGGCGGATGCACGAATTGGGATTCCCCTCACCCCTGGACATTAAAGACGAAGGTGTCTCGAAACATTCACTCAGCCCAGGGGAGGGAGGACTACGTAAGGGTCAAATTGAATCTGGAAGCGGGTAAGTTGATAGCAACTCCGGTATTCGGTAAGTCAGGGTCGATCTCTACCATGGTCAAGGGAGACGGTCTGCTGAGGATCGAGATGGAATCCGAGGGTATTCAAGAAGGAGAGGAGGTAGATGTATGGCCCTTCTGAGCTTGTCGTTCTTTTCTCACCAATGCAATAATCCGATATGCATGATCCCCGCCGCCACCAGAGGGATGGTGAGGTTATCGTCCAGTTTTAAGGGGAGAAGTTCGACTATTGTGGCCCCTAGCACCGCTGCCCCTCCCCATAAGATGCTACTCTTCATGGTGAGAGCCACCACAATCATCCCGGAGATGAAAAACGCTATGCTCCCCTCCAACGTCTTGCCATGAAAGAGGTAAATCCTTCCCCAACCACTCCCCACAATGGCCGCCGAGGCATCGGATACGATGAGAATATAGAGGCTAACGATAGCAACATCCTTAGGGAAAAAGAAAATGGTGAGTAACGTCCCGATAAAAAAATAGGTGGAGCCAATGAGCCCCTTTCTTTCCCGATCTCGAAGAAAATGGGAGGTGATAACTCGATCAAACAGCTCCCCAAACCCTTTATGATAGTGCCTTAGCAGATCACAAGCGAGGTAGAGGACGAAGATGGGCAGGAGAATCAGCAATACTTTTGATTTAGAGAGGTAGTGGTATCCGATGGGGATGGCGATGGGGTAAACGTGCATTATCTTTCGGCGGATCTCCAACCAGGGTATCATTCTCACCCACGCAAATTCTTCACTTCTTCCGGTGACAAGGGGCGACAATTCCCTGGCCCTAATCCTTCCAGAGTGAGAGAAGCAAACCTAATACGTTTAAGCCGCAAGACGGGACGGTTGATCGCTTCAAAGGTCCTCTTAATCACCCTGTTTCTCCCTTCCCACACGGTTACCTTGAGCCAAGAGTTCTCTTTGAGCATCTTTACTCGTTTAACCTCCATGGGGGGGCTCATTCCATCAACGAGCATGACCCCTCGCTCCAACAGGTCCATCTCCTTGGGGGTTAATAATCCTCTCACCTTCACCAAGTAGGACCTGGAAATCTCGTAGCGAGGATGAGTAAGCTTCAGAGCAAGCTCTCCGTCATTTGTGAGCAGCATGAGCCCCTCGGCATCATAATCGAGCCGTCCTACAGGGTATACCCTCACTTTAATGTTGGGAATAAGATCTTTTATCGTAGGCCTACCCTCAGGATCCCTCAGAGAAGTGATGATCCCTCGAGGTTTGTGAAGGAGGTAATAGACCTTGGGTGAAGGGCGTGGAATCGACTTTCCATCCACCATTATCTGATCGCGATCAGGATCAGCCTTAACCCCCAATTCTCTTATCACCTTACCATTAATACTGACCCTCCCTGCAAGGATCAAGGTTTCTCCTCTCCGCCTTGAGGCAACCCCCGCCTCAGAGAGGACCTTTTGCAGACGCAGCAGTGGCATCCTCTACCTCTCTCCCTTGAGGGACTCTAACTCTTGGAGAGTGGGAAGACCGCTAAGGTCGCGCAGTCCAAAGATCTCTAGAAACCGTCGAGTCGTCCCATAGACGAGCGGCCTACCAGGGACTTCTTTCCTCCCCAAAATCTTGATAATCCCCTTTTCCAACAGGGAGTGCAAAACCCATCCCGAATCCACGCCTCGTATCTGTTCGATCTCCGATCTGACAATGGGTTGGCGATAAGCAACAATAGCTAAGGTCTCTAAGGCAGGTTGGCTAAGTTTTATGGGTCTTACTTTCCTCAACTTATGAATCCATGGGGCGTACTCGGTTTTGGTGCGGAATTGGTATCCCCCACTGACCTCCACAAGCTGAAAACTTCGCTCCATCTCCCCATATTCAGCCAACAGTCCCTCCAGTACTTCCCTGATCACCTTTCTTTCCACCTCATTTTCCAAGATCTTATATATATTATCAAGTGTGAGAGGATGAGGGTGGACGAATAAGAGTGATTCTACTACCCATTTGACCTTATCCTTCTTCACTTTTTTCCTCCCTCTCCATGGGGGAGATGGTGGCGATAGCATGTTTGTAAATCAGCTGCTCTCCATTTCCGGTCAGAAGGATACAAAAATTATCGAACCCAGTAATAGTTCCATAAAGCTTTTCACCTGAGAGCAACTCCACTGTCAACCAAATCTTATCCCTGCGCATCCTATTAAGAAATTGATCTTGTAAATTGATTGGTGCTCTCAAAGTAACACCTCCTCGCTGTCACCTAAAATGATACATAATTTTGTTGAAACACGAGATTATACCTTTCGCCTCTTACTACTTTTTTTACATCACCCACTAACATGATTTAGTTATGCCAGAACCCATCAATCATTTTAAAGATCGCATCTTTATCCTTGGGGTATTTGACCCATTGGATCTGACTATCAGCTTTAAACCAAGTAATCTGCCGTTTAGCATATCTCCTGGTGTCTCTCTTTATACGCTCGATGGCAGTGGAGATATCACATTGACCAAAGAGATATTCCACCAATTGTTTATAGCCAAGGGCTTTCATCGGCTTGAGGAATGGTTTGTAGCCCATCTCTAGAAGTCGCTGAACCTCTTCCTTAAACCCTCGCTCCATCATTTCATCAACCCTTCGGTCGATTCTATGGTATAACTCATCCCGCCCCATATTTAAACCAATTTTTAAAACGTGGTAGGGTTCCTCTTGGAAGTGATGCCTCTGGCGATAGAATGAAATTGGCTGTCCAGTTCTCTCAACTACCTCAAGTGCTCTAATTATGCGAAAGGTATCATGAGGGTGAAGTTGATCTGCAGTGATAGGATCTAATTTCTTCAGAAGGCGGTAAAGCTGTTCTCCACCTTCTTCTTGAGCCTCTCGTCGCAATCGATCTTTAATGGAATCATCAACCTCTCCTCCCTTGATCAAACCAGATGTTAAGGCCTTGATATAGAGACCTGTGCCTCCCACCACCAGCGCTCTCTTTTTCCGCTTCTTTAAATGCAAAATTACCCTCTTGGCCTCTTCACAGAAGAGGGCAGCGCTAAACTCCTCGTCAGGATAGAGAATATCGATAAGATGGTATCTTACCACATTCCTCTCTTCAATAGTGGGCTTTGCAGTACCGATATCCATATATCTATAAACCTGAAGGGAGTCGGCACTGATGATTTCACCCGTGAAGTGCCTGGTTACCTCCCATGCCAAGGCACTTTTGCCACTAGCGGTTGGACCGGTTATGATTAAAATTTTGGATTTATCCATAAAAAAAGTTTAAACTACGAACAGATTTTCTTCAAGAAAAATTTGAAGAGTGAAATCAGTCGTTAGGTAGCTTGAACGACGGTGCAGTCTCGTTGACACTAAAAAGATAATCTGTTACATTGAACGTGAAAATATCACCTAAGAGTTAGGTAAAGCTTAAAAGACATCACATTGCTTTCTGCTGTGTTTCAGAGAGCTTGACCATTTGAACCACTGCTCTTGTTTTATGTAACTGAACTGTTGGGGGCTCTACATAACCCTCGGTAAAACTGGTGATGTGTACTAACATAGTGAAGGTACCCTTTAGTGAGTTTCTTAACTAAAATCATTGGTGTTTTGAGGTCAACCCATTAAGAAGCTATACGGTAATACCAACGGGCTTAGAGCGAGCCAGATAAAAGATCTGGAAAGGATTTACAGAAGGAAGGTTCCCACCAATCTTATCATTTCTCCCGAACTTGCCCGTTATCTCACCGAGCGTTCCTGGGAAATAAGGCGACAGATAGGGATCATTGTCAACCGCAATGGTGAAATTATTTTTACCATCATCGGAGATGATAGAGAGATTGTCATCCCCGATCTCAGCAGGTACAGGGGGAGGAGGGGACGGCTTCGAGGGTTGCGGTGCATCCATACTCACCTTAAGCATGAAAATCTCTCCCAAGATGACCTCACCGACCTAGCCCTTTTAAGGCTTGACCTCATGGTAGCTCTTGAGGTAACCCCCCAAGGTCTCCCGGGAAGGATCTGCTTGGGACACCTCCTTCCCAAGAACTCGCAGGGGGAGGTGTGGAGAATTGAAGTCTCTAAAAGCGTCTATGAATTAACGATTGATTTCTTGGATTTCATTCACTCTCTAGAAGATGAATTACAAAAACGCTTTGATTTTAACAAGATGGATGGCAACGAGAGAGCGATATTGGTAAGTGTCGTTCCGTACGAGAAATCTCACCATGTTGAAGACTCCTTAGAGGAATTAAAAGAGCTGACACACTCCACTGACCTTGAGGTCATTGATGTCGTGGTGCAGCATCCTAAGAAGATCCATCCAAAATATCTTATGGGGGAAGGAAAGCTCAAAGAGCTCATCATCAAAGCACTCCAATCGGGGGCGGATATTATTGTCTTCGACCAAAATCTCTTCCCTGCCCAGGTGAACGCCATAGCAGAAGTGACCGACCTCAAAGTTATCGATCGTACCCAACTCATCCTTGATATCTTCGCTAAAAGGGCCCATAGCAGAGATGGCAAGGTGAGGGTAGAACTAGCCCAACTAAAGTATCTCCTGCCCAGATTGACTGGAAAAGGGACAGCCATGTCCAGATTAATGGGAGGGATAGGAGGAAGAGGACCGGGTGAGACCAAACTGGAGATCGACCGACGTCGTATCAAAGAAAGGATCCACAACCTGGAGAGAGAATTAGATCACCTCGGTAAAGGGAGATGGCAACGACGTTCCAAACGACTAAAACAAGGCCTTCCCATTGTCTCTATTGTTGGCTATACAAATGCTGGCAAGTCTACGCTTTTGAACGCATTGACCAACAGTGAGGTGGATGTTAAGGACAAATTGTTCGCCACCTTGGATACCTCAAGTCGTCGCCTCAGATTTCCTAGAGAGAGAGAGGTAATCATTACCGATACTGTAGGCTTCATAAGAAACCTCCCGCCTGACCTCCTTGGGGCCTTCCGCTCTACCTTGGATGAGTTGCACGATGCAGATCTCCTTATACATGTAATCGATATGAGCAATCCCAGATTTGAGGACCAAATGGTTTCGGTGGAAAAACTGTTAAAGGAGTTAGACTTAGGTCATATACCTCTTTTACGGGTCTTTAACAAGGAAGACAAGGTGGAAACTAGATTTGCCGAGAAAGTCTCTCAACGCTTTGATGGGATATCTATGTGTGCTCTGAATAGTGGAACATTCTCCCCCTTGCTTAAGAAGATCGAGGAAATCCTCTGGGAAGAAAAGGAGGGAGAGAAAAGAGCATCACCTGGAGGGAATGGCAGGGGAGAGTATCGAGCACTTGTAAACCCACTTCTTCGCCGCTGATTATTTGTCCTTGGAAAAGAGTATAGGTTCTTATCTTAAATCAAATCGCCTCTGATTACATGGAAAATGATTATAGGTGGCGAATTAATAAGAATAGAAAAAACCTTTTTTTCAACTTATACTATTAAATCCATAGAGGAGGTCACTTATGGGGAAGATAAATCGTGCTTTGGTGAGTGTTTCGGACAAAAGGGGAGTCGTGGAGTTCGCTCATGTGCTGGCCGAGTTGGGAGTGGAGATCCTCTCTACTGGTGGTACAGCCAAAAGCCTCAGAGAGAAGGGGATTACGGTAATGGAGGTATCTGATTATACCGGTTTCCCTGAAATGATGGAGGGAAGAGTAAAAACCCTTCACCCCAAAATTCATGGAGGAATCTTGGGAGATCGCAGCAAAGGGGAACACCTCTCCCAGATGAGGGCGCAGGGGATCAAGCCCATCGATATGGTGGTGGTGAACCTCTACCCGTTTGAGGCTACAGTCGCTAAGGAAGGATGTACCTTGGAAGATGCCATTGAGAATATTGATATTGGTGGCCCCACCCTTATTAGAGCGTCAGCCAAGAACTTTAAAGATGTAACGGTTGTTGTCGATCCCGAAGATTACGCCAGATTGACTCATGAATTGAGGGAGAACGGAGGAGTTATCTCTTCAAAGACCAATTTCCAACTGGCAAAGAAGGCGTTTTTGCATACCCATCACTATGATGGGGCCATTGCTCGGTATCTTGATGGGGTAAAGGTGGAATGATGAAAGTCTTGGTGGTCGGAGGCGGAGGGCGGGAACATACTTTGGTATGGAAGATATCACAATCCCCAAGGGTTAACGAGATTTATTGTGCACCTGGCAATGGGGGAATATCCAAAATAGCTCATTGTCTCGACATAGAGGCTACTAATCTAGAAGGATTGGCTCGCTTTTGTAAAGATTATAGAATCGATTTGACAGTTGTAGGTCCAGAACTCCCCTTAACAACGGGGATTGTGGACCTCTTTCAAGGCGAGGGGATGAGGATCTTCGGAACTAACAAGGCTGCCGCTCAGATTGAAGGGAGCAAGGCCTTTGCGAAAGAATTGATGAAACATTATGGTATCCCCTCTGCTGAATATCGCATCATCGAGGATAGAGACGAGGCAGAGGCCTATATCAGAAAAAAGGGGGCACCCATTGTCGTCAAAGCTGATGGTCTGGCTGCTGGGAAGGGGGTTATAGTGGCTGAGACGGTCGAAGAAGCCTTAGAGGCCTTGGACCTGATTATGGTAAAGAAAGTGTTCGGCGATGCTGGCAAGAGGGTGGTAATAGAGGAAAAACTATGGGGAGAAGAAGCTTCCTTTATTGCCTTCTGTGACGGGGAAACTATTGTGCCTATGGCCACCTCCCAGGACCACAAACCTATATATGATGACGACAAAGGACCCAATACAGGAGGAATGGGGGCTTATTCCCCTGCTCCTATAGTGACTCCAAAGGCACATAGCCGGATCATGCAAGAAATTATGATCCCTACTATTAAGGCTTTAGCGGCGGAAGGGTACCCCTATCGTGGAGTTCTCTATGCTGGTTTGATGATACAGGGAGAGACAATCAAGGTCCTAGAATTCAATTGTCGCTTCGGGGATCCTGAGACCCAACCTATCCTCATGAGGATGAAGGGAGACTTGATTCCCATCTTAGATGCATGTATTGAGGGAACCATTGCCGATCTGAAGATTGCATGGGATTCAAGAGCTGCTGTTTGTGTGGTGATGGCATCCAAGGGGTATCCCGGCGCCTATGAAAAAGGGAAGATAATCAAAGGATTGGAGAGGGCCGAACTAATGCGAGATGTGTATGTCTTTCACGCTGGTACGACCTTTCATGAAGGAGACTATTTGACCGCTGGAGGAAGGGTACTTGGAGTAACGGGTCTAGGAAATGGAATAAAAGAGGCGATAGAGACCACGTATCAGGCTGTTTCCAAAATAAGTTGGGAGGGCGTACACTACCGAAGGGACATAGGCAAAAAGCCCCTCCGCTCCACTGACTACAATGACACCGAGAAGAAAAAAAGGATTTAAGGAGGAATGGAGAATGAAAAAACCATTGGTGGGCATCGTTATGGGAAGTTCTTCTGACCTATCGGTAATGGAGGAAACCGCGGAACTATTGAAGCGCTTTGAAGTTCCGTATGAGATTATCGTAACCTCAGCTCATCGCTCCCCTGAAAGGACGAGGGAATACGCCCGCTCAGCTCAAAAACGTGGCCTTGAAGTTATCATCGCCGGCGCAGGTGGTGCCGCCCATCTAGCAGGTAGTATCGCTGCGGAGACGGTCTTGCCTGTCATCGGTGTTCCTATAGACTCTACTCCCCTAAAGGGCATAGATGCCCTTTTGGCGACCGTCCAGATGCCCTCCGGGGTACCAGTGGCTACGATGGCCGTTGGAAAAACTGGGGCTAAAAATGCAGGGATTTTAGTAATACAGATCGTATCCCTCCACCGCCCTGAGTTGAGAAAAAAGCTTTTGGAATACAAAGAAGAAATGGCCCGTCACGTGGAGGAGATGTCAAGAGCGCTAGAGAGTAGTCAAACGGAGCCTCCAACTGGAAATTGAGGATCATAGATATGCAATGCTCTTACCACCAGACTTCTCAGGGGCGCAGAGAGCATGAGTGAAATTATGAAAATCGATCCAATAAAACCCTCTCCTGAGCGCATTGAGGAGGTGGCGCAGCTCATAAAGAGTGGGGGAGTAATAATCTACCCTACTGAGACCCTCTATGGCCTTGGAGCCAATCCCTTTTCTCCCAGGGCAGTGATGAGGCTCTACGAAATGAAAGGAAGAGAGGAATACAAACCTATTCCTTTTTTGATAAAGGATCTTCAGATGCTAACGACCCTGGTACAAACAATCCCTCCCATTGGGAAAACCTTGATTCAAAAATATTGGCCCGGTCCTTTAACCCTCATTTTCTGGGCAAAGGATGATCTGCACGCCCCTCTTCGAGGGAAGGACGGAAAGATAGGGCTAAGGATCTCCTTACACCCTATTGCCAGGATGATAGTGGAGACTTTGAATACCCCTCTTACCTCTACGAGCGCAAATCTTTCTGGGGGAGAAGATCTCATTGATACTCAAAAGATTTACCAATGCTTTGGCCATCAGGTAGATCTTATCATCGATGGAGGGGAAGTACAGGGTGTGGGGTCAACAGTTGTCGATCTCACTGAAATACCCCCAGTAATAGTGCGGGAGGGCGTTATCAGGAAACACTTTCTTAAGGAGGAATTAGATGGAGAGATACTATAAAATTGCCGTAATCCCTGGTGACGGAACTGGTCCAGAGGTAGTAACGGAGGGGGTGAAAGTCCTTAAGGCTGTTTGCGATTTAGAAGGATTTAAGGTGGATCTCATCTATTACGATTTCGGGGGGGAACGTTACCTTAAAACAGGGGAGACACTTCCAGATTCCGCCATAGAAGAGCTTCGTCAGATGGATGCCATATACCTCGGTGCTATCGGGCACCCTGAGGTCAAATCGGGAATTTTGGAAAAAGGGATCCTTTTGAGGATACGGTTTGAGCTCGATTTATATATAAACCAGAGGCCGGTACGACTCTACCCTGGTGTTGAGACCCCCATCAAGGATAAAGGACCAGAGGAAATA
>SMTZ1_10004737_pt1 | contig 13662 bp, 10 predicted proteins | sample DeeMarSWOR136_30_FD_25667 | JGI IMG/M metagenome (IMG submission 25667) | reverse complement strand
ATAGTCAACTCCGGGAAGATCTCGAGCTCATACTTACATTATAGGTTTTCCACGTCCCTTTCTTCAATGACGGGAGAATCACTTTCTTGCCTCCTCTTTCAATGCCCTTACGTTGAGGGAAGAAGAGAACCCTCGCATTCGATTACGAGGAGATGAGATGGAAACAACAGCGATATCTGATACACAAGGCGGCGTGGTCTTCTTCTGGGGGAATTGAGCAAGCAATTTCTTCTTATCCGAGTCTTGACGTATGGCCCAAAAATGGAACTAAGGAAATTCGACGACTGGTTCGAAATCTCGCATATTTTTTGCCCTTATGTGTTCGCCCTTCGTTTATTATCTTCCCTTTTGTAAGGCTGTCAGGGTTTGCCATCTGCTCATCGCACGGTATTAAGGGGATTATTCACCCCCCTATTTGACATCCTCATGGTAGCTCTGCAATGACTTGACGTTGCCGTGTCCCCGCCGGTAGGCCTCAATGCCCCTGCCGGCAGCGATGGCAGCGGCGAGGGTGGTGATGTAAGGCACCTTGTGCTGGATAGCCGCCTTGCGTATGTAAGAATCGTCGTACGCGCTCAACTTGCCGCTGGGGGTGTTGATTACCAGATGAATATCCCCGTTCATGATTCCATCCACGATGTTGGGCCTCCCCTCGTGCATCTTGAGGATGAAATCGGATTCGATGCCGTGGTCGGCCAAAAACCTATGGGTTCCCTCCGTGGCCTTGATGTTGAAGCCGAGTTCCCGAAACAGCATGGCCACCTCGAGAACGGCCGGCCTGTCCCTTTCGGAAACGGTTATGAGCACGGTACCCTCCTCGGGAAGTCGCTGTTGAGCGGCCTCCTCCGCCTTAAAGAAGGCGAGACCGAAGGAATCCGCCATTCCCAGGACTTCCCCCGTTGATCGCATCTCCGGCCCCAAAAGCGGATCGACCTCTGGAAACATGTTAAAGGGGAACACCGCTTCCTTCACGCCAAAGTGCCGTATCGATTTGGGCTCCAGCCGAAGGTCAACGAGTTTTTTCCCGAGCATGAGCTGAGTGGCGATGCGGGCCATGGGGATGTTGCAGACCTTGGAAACCAGAGGCACGGTTCGGGAGGCACGGGGGTTGGCCTCAAGGACGTAAACGGTATCCCTCGCGATGGCGTACTGGATGTTCATCAAACCGACTACATTCAGCTCCACGGCGATCTTCCTGGTATACTCGCAAATGGTGTCAATGTGTTTGGCAGGAATGCTGATGGGAGGTATCACGCACGCGGAATCGCCCGAGTGGACGCCAGCCAACTCGATATGCTCCATGACCGCCGGCACAAAGGCATCCGTGCCATCGGCGATGGCGTCTGCCTCGGCTTCAATGGCATTTTCCAGGAATTTGTCTATCAGGATGGGTCGTTCGGGCGTTACCCCGACGGCTTCGGCAACATAATGCTTCAGCATCTCCTCATCGTGGACCACCTCCATGCCCCGTCCGCCGAGGACGTAGGAGGGCCTGACCATGAGGGGATAGCCAATCCGCCCGGCAATGCCGAGGGCTTCATCAAGGGTGCTGGCCATATCGGATTCGGGCTGGGGGATGCCCAGCTTGCGCATCATCTGGCGGAAGCGGTCGCGATCTTCAGCTAAGTCGATGGTTTCCGGCGATGTCCCGATAATCCTGACACCCGCATCGGCCAGTTCATTGGCGATGTTGAGTGGCGTCTGGCCCCCGAATTGCACGATTACGCCTTCCGGTTTTTCCTTCTCGTAGATGCTCAACACGTCTTCAACGGTAAGCGGCTCAAAGTAGAGTTTATCCGAGGTGTCGTAATCGGTTGAGACGGTCTCGGGATTACAGTTGACCATGATCGACTCAAACCCTTCGTCGCGTAACGCGAACGCCGCATGAACGCAACAGTAATCGAATTCGATTCCCTGACCGATACGGTTGGGCCCTCCGCCCAGGACCATGATCTTCCGCCTTTCGCTGGACTCAACCGCGTCCGGGGCGTTGTACGTCGAGAAATAGTAGGCGGCATTTTCCACACCGCTGACGGGTACGGGTTCCCAGCCTTGGACCGTCCCAAGAGAGGTACGCCGATGCCTGATCTCCTTTTCCGGCATGCCGAGGATCTGCGAGAGGTACTTGTCCGAGAAGCCGTCCCTCTTGGCCTGAAGCAAAAGGTCTTCCGGCAATGTCTTGCCCTTGTATTTGAGGATCTTCTCCTCTAGTTCCACCAATTCTCCCATCTGCTCAATGAACCACTGCTTTATGTAGGTCTTCTTGTAAAGCTCCTCCACGCTGGCGCCCTTGCGCAGCGCTTCGTACATGATGAACTGCCGCTCGCTCGAGGGCTCGGTCAAGAGCTCCATCAGCTCGTCCAGGGGCCGATTATGAAAGTCCCTGGCAAAGCCAAGTCCATAACGCCCGTTTTCCAGGGATCGGATGGACTTCTGGAAGGCTTCCTTGTACGTTTTGCCGATGCTCATGACCTCACCAACGGCACGCATTTGTGTTCCCAGTTTATCCTCGGCATCGCGAAACTTCTCGAAGGCCCAACGCGCGAATTTGACCACCACGTAGTCGCCATATGGCGTGTACTTATCGAGGGTACCCTTCCTCCAGTAGGGAATCTCGTCCAGGGTGACGCCGGCCGCCAACATTGAGGAGATGAGGGCGATCGGGAAACCAGTGGCCTTGGAGGCCAGGGCGGAGGAGCGTGACGTCCTGGGGTTGATCTCGATCACCACCACCCGGCCCGTCTGGGGATTATGGGCAAACTGGATGTTGGTACCCCCGATGACCTGAATCGCTTCCACAATGGCATAGGAATACTCTTGAAGTCGTTTTTGGAGGTTCGGTTCGATGGTGAGCATTGGCGCAGTGCAGTATGAGTCGCCCGTGTGCACGCCCATGGCATCCACGTTCTCGATGAAACAGACGGTAATCATCTGGTTCTTGGAATCGCGGACCACTTCGAGCTCCAGTTCTTCCCAGCCCAGGACCGATTCCTCGACCAATACCTGCCCGACGAGGCTTGCCGAAATGCCGCGGCTGGCAACGGTGCGGAGTTCCTGGACGTTGTAAACCAGGCCACCCCCGGTTCCCCCCAGGCAGTATGCGGGCCGAAGGACCACCGGATACCCGAGTTCCTCGGCGATCGCTTCGGCCTCCTCGACGCTGTAAGCCGGTGCGCTCCTCGGCATATCGATGCCGAGCCGCTCCATGGTCTCCTTGAAGGCTATCCGGTCCTCACCGCGCTCAATGGCATCGACATTCACGCCGATGACCTTGACGCCGTATTTCTCGAGCACGCCCGCGCGGGCCAGCTCTGAGGAGAGGTTGAGTCCGGATTGGCCGCCCAGATTGGGCAGTAGCGCATCGGGGCGTTCCCTCTCGACGATCTCCTGCAGGGCCTGGAGGGTGAGGGGTTCGATATACGTTACATCGGCCATACCAGGGTCGGTCATGATTGTCGCCGGATTGGAATTGACGAGCACGATCTCGTAACCCAATTTTCGAAGGGCCTTGCACGCCTGAGTGCCGGAGTAATCGAACTCGCAGGCCTGGCCTATGACGATGGGCCCTGAACCGATAATCATCACCTTTCTGACATCATCACGCCTTGGCATATAAATCCACCGATCTCCCGTAGCCTCGAGCGGCTACAATTTGGGGCATAGATTGTGGGGATCGCGAAACAGGAAGCGAGGTAACAAATCGCTTTCAGATTTTGCGAGTATAGGGAAGTAATGACCGCATGTCAAGTTCAGAACGGCAACGTTACTATAGTATGGAATCGTTTTTATGAATCGCAGGGTGGGACCAATAAAAAGTCGAACCGCGCTCTTATCTCCTGATATCTGCCCATTGACGCGGATATCGCCCGGTTTCCCCAATCGGATCGCAGACTGGGTTGCCATACGAGCGAGGGTTTCTCGTTCCTCAAATAATGAGCACGGAGCACCTTCGGCGCATTCAAGGCCATCATGCAGGGAATTTCGCATAGGCCTTCCTTGCCCGCGGCTTTAACGCGTTGGCGTAAATCCGGTAAGCCCTGCAAAGCTGGAATTGTCTTCGGCTCCTGTTTCTGGTACTATTGATGGGCCAAATCGTACCCTTGGCTCAATTCGGCCTCTATGATCGTTTCGACCCACGCCGGGGGCCTTCCCTTTGAGATCGAGGGGGATGCGGGGATGAAAAAATGAAGATTGACAAGCTTTGGGGCTCCAGGTTCCACCATGAGCCTCCCCGTCGGATCATCGAGTTCCTGTCGGGGAGGGATGTCCAGGGGGTATCCCCTTCCGATCAGTATCTTATCGAGTACGATATCTGGGGGAGCAAGGCCCACGCCATCATGCTCCATAGGCAGGGCATCATTTCCGAGGATGACCTCAGGGTGATTCTGAGGGGTCTCGGGGAGATCGAAGGCCTTTTCCTCCGCGAGGAATTCGTCCTGGATGGTTCCAGGGAGGATGTCCACAGCAACGTGGAGGGGTTTCTCATCGAGCGATATGGTATGGAATCGGCCGGAAAGCTCCATACGGCCAGGAGCAGGAATGACCAGATAACGCTGGATATGCGGTTGTACATGAGAGGGCAGGCCTTTGATTTCATCGGCGAGTTGGATGGGTTGATCGAGGCTTTCCTGGAGAAGGCCCAGGAGAACCTGAATACCGTTATGCCGGGTTTCACCCATCATCAGCATGCCATGATCACCACCTTTGCCCACGTGCTCCTTTCTTTCGCCGAGCCCTTGGAGAGGGATATCTGGCGGTTCATCCATTGGTACCGGCTTTTCAACAAGAACCCGTTGGGCGGGGTGGCGGGATATGGGTCTACCTTTCCATTGGACAGGGAGTTGACCTCGAAACTGTTGGCTTTCGATAAGTGCCACGGGAACTCCCTTGATCCCATCACCAACCGGTGGGAGCCGGAGCTGGAATTCGCCCACGCCATTGCCATGACCATGAATCACCTGAGCACCGTTGCCCAATCCCTCATCCTGATGAGCACGCCGGAATTCGACATGGTGAGGTTGGACGATACCCACTGCACCGGAAGCTCCATCATGCCCCAGAAACGGAACCCCGATGTTCTGGAGGTGATCAAGGCCAAGGCCTCCGTGGCCCAGGGGATCTTGACGGGGTTGTTCTCCGTGGGCAAGTCATCCTTTATCGGATACAACCGTGATTCTCAATGGACGAAGTACCTGATCATGGACATGGTTCGGGAGTGCAAGCCCGCCCTGGAAGTGATGAGGGAGGTAATGGAGCTGCTCCAGGTGAATCGCGAGGCAATGTTCCATCAGTCCCGGAAGGGATTTATCGGGGCAACGGCCCTGGTGGAGGAGACCGTCCAAAGATGTAAGATCCCCTTCAGGAAGGCGAAGATCCTCACCGAGAAGGCGGTCAAGTATTCGGAGGATAAGGGGGCCGATATGGTTGTCCCCGAGGGGCTTCGTAAAGCCGCGGAGGAGATGCAATTAGATCTGGAGATGTCGGAGGGCCAACTCCTGGAGGCTCAAGACCCCTCGAGGATCGTATCGAGGAAGACCCTGAAAGGGGGCCCCGCGGCGGAGGCAGTAAAAGCACAAATCGACGAGGTGAGGGGAAAGCTCAAGGCGGCGCGACGGTGGCGGCAAGAAGGACTGGGTCGCATTGAGGATGCCAAAAAGGAGATCCGCGGGATTGAGGAGTCCTTGGGCATATGAGGGAGGGCTCGATTCCGTGCATAAACAGGAGGTGGTGAAATGAAGCTGGTGCGTTACAGGGAAGTCCCGCCCGACCCGGTGGGTGAGGAGGGTGCTTCGGGAATTACGGTTCGGTGGGTCATCACGGAGAAGGATGGGGCGGAAAATTTCTCCATGAGGGTATTCGGAGTGGAACCCGGTGGCTACTCGCCATACCATAAACATCCGTGGGAGCACGAGGTATTCGTCCTGGAGGGAGAGGGAACCTTGATCCAAGGAGAAAAGAACGTTCCATTCTCCAAGGGGGATGTGATATTTATCCCGCCCAATGAGGAGCATCAATTGAGGAACCCGTCTAGGGAACCACTGGAGTTCATCTGTCTCATCCCCAACCCCAAATGAGCCCAATGGTGCACTACCAACTCATCTGCACCCAGTGTGGGAAGAGCTATCCCCCCGATGAGCTGAAGTTGAGGTGTGATCGCTGCAGCGAACCCCTGGAGGTCTTCTACGGAACGTTGAGACCCGAAGTGGAGGTCCAAGGGTCCATTCTTAAAAGATACAGCGCCTTTTACCCCTTCGACGAGGTCTTGGAGGCCATGAGCCTGGGGGAGGGGGGAACTCCATTGATCCAATCCTCGATAGTGGGAAGGCTATGGGGCATGGATGGCCTCTACTTCAAGGACGAGACGCAAAACCCCACGTGGTCTTTCAAGGATCGGGGGACCTTCTGTGGGATCCATCATGCCATTAGCCTGGGATACAAGCGCATCGGAACCGTCTCCACGGGCAACATGGCCGCATCGGTTGCGGCCTATGGGGCACGGGCAGGCCTTGGCACCTTCATCCTGGTTTCCGCCGGCATTCCCCCTGAGAAGATAAAACCCGTCGCCGTCTACGGTCCTCATCTCATCAGGGTGGAGGGGGGTTATCACGAGCTCTACGATGAGAGCCTTCGGATGGGTGACCGGCACGGGATTTATTTCATCAATTCGGATGCTCCCTTTCGGGTGGAGGGATCCAAGAGCATCGCCTTTGAGATCTGTGAGCAACTCCGTTTTCAGGTCCCGGATTATGTGATCGTTCCCGTAAGCTCCGGGGGAAATTTCAGGGGGATCCTCAAGGGCTTCGAGGAATTCAGATCCGCCGGCCTCATCGATGGCATTCCTCAGCTCATTGCCGTGCAGGCAGAGGGCTGCGCCCCCATTGTCGAGGCCTTCCAGGGGGGAGGGGAGAAGGTGAGGAGGGTGGCAAGCCCCAAGACCATCGCCCACGCCATTGAGAATCCATTTCCACCCAGTGGGAACCAGGTCCTAAGAAAGCTGAGGGAAAACGGGGGATTGGCGCTCACCGTGGGCGATGAGGAGATGCTGGAGGCCCAAGTGCTCCTGGCTCAGGAGGGGATCTTCGGACAACCGGCGGCATGCGCCCCCCTGGCAGCTGCAGGAAGGCTCCTATCCGATGGATACCTGAAGCCGAAGGACAGGGTGGTGCTTATCATAACGGGGGCCGGTCTCAAGGTCCCTTCCGCATTAGATCATCTCGATGTCCCGGTTATCTCCACATCCATTGATGGCCTCATGGAGTCCATTGGAACGGTGATTGAAGGGCCCCGCTAGAGTGGATCGGAACGACCCCGACCCGCCTCGTCATTCTTCCCCCAGGGCTTCAAGATCAGCGAGATCCTTTTTTCTCCCCAACGCCCTCTTATTTAAGATGAACTGCTCGCGACCAATGAAGTAAACGGAGACATCCCCGTACTTGCCTTCTACCCTGCCTGAGCAAGCCTCGTCCCATGATACCGCAGTAATGGAGGTAATGATATCTACTCGGACTGGGGGGACACCCAGCTGTATTACCTTATCAGGATTCTCGAAATCCTCTGCTTTCAGGCCAACCGAACCGAAACCAAATTTATCCAGGGCTGCCAAAATCCGTTGGGCATTCAGGGCATCCGGTTTGACAAGAATATCAATATCACCGGTGTAGCGCGGGGCACCGTGAAAGGCCAGTGCATATGCTTCCACGATGATGTATTCAACTTTGTGTTCGTTGAATAACGCGAACAGATCTCTGAAGTCTGGTTGGACTTCCATGGTAATGCCTTCTCAGATAGTCTACGGCCGCTACTCGTTCATCGGGTGTCTTGTTCAACCAATAGGCCAAATCTTCCCTCGTGGATGAATAGTTGCTTAATTCGTGCTTATTCACAACTTTCCGAATCATCTCCCTAGCCTAGCACCCCAAAAATTCTCGGAAAAACATGCAATGTATCCGCCCATCGATTGAGATCAGCGGCGCGGGTTACCGCGCCACTGCATTGAAAGGTTACGCCACGCAGGGTAAATTATCACGTTTTTAAACCTTTGGCGATTCGAAAGTTCATTCAGAATCAACGTCTCCTTTCCCTGGATATCAAGGTAATCCCGTGTATCTAAATAAGAAGAACAGGCCATCGACCATATGATTGCTGCACATGAGAAAATCGCCCATCGGCATAGCTCAGGATCGACCCATCGACAAAGCTCAGGGTTGATGCTGAGCCGTGTCGAAGCATCGAAGGGCCCGCTAGAACGAATTGTTATGCGGCGCACCAAGTCAGCCAGTAATACTCAAACTGACGTGAACTCAGGTTGATATCTTACCAGCCCACCTCGTCCGGCCAACGCCCCTTGACGAAGTTCCATCACCATGAATACATCATCAGGAACATCGAACTCACAGCGAATGCCGCGATGTCTTGTTGGCACGAAGCCAAATCTTCCGTAGAAGTCCGGATAACCAAGCACGACCACAATCTCATGACCAGCTTGCCGACATTGCTCGAGCCCGATACGAACCAGCCGCGACCCAATTCCTTTTCCCTGATATGGCGGTAAAACGGCCATTGGACCAAGCCCGATTGCATTGAAACTTGACCCGGGAGATTCGATGGTCACGGGGGAAAATAGAATGTGCCCCACAACTTCATTTTCTCGGAGTGCAACCAGTGACAAGGTCAATGCTCCCCGGTGGCGAAGTGCATCCACAAGATCAGCTTCGTTGGATTGGCCGAACGCTTCCTCCAGAACGAACCGGATTGCATGAGCGTCCCCTGATCTCTCATGACGAATGAATATCATATCTGGCTCATCTGATATGACAGGGGCTTGTTATGACTCGCCCCTAACATCCCATTCCCCGACAGGGTTCATGGCCGGCCAGCTCACGCGGGCGGCAGCCTGCTCTTGAGTCGCTGAATTCGCCGGTATGACTCATCTATGCGGGCTTCGCTGATGGTGCCCGCTTGAACCAATTCCCTGATGACCTCGATGGTACGGCGGGCAACGTCTTCCTCGTACACCGAGTTGTTGGCAAAGACCAGGATGTCCACGCCCGCGTCGATAGCTTTCCGAATGGCCATCCCAAAGCCGTAATGTCTGACAATCGCCCCCATCTGCATATCGTCCGAGATGACCACACCGTCGTAGTCCAACTCCTCTCGCAAGATGCCCCTGATAGTGACCCGGGAGAGAGTGGCGGGGTATTGGATGTCCAGGTTGGCAATGAATACATGAGCTGTCATAATTGCATCGGCCTGGCCGGCCCCGATGATGCGAACATAGGGCTCCAGTTCGACCCGGGACCAGGTATCGGTAACGTCCGTAAGCCCAAGATGCGAATTCGCTGTCGAACTGCCGTGACCGGGAAAGTGCTTGAGAGCACACAGCACCCCCTGCTGGTGGTGAGCCTGGATAAAGTGCAGGGCGTGATCAGCCACCACCAGGGGAACGGCCGAGAAACAGCGCTCGTATCTGGCGATGATGGGATTGTCCGGATTGGCACAGAGGTCTACTACCGGAGCCAGGTTAAGGTTGATCCCGAGATCTGCCAAGGTCTTGGCCAAAAGGGTGGCGTGCTTGTGAGTCGTCTCCAGGTCGTTGAGCTTACCCAGGTGTTGGTGCGATACCGTGGGGGGGAAGCCGTGGCGCTCTTTCAATCGAGTGACGACGCCACCTTCCTGATCGATGGCGACCAGCAAAGGCGTGGCCGAGATCGACTTGAGGGACGCGATCAACGCTCTCACCTGGGAGGGGGACTCGATGTTGCGCACTGGCTGCTGACTGGGAACATCGTAATCGAAGAGAACGACGCCGCCCAAATGGCGCTTCCGGATGTCCTGCACGATGAAATGTTCGTTGTCCACCTCCAGACCGCGGAACCCGACCATCAACATCTGTCCAATCTTGACATCTAGGTCCGCCGATCTTACTTCCTTTGTTGGCGACTTCGCGGATGATGCTAATGGTTGAGTGGCTCTGGGTGTATCTTTCACCGGCGTGCTTACACGCTTTGTGTTTTCGGGTGACGTCTCACACCCTATCAGCAGCGCTATCCCCGCTATGCTCAGCCCAACCAGCCTGAGAAAGGCAGGGCGCGAAAGTACGGCCGAGTAGATCAAGAGAACCTCTCCCTGAGTAGACTCTTTTCTTAAGCCGGAGATTCGATAACTTGGTAGTGTGCGGAGCGACCGTCAAATGTTGACAAGAGTTGCCGCGCCTTGGGGGGCACCACAGCAACTTCGTAGTCTTCGCCCGCAAATGCTCGCACGGCATCCAGCGAATCAAACCACATGATCGTCACGAACTCTACGCCATCATCAACATCGCGACGAAGCAGGTGTATGCCGCGGTAACCCTGGATTGATTGCCTCGCGATGCCAGTAAATATCTCGGTGCATAGTAACTCCTCATAGGCATCCGCGTTTTCGCGACTCGTCCAACCATGCCATACTCGACTGATCATTGGTGAACCTCCTGTGACGGGTCAGCTATCGTGTTGTAGATGTCTTTGCCAAATTCCCAGACATAGGGACTATACCGTGCATACTGTTTCAGCCAATCAAAATAGATTGCATGAGTTTTCGGATCAATTCGCTTTTTGAACAGCAGGAAGTTCAGCATCATCAAGCTATTGAAGTATGGAAGGTTTGCCCTCTCTGTGCGCAGGAGTACATTTCTGTCCTCGGATATAACGGGCCACCTCAGTTTGAGAGCAGCCGTGATCAGTTTTTGATCGTTAGAAAGAGAGTTCGAGGTGCAGGCAACCGGCCTTATATCCAAATCGTTATAGCCCGTTTCAGCCACGATCTCCGGTGGCGAATAGAGGCTTACGGTATCGGCCAGTATCGTAAGAAAACCCGCTTTGTGCATGTAGATAATTGAGGAAGCGTCGATAAGAGCCCTGCTGAGCGCTCGAAACTGTGAAAGTACTTCATGGCTAGTATGGTCCTTAAGTTCCAATCTTCTTTTACCCCACGTCAACTGCACATGAAATGCCATAATGCGAGACCCGCTCCCCAGCTCTACCAGGCAAACAAAGGACGATCTAGACTGAAGCAAATGTCAATTTTTCACCAGCGCCCCTCTATTACTCTCTGTTGCTCTTTCAAGCAACACGCTATTGCTGCCGAATCCACTCCGCTTCCTGCGCTGCCCACTTGACGACCTCAACTAAATTCTCCAAGGCACCAGGCGGCAAACTCCCTGCATCGGTGCCATGCAGCTCACCTACTGATTTGCTTGCGGCCAGTAATCCCCGTAAAGCTTCCAGCCGATCCTCTTTACTTATTGTATGGATCCTTGCCTTTCCATAAAAAGCCATAGTAAGATCAAAATAAGCGAACAAATACTTAGGGTACAGTTCGGTTGCCTTTCCGGAATACTGAATCGCATGATCGTAGTCGGCCCTTAAGTAATATATGTTTCCTAGTCCATTGTACGCGCTAGCATTATTCTCATCGACCCCAAGAGCCCTTTTGAAATTAGTTTCCGCCTTCTGGAGATATGTCTGTGCTTTCTGGTGTTTCCCTGTGCCAAAGTACCTCTGTGCCAACTCCTTTTGTATATAGCCTAATTGGACGTCGACATGGGGGTCCTCCGAGTTGTATTGCCAGGCAGTCTTTATATAGCGTTCCGCTTTGCTCAGGCCTTCTTCTGCGAGTCCAAAGTTTTCGTGTCGGATCATCTCGTTGGCATGGAGCTGGTGTGTTATTCCCAGTCCTACATAAGCTTCGCCCATTTCAGGATTGGCTTTGATTGCAGCAAGGAAACTTGCTTGCGCATTTTCGAATCGGTTGAGCGTAAGATAAATCATGCCAAGTTGATAGTAAGTACTGGGTTCAGCTCGTTTGCCAGCCTTCTCGAGGATTTCTTCTGCCTCGCTAATTAGATCCTCTGCCTTGCGACGATCTTCTTGTAAGACAACACTCGTGGCGAAGGCCTCGGAAACCGTTCTCACTCTTAGATGCTGTAACATGAAGTCGAATCGGCTTGTTAGATTGTCGAGCTTATCTTCTATGGTCTTGAGACGCTCTGATAATAGGGTGCGAATATCATCGAGGGAAGCCTTGTTTTGAAGCAGGATCTCGCCCTGCTCACTGATGATCGCGCCCAAGTTTTCGAACTGCTCTTCTTGTTGGGCGGCCATTTCTAAGAACTTGGACACGATTTCTGCTTTGGCAGCCCCATCGCCTTCGATTATTGACCAATACTTACTGGCAAATGGCCCGACAACTGGAATCTGAGAAAGAAGGACTTCAACAGTAGCGTCCAAGATTTTGTTTTCCTTTATGCTTTGCGCGGCTTCGAGCAGTTTGTTCTTGATATCAGACCAGCTCATTTCAGCCTCCTTGGTTTCCGCTTAGTTCCCTCTCCTGGTGGTGACCCGTCTTTGTATCTGTTCGGGGCCTCCAGCGCACCCTCTTTTCCGACCAAGGGCAGCCCAGTCGTGACACTACCCGGTACTTCGGTGGGACTCGGATTCATCAGGATAGGGGGCGCCGGTTCTGAAACAACTTATAAACCTATGAACCCTAGGCGCTCGGTGAAGCTCTGATGGTCTTGAGAATCTTTGGAGACGGCCCTGTACTCGGTTCCTGGGATGTTGATCTGGTGCAGAGACCCTGACGCGTCTATGCGGGCTTTACGTAGCATGCCACAAAATCGCATAAACTGAGACATATGTCAATATTTCACCAGCGTTATCGCATCTGAAACCAAATCTGCCCGTAACGGATTGATGTGGATGTGCTCAACGAACTGTTTCAGTAGAGAGGTTCTTCACAAGAGTAAGGCATAAAACCATAGGTGTCCCCGAAAAACTCAAAAATCAAGAGAAGAAAAGAGGGGGTTGTCCCCCATTCCCCTTACTCATTATCTTCTCAGTGTCTATTTATTTTTCTTCTTTTTGTAACTGATGGCAATGCCGGCGCGGCTCTTGGGATGAGTGCTGGTTTCAAATTCAGGATGGCGTTTCATGTATTTATAATATTCCTTGGTCCCGCCCCAATATCCTCCCCGATGAGCCAATCCCGGTTCCTCAACATTGTGTGCCGTTATACAGCCTCCGGGTTCAAGTTTAGGGACTAAGGCTTTTGCGTAATTGGTGTACCAATCCTTATCGGCATCAATAAAAACAAAATCAAAGAGCCCTGGAAGCTCATTCACTAACTGATGGGCATCGGCAAGCCGGGCATCAATATAATCGCTGAGACCCGCCTCCTTGAAATTCGCCAATGCCTGTCTGTACCGCTCTTCATCAATTTCAATGGTAATCAACTTCCCTCCCGTTTTGCTGAGCGCCCATGCAATCCCTATCGCCGAATGTCCCGTCGATGTCCCCAGTTCCAGCGCCTTTTGGTACTTATTCTGAACGATTATGTCATAAAGAATCTTCCCGTCTTCCTCCGGAACGTTAAGATCCCTCCATCGATTCCTCATCTTATCGAGAAAGTTCTTCACCCTTTGATCGATGGATCTTTCCTTTTCCGCAGCCTGCGAGTAACAGGGTATGGTGGATGCCGAAAGACCCACCAAAAGCCCTACAATACCCATGCATAAATATCTTTTTATCTTATCCACCTTTTTATTTGACCAAGATAAATGGGGAGGTAAGCAGGCAGATTGCGTTGCCTGGACAAGTTCCGGTACACGGAGATTCCGTTCAGACT
>SMTZ1_10035075_pt1 | contig 13663 bp, 12 predicted proteins | sample DeeMarSWOR136_30_FD_25667 | JGI IMG/M metagenome (IMG submission 25667) | reverse complement strand
ACGAAATGGCGGACGCAGGCGATCATTGTTGGTGCCGTGCTGATCCTGTACTGGATTGCCGCGGCATTGATTCCCGTGCCTGGTTTCGGCGCGGGCGTGATGACGATGGAGGGGTGCCTGTCCTCGTACATCGACCAGCAGTTGATCCCGGGAGAACTCTATTACGGCTATGGCGACAACGAAGGACTCATCTCCACCTTCCCGGCGGTCTGCACCGTCCTTCTGGGCGTGCTGGCCGGGCATTGGCTTCGTTCGGACCGTCCGGGCTCGAAAAAGGCGGCCGGCCTGGCCGTCGCCGGTCCGGCGTGCGTCGTGGCCGGGTATTTGTGGAGCTTCGCCTTTCCGATCATCAAGATCGTCTGGACCAGCTCCTACACGCTCTACTCCGGCGGCTGGTGCCTGATGCTGCTGGCCTTGTTCTACTGGGTCATCGACGTCAAGGGATACCGGAGATGGACGTTCTTTTTCGTTGTGATCGGGGTCAACCCCATCACGATCTACTTCCTGCAACGATTCGTTGACTTCGGTGGTATTGCCGAGTTCTTCCTTTCGGGTGTAGCGGCGAACGCAGGTCTGCTCGCACCGCTGGTCCTGCCCCTGGGCGCGCTGGCCGTCAAATGGCTGTTCCTGTGGTTTCTGTACCGCCACAAGATATTCTTAAGGCCGGGATATCACTCAGATCCCACGATCATTTGCGATATTTTTCACGTCGGAGCCGCTCTGCGCATTCCGCTTTCCTTTGTGGTCGAAACCGGCAGATGCAGAACAGGCTTGCGAAAACCCGCCGGATACTTAGAATGGTCGCGCACGTAGCAGAAGATCCGACTGTTGAATGCAAGGAATCGATCAGATGAAGAAAGAACGGCATCTGCCCGGCTGGAAGGACAAGATCCTCTTCACGCCGGGGCCCCTGACGACCAGTCGAACGGTCAAGCAGGCCATGCTGCGGGATCTCGGATCTCGGGATCGTGAGTTTATTGGCTTGGTGAAGGAAATCCGAGACAAGCTGGTCGAGCTTGGGCAGGGCGACCCGGACGAGTATACAGCCGTTCTGATGCAAGGCAGCGGCACGTTTGGCCTGGAGGCGGTTGTATCGTCTACGGTCCCGCCCGGCGGCAAGCTGCTCGTGATTATCAACGGGGCATACGGAAAGAGACTGGCCAAGATTGCATCGGTGCTCAAGATTGACACGATCGCGCTCGAATATCCCGAAAATACCACGCCGAACCTTCGAGAAATTGAAGAGACGCTGAAGACCGACAAAAAGATCGCCTGCGTTTGCGTCGTGCATTGTGAGACGACGACGGGAATGGTCAATCCCATCGAGGAAATCGGCGAATTGGTGACCAAATCAGGCGCGACGTATTTTGTCGATGCGATGAGCAGCTTTGGCGCGGTTCCGATCGATCTTGCCCGGTGCAATATCGATTATCTTGTCTCCTCCGCCAACAAGTGCATCGAGGGCGTCCCCGGTTTTTCCTTTGTGCTGTGCAAGCTCAGTGCGCTCCAGGAAACCGCCGGGTATGCGCGGAGCGTGAGCCTCGATCTGCTGGGTCAATATCAGGGCTTCGAGAAGAACGGGCAGTTTCGTTTCACGCCACCCACGCACGCTTTGGTCGCGTTTCGACAGGCCCTTGCGGAGTTGGAGCTCGAAGGGGGCGTCGAGGGTCGGGCAGAGCGCTACCGACGCAACTATGAGACTCTCATGGCCGGTATGCGAGAAATGGGGTTTCGAGAATACTTAAAGCCCGAAGGCCAGGGATATATTATCACCTCGTTTCTGTATCCGGACGATCCGAATTTTTCCTTCGAGAAGTTCTACGACGGTCTGAACCAAAAGGACTATGTGATCTATCCCGGCAAAGTCAGCGACGCCGACTGCTTCCGCATTGGAAATATCGGCCGGATTTTTGAGCCCGACATTCGCGCCCTTCTGGCCGCTATCCGGGAGACCGTCGCCGAGATGGGCGTCAGACTCAAGTAGAACGGCAACCGATACACGGTGACTTACGCCGCCTTGATTTAGAGCAAGCGCATGCGATTTGAAAAGAAAGAACTCGAAAACCTCCGGTCGGAAGGCGACCTGAACCTCTCGCCGCACCGCCGGGACTGGGTAGCAAAGCACATTGACGGCGAGACGCAACGCTGGCTTGACCTGGATGCCAGGTATTTCCTGCACCAATCGCTTTCGACGCCCTGCTTGAACGTCCTGTCCCATTGTGAGGGCACTTACCTTGAGGACCTTCAGGGCCGGCGCTTCATGGACTTCCACGGCAACAACGTCCATCACGTCGGATTCGCCAACCGCCGGGTGATCGAGGCGATAAAAGATCAGATGGACAAACTTGCTTTCTGCACGCGGCGCTATACCAATATCCCGGCAATCAAGCTCGCCGAGAAGCTGGCCCAATTGGCGCCCGGCGAACTGAATAAGGTTCTCCTTGCCCCGGCGGGGACGGCGGCCGTTGGAATGGCCCTGAAGCTGGCGCGGATGGCGACGGGCCGATTCAAAACAATCTCCATGTGGGATTCTTTCCACGGCGCCTCACTCGATGCCATCTCAATTGGCGGAGAGGGCATTTTCCGCAAAGATGCCGGACCGCTCTTGCCGGGCACCGAGCACGTCCCGCCGCCGGACTGCTACCGGTGTCTTTGGGGATGCGAGAATGACTGCACGCTCAAGTGTGCCGACTATATCGAGTATGTTCTCGGCAAAGAGGGCGACGTCGCCGCCGTGATCGCAGAGACGGTCAGAAGCACCTCGGTCATTCCGCCGGCCGGTTTCTGGCAGAAGGTCCGTGCGGCGTGCGACGCACATGGCGCGCTGTTGATACTCGACGAGATACCGCATTGCCTCGGCCGAACGGGGAAGATGTTTACGTGCCAGCACTTCGACGTCGTCCCGGATATGCTGGTGATCGGTAAAGGTCTAGGGGGCGGCATCTTTCCGCTGGCCGCACTCATCGCCCGCGAGGATCTCGACGTCGCGCCGGATCGTGCTCTCGGCCACTATACGCATGAGAAGAATCCAGTTGCCTGTGCGGCGGCTCTGGCCACCATCGAATGTCTGGAAGAAGAGAATCTGCTCGCGAATGCCGAAAGGATGGGCCACTATGCCATGAATCGCCTGCGTGACATGATGCAACAACACAAGCTGATCGGAGCCGTCCGCGGTCTCGGCCTCTTGATGGGGATAGAACTGGTCAAAGATCGGCAGACGAAGGAGCCCGCCACCGAGGAAGCCGAACGGGTCATGTACGGCACGCTGAGCAGAGGACTCAGTTTCAAGGTGACGATGGGCAATATCATCACGTTGACACCTCCGTTGACCATCACCGAGCAGGAAATGGACAAGGCACTAAACATCCTGGACGAATGTCTCAAAGAAATTGAGGAATATGAAAGGAAGACTGCATGAATTTTGTGTATCACAGAATCTACAAGGGTCCGGTGAAGCTCGTTATTTTTGATTGGGCGGGAACAACCTTGGATTACGGCTGTTATGCCCCGGCGGTCGTCTTCGTCGAGGTCTTCAAACGGCGCGGAGTGGAGATCACAATGGAACAGGCCCGGCGACCCATGGGCCTGAAGAAGCTGGACCATATCCGAGCGATTTCCCAACAGGACGAAGTCGCGGCGCTCTGGAAGAAGGTACATGGCAAAGCCTGTACCGAAGCCGATGTGCAGGATATGTTCGAGAAGGATTTCGTCCCACTCCAGGTGGCCTGCATCGCCGACTACAGCGAGCTTATTCCGGGAACCGTCGAAACCGTCAACGAGCTGAGAAGTCGCGGGATGAAGATCGGTTCCACCTCCGGCTATTTTACCGAAGCCATGGAGATCAACTTCCGCGAGGCAAAGAAACAAGGTTACGTTCCTGATGTCAACGCCTGTGCGAGTGATGTGCCGGCGGGACGCCCCGAGCCGTGGATGGTCCTGAGCAATATGCAGCAGGCCCGTGTTTTTCCGCCCGAAGCCGTCGTCAAGGTTGACGATACGAAGCCGGGCGTGGCGGAAGGATTGAACGCGAGGACATGGACGATCGGTTTGGCCAAAACCGGCAACGAGGTAGGGCTCAATGAGAAGGAATTGGCCGCCCTGCCCTCCGATGAAGTCAAACGCAAAATCGAAAGAGCGGCGGACGGCCTGGCCAAATCAGGGGCTCACTATGTCGTCGAGTCCATTTCAGATGTGCCTCCGATCATCGCGGAGATCGAACAGAGACTCAAAATGGGCGACAGGCCGTGAGTCTCGCCGTCGGTGAAAAAGACTGAAGATGGGTCAAGGCCATCGTCACCTTCTTCACCGAGCCCAAGATCGTTACGGGGAGATTTTGGCCGGAGAGCGGTTACCATAAAAATAACTTGAAATTGACCGCTGGTTCATGGTATTGTGTGTATAATGAAGCCGCTCCTTTTCAGGAGGCAACACGATGAAAAAAAGACATGCCTTCACACTCATTGAGTTGCTGGTCGTAATTGCCATGATAGCAGTGCTGATGGCTATTTTAATGCCCGCTCTAAGAGCGGCCAAGGACCAGGCTAAGAAAACGGTCTGCACGAGTCATGTCAAAGGGCTCGTACTCGCCATGAAGATGTACGTTGACGACTACGATGGAAAGACACACGACTCGCCAAACAACGGTCTTTGGGATAATGCGCACGAACATCCCGCTGTTGTCAAGCCATACGAACTCAATCACAGTATGGCGTACTGGGGGATTGCCTACTTCCCCTACGCCAAGAACAAGAAGATCTTCTACTGCCCCGCCAAGCAACGCGTGGACGATTGGCCGGAATGGGGGCCGCCCTGGGGACGGATGTCTCAGCCATACTTCAAGTACTGTTCCTACGGCCTCAATGGCTATATCACGAACAAGAAGATCGACCATGAATTCAAGCATCCCAGCGAGGTCATTGCTTATCAGGACCACATCGAACAGAAGCTGGATAGTATCGGCTCAGATATGTTCTGCATCGGTCCGGGCAACAGGGTCAATATCCCACAATGGCGTCGGAGCAGCGAGGGTGGGAGCGGCTTCGTCGACACCAATTGGTCGGGAGATCAGTACCATGACACGGTTCGAGAGTGCTTTCGCCACCGCGGCACATCCATGACGGTTTGGCTGGATGGGCACGTGACGGAGATAAAGCAATCCACCGGCGAGGACGTCCCCCCCAAGTGGTATACCGGCAATCCAGAGGACAGTCTCTGATCCAGGGATGAGGTTGGATGGGTAGAGCAGCAATCCGAGCGATCACATTTGACTTGTGGGATACGGTCTTCGTTGACGATTCAGATGAGCCCAAACGGGCCGCTCAGGGACTTCCGCCCAAGGCGGCTGAGCGACGGATTCTGGTACATCAATTCCTGCAGCGGCACGAGCCTATCCCCAGAGAACTGGTGGACGTGGCGTACGACACGGTGGATGCTGCATTTCGCCAGGTTTGGTATGGGCAGAACGTTACGTGGACGGTTCGAGACCGGCTCTCCGTTTTGCTCCAGGGTCTGAAGCGGGATTTGCCTGCCGCTGAATTCGATGAGCTGGTTCGGCTGCACGAAGAGATGGAATTGGCCGTGCGGCCCGACCTGGCGCCCCACGTGGCCGAGGCGTTGGGGCGGTTGGAGGAAGAATACCCGATGGGAGTGGTCTCAGATGCTATCTTCAGCCCGGGTCGTGCGCTTCGCCAGTTGTTGGCCGACTATGGGATTCTCAAATTCTTCCGCGCCTTTGTTTTCTCCGACGAAATCGGCTGCGCCAAGCCCAACCCTGCTGCGTTCGAGGCGGCGGCCAAAGCACTGGGCATAACGACCTGCGAAATCGTTCATATCGGAGATCGCGAGCTCAAAGACATAGAAGGCCCCCATGCGGTTGGTGCTCGCGCTGTTCTGTGTACCGTGATCAAAGACCGCGGTAGTGAGAACACCCAGGCCGATGCCATCTGCAATGATTTCGCGGATCTGCCTGCCATTCTTGAACAACTAAGCCGACCATAAGCACAGGAGCAATCGATGACGACCCCCTTGCGATTTCTGGTTATTGATGGTTATCCGAAACACAGCCGGGACGAGCTTGAGGAAGCCGGCATGAAACTCGCCTGGAAGCTCTACGTCGATATGCTGCTCCAGCATCTGCCACAGGCGGCGTATGATGTATTGCTTCCGAGCGATCCCGGCGTGGACATGCCTTCCGCAAAAGACCTCCACGGATATGCCGGCGTGATCTGGACCGGCTGCAATCTCACCATCTACGATACGGCCAACCGCAGCGTCTCCAGCCAGATTGAGTTGGCGCAGAACGCGTACGAAGTCGGAGTGCCCAGCTTCGGAAGCTGCTGGGGGATACAGATGGCCGCTTTTGCCGCCGCCGGCGAGGTCGAGGCGAATCCCAAAGGTCGTGAGATGGGGATGGCCCGCAAGATTCATCAGACACCCGCAGCATACGATCACCCCATGTTTGAAGGCAAGCCTCGCGTGTTTGAGGGTTTTGTGAGCCACGATGACATGGTCACCAAGCTCCCTCCGGGCGGTATCCTACTGGCGGGCAATAGCTTCGCTCCCATCCAAGCGCTTGCAGTCACTCACAAGAACGGCACTTTCTGGGCTACGCAGTACCATTGTGAGTACGACCTCCACGAGATGGCCCGGCTCATCGTCGCCCGTGAGAAGAAACTCATCGCCGCCGGATTCTTCCGCGGCCACGAAGATTTAGTGGAGCTTGTGGATCGTATGGAGGCACTTGCCAGAGAACCGGGCCGAAAGGACCTCCGCTGGCAGTTGGCGATTGATGACGACGTGCTTTCCGACTCGATTCGGCAGTGCGAATTCGTCAATTGGCTCAATAACCTGGTTCTACCCACGGCCGGTTGAGTCTAATCTCCGTCTGGCACGGCTATGAAGACGTTCTTGACCTCCGTGTAGAGTTGCATGGCTTCCATCCCGAGATCACGCCCAAAGCCGCTTCGTTTGAAGCCGCCGAACGGCGCCTCCACATATACACTGCTGTTCGTGTTGACGCTCATCACGCCGGTTCGGACCGCCCGCGCCACACGCAACGCGCGTTCCAGGTCTTTCGTCCACAGAGACCCGCTCAGGCCGTACTTCGTATCATTGGCAAGTTCGATAGCTTCTTGTTCGTTTTCAAACGGGATGACACAGGCCACCGGCCCGAAAATCTCTTCCCGGCCCGAAAATCTCTTCCTGGCAGACGCGAGCAGACGAGTCAAGTCCGTCGATGATGGTCGGGGCAAGATAGTAGCCCGGCTCCTGGGGCCGATCGCCGCCGCAGAGGATGCGCCCCCCATCTCGGCGCGCCATGTCGATGTACTTCTCGACGCTTTCCCTCTGCTTGGCGGAGACCATCGGGCCAACCTGGGTTGATTCACTTAGGGGATCACCAACCGCGATGGCTTCTGTTGCTTCGACGAACGCATCGAGGAACTCATCGTATGCCGGCTTCTCCACGAGTACCCGGCTGCGCGCGCAACAGTCCTGTCCGGTATTGGCAAAGACCGCCATGGGCGCCGCCTTAGCCGCCGCATCCACATCGGCATCCGCGAAGACGATGTTCGGACTCTTGCCACCCAGTTCCAAGGAAACTCGCTTGATGTCATCGGCGGCGACCTTGACGATACGGGCGCCCGTGCTGGTTTCTCCCGTCAGGCCCCGGCCGGGCACGACCTGCAGGATGCCTTCCGGCACGCCCGCCTCCATCGCCAGTTGGCCCAGCGCCAGTGCCGTCAGAGGCGTCAGACTCGCGGGCTTCAATAGAACGGCATTGCCCGTTGCAAGCGCCGGCGCCACTTTCCAGCACGCCATGAGGAAAGGAAAGTTCCAAGGCACAATAGCCGCGACCACCCCCACCGGCACGCGCAGCGTATAGTCGAAGCCGTCGCTCGCGACCGGAATGGTCCGGCCGCCGAAGCGGCTGATACCGCCCGCGTAGTATTCAAAGCAACGCGCCCCGGCGTTAATCTCCCAGCGGGCATCGCCAATTGGCTTGCCCACATTACGCGCTTCCAACACCGCCAATGGTTCGGCGTGCTCGCGGATCAGCCCTGCGACACGATAAAGGGCCTCAGTCCTGCGTCCCGGATTCGCCGACGACCAATGGGACTTGCGGAATGCCTTCGCTGCCGCTTCAAGCGCCTCATCGACTTCCCCCTTGCCCGCGGCCGGCACCTCGTTCCATATCTGCTCCGTTGCTGGCTCAACAAGATCCAGAGAACCGCCGGACGCCTTTGAACGCAATTGGCCGTTTATCAGCATACTGTTGGACATCGTCGCCATTACCATATCTCCTCATAAAGCCGTAACATATCTTCCTCGGTGCACTGTCGTGGATTGGACAGGTGGCATCCGTCCTCTATCGCTTGAATCGCCAGTTCAGGCAAGTTCTCACGCGGGACGTTCAAGTCCCGCAAACGTTGAGTTATCCCAATGGAGTGATTGAGTTCCCTCAGGAAATCAGCCACCCAGGATGCTGGATCAGCCGGAGACTCTACACAACCCAATGCTACCGCGACTCTTTCATACTGAGCGCTGTCTCTCTGTCCGTTGAAACGTACGACAGCCGGTAGAGCAATCGCGTTTGCCAGACCGTGCTGGATGCCGAATTCGCTCGACAAGGGGTGCGACAGAGAATGCGCCGCCCCCAAATCCTTCTGGAACGACACCGCCCCCATCGCGGCAGCAACCAGCATCATTCCCCGTACGTCGAGGTCCGCTCCATCGCAGTAGGCCCGCGGCAGGTACAGCCTCACCAAACGGATGGCTTCGAGCGCGATCGCATCGCACATGGGATGAAAAACCGGACATACGAACGCTTCGATCGCGTGAGTCATTGCATCCATGCCGGTCCAGGCGGTCAGGTCCGGCGGCAGCCCAACCGTCAGCTCGGGATCCAGCACCGCCATCTCGGGCATCAGCGGCGGGGCGCCCAACACTGTTTTTCGCCCGATCTGACGTACTGTGATAACGGTGCTCCGCCCCACCTCGCTGCCGGTTCCCGCGGTCGTCGGGATGGCACACATGGGTGTCAGAGTCGACGGTAGCTCGGCCAGCGGCATCTCCACGAGGGCCATGTCCGGGAAGGCGGCCTTGAGCCGCAAAGCCTTGGCGGCGTCAAGGGCGCTGCCACCTCCCAATCCCACTACCCCGTCGCAGCCGCCCTGTTTGTAGAACTCCCACGCATCCTCGACGTCCTGGTCTGTAGGATTGGGGTGGACACCCGTGAACTTGCCATACGCTCCCGGCCAGACGCGATCCATTCCGTCGGCGGCCAGAAGGAACGCCTCGGTCTCGGGCAATCCCGAATCCGTCACCAGCAGCGGTTTACACACCTCATACGTCCGGGCGAACTCCGCGAGCGCCGAACGCGCACCCACACCAAAGCGGATGTTGGTTGGAAACCTGAATTGCGATATCTCAGCCATAAGTCATTCTCCAAAACAGGTCCGATCAATCGAAGAAAACCTACCTCTACTTCCCCCGGCCAGACTATTCTGTCACCTCATCATCTGCGATCTTCAGGGCCTCATCAATTGAACCTACGATGAAATCGATCTCCTCCTTTTTGACAATCGTCGGCCTTCTCAACCGCAATAGGGCTGTAATCGCGCTGTATGCCCCAGCACTGCATCAGGTACTTCTTCTGCAACGAGCGAGAATCCCCATCGCCTTTCGTCGTTAAGCGCTCGTTAAATCTTTCAGAGTCCAATATCAGTCTCCCACATTAGTGCCTGCGACAGGCGAGTTCATGGGCCATTTTAGCTCAAACCGATCAGTTTGTGAATTCATGACTGAAAAATACCCCACTCCGAACGGTTTCCTCAAACCGGGACGACGTTGAACTTGTCGTCGGTGATGTTTATTGCTACAATTCTTGTGCACATCCTTTGTTGTGAATATGAATTTTGCCATGGGAGTATGCGTCATGAAGAAGATCGCGGGTATCGTCGCTCTGGTAGTTGTGGCGGCTATTTTTGTCATCATTGGCGTGGTCCGCAAAGGCAGCGGCGGTGAGGACCGTCGCATCGCCGTGATTCCCAAAGGGACATCATCGGTTTTCTGGGAGTCCGTGCGCGCCGGCGCGGAAGAGGCCGGCAAGGAATTGGGCTACGAAATTTCCTGGAACGGTCCGGAGCTTGAGAGCGACAGGGAAAGGCAAATACAAATCGTCGAAGATTTCATCGCGCTGAAAGTCGCCGGTGTTGTTCTGGCACCCAACGGCAGCACGGCCCTCGTGCCCAAGGTGGAAGAAATGTTCGTCAAGAACATCCCCTGCGTCATTATCGACTCGGAAATCGATACGGACAAGTATGTTTCGTTTGCAGCGACGAACAACTATCAGGGCGGGGTCATTGCCGCCCGGCGGATGGGAAAGATTCTCGACGGAGAAGGCAGGGTCATCGTGGTAAAGTTCATGCCCGGCTCGGGCTCGACGACCAATCGGGAAAACGGCTTCATCGACACGATCGAAAAGGAGTTTGGTGGTATCGAAATCGTGGACACAAAATATGGCATGGCCACGGTGGAAACGGCGTTGCAAGCCGCCGAAGACCTGCTGACAAAGCACGCGGAGCTCGATGGTCTGTATGCCTGCAACGCCGGCACGTCCGTGGGGTCGGCGCAGGCGCTGCAAAGCCAGGGCCGGAGCCGAAGAAACGCTCATCGACAAGCTCAGGTCGGGAGTCATTGATTCGTTGGTCGTGCAGGACCCTCACAAAATGGGATACATCGGCGTCAAGACTCTGGTGGACAAAATCGATGGCAAAGACGTCCCCAAATTGATTGATACGGGAGTCGAGCTGGTCACTGTAGAGCGCTTAGAGGAACCAAAGATCAAGGCTCTGCTCAACCTGCAATGAGAGCAGCCGCACAAGGAAATCGCATGTCGGGCCCGGAAATTGCATTGTGTATGAAGGGGATTTCCAAACACTTCGGGCCCGTGCATGCTCTTTCAGACGTCAGCTTTACGGTCCGGCGGGGTACGGTCCATGCCTTGGTGGGCGAGAACGGGGCCGGAAAATCAACGCTCATGAAAATCCTGGCGGGCGTGTATCAGCCTGATACCGGATCGATTGAAATTGACGGAAAGCCACGCACACTCTCCAGACCAGCGGAAGCCCTGGCCGCCGGAATATCGATGATCTATCAGGAACTCGATCTGGCCGAACACCTGACGGTGGCGGAAAACGTCTTTCTGGGAATGGAGCCTCCGGGACGTCTGCTGTTCACAATGGATCAGAACAGAATGATCGCGCAGACGGCGGAACTGTCGCAGCGCCTTAACTTCAAGATTGAACCGACAGCCGTCGTAGAGGAACTCGCCACGGGAGATTGCCAGATCGTTGAAATCCTCAAAGCCCTGATGCGCAACGCCTCGATCATCGTCATGGATGAGCCAACGTCGTCTCTGTCCGAGAGTGAGGCCGCCATGCTCTTCAAGCTGGTGAAGGCTCTGCGTGCGCAGGGGATCTCCGTCGTCTACATCTCCCACCGGCTGGAAGAAATTGTGGGGTTGGCCGATGATGTCAGTGTGCTGCGGGATGGCCGGATGGTTCATTCCGGGCCGATGGCAAAGCTGGACATTCCCGGAATCGTTCACCACATGGTGGGAAGAGAGTTGACGGATTTCTTCCCGACCCGATCCGTAGACATCGGCGATGCGCGTGTCAAGGTTAGCGACCTCTCTTCGGAAAACGGGATTAAGGACATCTCTTTCGAGATTCGAGAGGGCGAGATTGTGGGGATGGCGGGATTAGTGGGCGCCGGACGGACCCAGGTTGCCCGGGCGCTGTTTGGCGTCGATAAGAAGACCTCCGGCGCCATCGCGCTTGACGGACGCCGGTTAGCGATCAACTCGCCGACGGATGCCATCGCCAACCATATTGCATTCCTGACCGAAGACCGCAAGCGCACCGGGTTGTGCCTGGAGCTTCCGTGCAGTTGGAATGTCACCTTGCCGAACCTGGTTGCGATCGGCATGAAGAACGTGATCAGGCCCGGGCGGGAAGGCAAGATCGTGACAAACATTGCCGAGCGGATCTCCATCAAATGGTTGGGGCCGCAGGCACCGGTTGATTCCCTGTCCGGCGGAAATCAACAGAAAGTCCTCATCGCCCGATGGCTGTTGGCTGAATCCAGATTCATGATCTTTGACGAACCTACCCGCGGCATCGACGTCGGCGCGAAGAAGGAAGTGTACGGTCTTTTGAACGAGCTGGCCGACGAAGGTAAAGCGATATTGTTCATATCATCCGAGCTGCCGGAACTGTTCGGCATAGCCGATCGAATCCTGGTGATGCGCCGGGGACGGCTCGTGGGAGACGTCAATCCTAAGCATACGACCCAGGAAGACGTGATGCACCTGGCCGCCGTGGAGGCCGCTCTATGAGCAAATTCGTAAGGCAACTACTGCCCTTTGGCAGTCTGATGTTGATCATCTGCATTCTCTCAGCCCTGAGACCCGACACGTTCCTGACGGCGGACAATTTCCTGAACGTGTTGCGTCGCTCAAGTGTGAATGGCATTATCGCGGTGGGAATGACGGCGGTTATCATTTCCGCGGGTATCGACCTGTCCGTAGGATCGATGATGGCCCTGAGCGGCATGGTCGGCGCCTGGGTGATGATCGTCATCGGTGGAACCAATCCCGAAGGGGCAGCCCTTGTGGTCGGTACCATTGTGGGGATCGTTACGGGGCTCGCCTGCGGTTGCCTGAACGGCGTGCTCATTACCAAGCTCAAGCTGCCGCCGTTTATTGTGACCTTGGGCACGATGAGTTCGTTTCGGGGGATATCCTATGTCATGAATGCAGGCAAGCCTTATAACATTCCCCACTACAAATATCTCAACGAGGGGGTCGTTCTTGGGCTCCCAATTTCTGTTCTGATTTTTGCGGCCATTATTGTCCTCGCCGGCCTCGTACTAAAATACACTCGGCTGGGACGCTACACGTACGCCATTGGCTCAAACAGAGAAGCGGCCTTTCATGCCGGCGTGAATGTGGATTCCTATCTGACTCGTATCTATGCGCTAACGGGTTTGGTCGTGGGGATCGCCGCCATGATTACCACCAGCCGGGCCGTCTCCGCTCAGCCGACAGCCGGTGTCACTCTGGAGCTTGACATCATTGCCGCCGTGGTGATCGGTGGCGCGAGCTTGTCCGGCGGCAGAGGAACCATCATCGGCACACTCATCGGAACACTCTTGATCAGCTTCCTGCGAAACGGATGTACCCTGTTGGACATCTCCACGAATGTCCAGCTCATCGTGATCGGGGCCATCATTATCGCAGCCGTGGCGGTGGATCAGTTGGCGCGTTCCAAAGCGGCGGCTGGAGGCCAGACTGAGTAAACGGCTGCACGTCTGACGATCCGCTTCACACGTACCAATCGTAATCTAGCTTGGGGGAATCGTAGACCTCGGTAAAGGGTCGCGCCGACGCCTCACAGAGCGATCGCAACCGCTGCATTCGTTCATACGCGACAGTCTGGAGAAAGTGATTTCGCGCTGCAGCGTCCAGCGTCACCGCCTCTTTCCAAACGGCCCGTCCCGCCATCACGCCGCTGGCTCCCGCTTTACAGGCCACGCGCACCTGTTTCAAGAAGACCTCGTAAGAGACGCCGGCAGACAACAAGACCCAGGGCGCCAGGCTCGT
>SMTZ1_10004735_pt1 | contig 13663 bp, 10 predicted proteins | sample DeeMarSWOR136_30_FD_25667 | JGI IMG/M metagenome (IMG submission 25667) | reverse complement strand
GGTAAATTTGTCTGAGCCCTGGATAAGCACCTCATCGATCATCTTTTCATCCATTTTGTTTCCCAGGGTGACCGTGGTAAGGGATTGTGTTTCCCCCCTGGTGAAAATGGCTGATCCGTGGGTGGCCGGCAGGTAATCTATCTCACACCAGATCGGACGAATTTCATCGGTCTTCCTTCCATCCACCCTCAATCCCTTATCCAATACCAGGTTCCTAAGGGCCTTTTTTTCAACATCGTGAAAATACCTGTTGGCCATCATGGTCCTGGCATCCGCTTCTTCATCATCTTCCGGGATCAATGATTCAATAATTTCATCCTTCACCGCATCAATGGCTTCATGCCTTTCATGCTTGGCCAGTCCTGACCTGGCAATCTTCACAAGCTTGTCATATGCCTTCTTTTCAATCTGGGAACGGAGATCTTCATCATTGTTCTCATGACTGTATTCACGTTTCGTCTCTTTTCCAACCTCTGCAGCCAGTTCCTTCTGTACCCGGCAATGTTTCTTGATCTCCTCGTGGGCAAACTGGATGGCCCCGAGCATATCCTTCTCAGATACTTCGTTCATTTCACCTTCAACCATCAGGATGTTTTCTTCCGTTGCGCCTACAATGATATCGAGATCTGCTTCTTCAAGCTGTTTGAAAGTCGGATTGATCATAAACGCTCCGCTGATCCTGGCTACCCTAACTTCCGAGATGGGACCGTTAAAGGGGATATCTGATACGCTCAACGCGGCAGAAGCTGCCAGTCCCGCCAGGGCATCGGGCATGACCTCCGCCTCAGCGGAAAATAAGGTTACATTGACGAAAGTTTCCGCATGATAATCATCCGGAAACAACGGCCTGAGTGCACGGTCAATCAATCGTGATATGAGTATCTCGTAATCCCCTGGCCTGGTTTCTCTCTTGAGGAATCCACCGGGGAACCTACCTGCGGCAGAAAACTTTTCTTTATATTCAACTGAAAGGGGCATATAATCTGAATCTTCTCTTGCCTCGGTTGCTGACACAACTGTTGCCAGCAATATGGTATCTCCCATTCTTACAACAACCGAACCATCAGCCTGCTTGGCCAATTTCCCTGTTTCAATGACAATGCTTCTTCCGTCACCCAGGTCGATTGTCTTTTGTATTACATTTAACATCTTAAAAATTCTTTAATCTTTATACTTATGGATATGAAAAAAGGCAATTGCAAGAATTGCCTTTTTAATTATATTTTGTTGGACTTATTTCCTTAGCTTTAGTGATTTGATGACCGTCCTGTATCTTTCAATGTCACGGTCCTTCAGGTAGTTTAACAAACGCCTGCGCTTCCCGACAAGCTTGACCAGTGCCCGCTGTGTACCAAAATCCTTTTTGTTTTTCTTCAGGTGCTCTGTAAGGTGAGCAATCCTGTATGAAAACATGGCGATCTGTCCTTCCGCAGATCCGGTATCTTCAGCCGATTTGCCATACTTCTTGAAAAATTCTTTCTTCTTCTCTGCCGTTAAATACATGGTATTTTATTCTACAATCTTTACATGCTTTCTGAAAACGAACTGCAAAAATATTTAAAATTTTTGATATAGCAATAATTAAGGGATAAAAAGTGAAATAAAGGCAAGCAAATTATGTGCCTGATCCAGAACTGCTTAACCATCTTCCGGTACGTCAGTGGCAAGAATTGATCTGAGCTGGTTGATCTGGTTTACTGTTCCCAGTACAAAAAGCTTATCAGAGGATGAAAGGACGACATCCTGGGAAGGATTGATGATATATGACCTGTCGGCCTTTCGCAGTCCAATGATATTGGCGCCGGACTGGTTCCGGATATCCAGTTCCCTGATCACCTTCCCGTCATAACAGGAAGACAGCTTTTCACAGCTTAATTCTTCCAGGAACACATTATCCGGCTCCTGCAGCATAATAAAATCGACAAATTCAGCCACATCCGGCTGGGTGACCAGTTTTGCCATTCTCTGTCCACCTACCCGGTCGGGCATGATTACATTATTGGCCCCTGCCCTTTTCAGCTTGAAGTCACTTTTCTCATTGGAGGCCCTGGATATAATTTTCATCTTCGGATTGATTCCCTTGGCTGTGAGCACCACATACAGGTTGTCGGCATCCTCCGGAAGGGTTGTGATAATGGCCCGGGCATCCTTAATCCCTGCGTGTTCAAGGACCTCGTCCTGGGTGGCATCGCCATCGATATACAGGACATCCTGGTTGTCTCTCAGGTTTGCAATGATCTCGGGATTGTTTTCGATGACGATAAACGGGACCTTGTGCATGGACAGGTCATAGGCAGCCTGGCTGCCGTTGCGGCCATAACCGCATATGATCACATGGTTATTCAGTCTGTTTATTTTCCTGGCCATTCTCCTGTCCCTGGTATAGCTCCTCAGAAACCCGTCTATGATATAGCGGGTAAAAGAGGTTACTGCATAAACAAAGATACCAAAACTGATCACAATCAGAAAGCTGGTAAACCACATTCCAAGATTCGATAGCGGAGCGACCTCCTTAAAACCTACTGTGGCAATTGTAATGATGGTCATGTAAACCGCCTGTGTAAAGGTCATCCCTTCAATCCCCATGTAGCCAACAGTCCCGATAATGCCGATGATCATTAAAAGGGCGAATGCGATCACCACAGACCTGTTGCTATCCGTCCTCCATTTCTTGGGAGGTCCTATTAATCTTATTATCCACATAACAAAATAAACACCTCTTAAATTTACAGTATTTTTTATTAATGCTATCCTGTTTGCAAAATCCTGGGAAAGGATTCAATTACGGGTGGCTACCCTTGGTTACCACCAGGCGACCAGCTCTAAATCTTTTGCAACATAACCTAAATCCCCTTCAATAATCCTGAAGTTTTTGCAACCTGGCTGTAAGGTGCCTCAACATCATAGCTATTAATTTTATACTAGGTTAATTTCTTGAATTATAATGGTTTTACAGGCATTAAATTTCAATATTTAATCCAATTAATTAACTGTGGAAACCTTGAAGACATTTTGGCAAAATCTATTGGTTAAAAGCATTGCAGGTTTCATATTGTTGACCCTCACGTGTTTCGAAAGTTCTTTTCAGGATGAATCTTCACCGAGTGATCCTTTCGTCGTGGCAGTAACAGTTCAATGGAAAGATATGTTACAACAATTCAATTTTACATCAAACATCATCAATATACAGAAAGGCACTATAGGTTTCACATTCAACCAGATACTGATGGATGCAGCGTCAAGCAATGAATCTGGCTGGCATTTTTTCGGAGGCAAAGAGTATGGGTTATTTTATACAGATTCGTTAAGATTTTTCCGCATGGCCGTATACCTCCCCCCCAACATTCTGCTCCAAATCTCATGTGACATGGGCGCTTGCGGATGTGATGATGAGGATGCAAGATTCGATGACCACCTTGCCGGGCACCCGGTTCCATTACTGTACATCGGTGCAGGAGGTGGTCTGGGTTCTGCCGGGGACTTCACCTGTAGCCTGATGGCAAGTACTGACCTAACCTACTATCTGGTGAGTTTCCCCGGTACAGATCCCGTTTCTGGTTACGGCCGTGCGGATCTCTGGTTTGATTACGCTGCTGATGAGCTGGTCTGGGTGGTTTTGCACGATCACACAAAGATCACACTAATATAATTTAATAAAATATGATACTATTCGCGGTTCTCAACTTTATTAATCTCCTGGAATGATAAATAACAATCCTATTTAATAATCAACCAAAGAAAAGGAGACCTGATCATGAAAAACACAAAATTAAAACTGATCCTGTTAGTCCTACTTTCTTTTGGTGTGCTTTTTTTTGCCAACGGTCAGAAAAGAGCCATGAAAAAAAGGGCTAATCTGCTTATCGAAACCACTGACATTATGAAAGTTAAGGGTACAGTTACGGCGTTTCACAACTACTACCTGAGAAATGCAGAAATAACTGTCAGGAAAACCGGATCAAAGGCGTTAACAGATTCCCTTGGCAGGTTTGAAATAATGGCATTCAGTGGAGATGTTCCTGTTTTCATGGCCAATGGTTTTGAGAAAAACCGAAGGAAAGTGGCCTCAGCTGATGATGAAATCAGTGTAAACATGATCCTGGCGCCAGGTAAGAAAAACAAGAAGATAGCAGTTGATTATGGCCATATGTATGAGAGAGATCTAGCATACGCAATAGAGCATTACAGTGATTTCAATAATGATTTTATGAAGTATTCCGATATGAAGGAATTGCTCCAGAAAGAGCTTGTTGGAGTACAAGTTGTGGATATGGGTGAAATTCAGGTTTTTATACATGGTGAAGAGGCAGAAGTTCGGTCAGAGTTTTATGGACCCACAGTTACGTACGATGTGTTTGATAAGGATCCTCATAAGCGGGCTGGAAGAGAAAGAACCCATGACAGTCAGCCTCTTGGATATAGACTTCCTGATTCCCAAAGCATTAGGCAGGTTTATGAACAGGGTGGAGATATTATTTCCGGTGAATTGTCGGAAAATAACGGTGCTGCCATATTTGTTTTGGATGGAAGGATCGTCCCCAGCATAGACTTACTCAGTCCAGGGGATGTTAAAGCTGTTAAATTACTTAGGAATGTGGGAACAGCAAGATATGGTCCACAGGGCGCGAATGGGGTGGTTCTGATCAATACCAAGCATTTGTAGAGCATCGTATAAAGTTTGCGGCCCCTGAATATGCTAGCCTGGTTGAATCAGCAACTAAGCCAACCCAGCAAATTGGTGCTCAGTGAGTTTGAACTTGACAAATTCAAATCTTTGTTCCACGATTGTACACCCTACTTGGGTTCCTATCCAAATGGTAGGTCAGCTGTTAAGGGTATTATTTTACTTTAAATCGTGAACTTAATGGTCATATCATTCTCCTTATCCAAGTCCCTGAACTATTTAATAATGCTTATCCGCAATAATCCACTATTATGAAATAAAAATTTAATGACTTGGATAAAGATTCCAAATTAATAAACTCCCAAAACAGAACTTTCATTGCTACATGAGGAATATGCCTGATGTGATTTATCTTTAACCACAAGAAGAACTCCGATGAACGAAAATGCATCTATAGATCAGTTGTTTTTAGAAAAGGTGCGCATGAGGCAATTCAAAGCAACCTGGCAAATGAAAATTTCGGAGTAGATGAACTGGCGCATGAGATTGGGATCAGCAGATCGCAACTGCACCGCAGGTTGAAAATCCTAACCGGGCAATCTGCCAGCCATATGATCAGGGAGTACAGGTTAAAAAAGGCCTTTGAAATGTTGCAGCATAAGGTGGCCACCGCCTCCGAGATTTCTTATCAGGTCGGTTTTAGCAGTCCGTCCTATTTTACTACCTGTTTTAATGAATACTTTGGTTATCCTCCCGGGAAGGTAAGGCGTAGCAGATCTTCCGGATCTACGAAAAAGTATTCAAGCTCACGGAAGTTGATATTCATCTCACTAGCGACATTGGTGGTTGTTTTTTCAGCGTTCTTCATATATTTTACTGTGACAGAAAGGAATATTAAAATCACTGATAAATCCATTGCAGTGCTTCCTTTTAAATACCTGAGCGATGATCCTGAAAAGCAATATCTCGCGGATGGAGTGATGGAAGCTATTTTACTCCACCTGTCAAAAATTGAAGATCTGAGGGTGATAGATCGGACCTCTGTTGAACAATACCGTGAACCTGACAAAACAGCCATTATTATTTGTAAGGAACTTGATGTAGGATATTTGTTGGAGGGGAGCTTTCAAAAGTATGGAGATCAAGCCAAATTAATTGTCAAGTTAATCAGGCCAGGAAAGGAAGGCTACATTTGGGCCGAGGAATATGACAGAAACTGGGAAGATATTTTCTCTGTTCAGAGTGAGGTGGCAAAGACCATCGCCAGAGAATTGCAGGCTGTAATTACTTCTGAAGAAAAAGAACTCATTGAGAAAATACCTACTCCAAATCTGGCAGCATACGATTTTTACCAGAGAGGAAGAGATGAGCAATTAAAATATTTGTTAGATAATAATAACAGAGAGGCACTGGTAAGAGCTGAAGATCTTTATTATGAAGCATTACACTATGATTTCACATTTGCTCAGGCATATACCGGATTGGCATGGGTATACCTGGATAAGCATTATGCTGAGACTTTTTATACTGAAAATTTCCTGGACTCAATGATTATCCTGGCAGATATTGCTCTTTTATTCGACGATCAATTAGCAGAAGCTTATGAAGTAAGAGGAGATTATTATCGGCTTAACTTTAAAAAAGAACAAGCTATAAATGAATATGATAAGGCTATAAGATTCAATCCAAACAATTGGTGGCCATACTATAGAAAAGGTCTATTGTTTTACAGTGATGACCTTGTTAAATCCATTGATAATCTTCATAAAGTAGCATTATTGCATAGAGGGTCTTTTTTGCCAACCATATATAGATCTATTGCCAGGTCATATGCTACGGCCGGTTTTAAAGAGACATCCTTAAATTATATTAAGGAAGCTCTTAAACTGGATGATGATTCAGCAGCATATTACAGTTATTTAGCCGAGATAGAAGACTGTAATGGTAAATTCAAACAGGCTATTGAATTTGGGGAAAAATCCTATGCCATTGATTCGACGAATCTTTGGACTGTTTTTCTTTTAGGAATTGACCATATGTATGCTGGTGATTTTACAGAATCATTGGAATACTTTAAAAAATATGACAGATCGTTAAAGACTTTTGACAGACCTTATCGCTGGGAACCGCACCTGATTGGATATGCTTACTGGGTCAAGGGATTTGAAGATGAAGCAAGGTACTATTATGATACGGTATTAGAGATTTATGATGAGATGCTAGAATTGGATCGACACCCTTTTCAAGATTTCACCACCTTTCATAGTCTTGCTGCTATATACACATTTCTGGGAGATAAAGATAAAGCCTATCAATATTTAAGACTTTTTAATCAAAGGCAAAGGATGCCCTTATACATGATCAAAGAGATTAAAAATAATCCTCTATTTGACAGCATCAGGGATGAACCAGAATTCCAGCAGATCGCCAGGGATGTAGAAGCCAAATACCAGGCAGAGCATGAAAGGGTCAGGAAATGGCTGGAGGAGAATAATATGTTGTAGTTAATCGATAAGGGTTCTGCCAATATCTAAAAAAATATCCCAACTCCGGAAGGAATAAAAGTGACAATAGGTATTTCATTTAAAATCTAATGGCAGCTTCAACGACTGCTAAATCAAGAAATTTATTTTAAAAGACCTAATTTCTTTGTTAATTGCAGTATTGCCTGGGATGTATAGCCATCTGTGACTGGGATGCCAAGGCTTTTCCAGACCCTGATCACCCGGTTGTTTTCAATAGGCAACTGTGAAGGTATATTGCTGATCTCAAGCAGATTGACACTCATTCCTCGGTCTCGCATGTAGGTACAAAGAACAGGGACTACCGCATTGATCAGAAGCCCCGAAAGCCTTTCTTTACCAACTATTCTCTCCCCCCAATGACCTGGTTTGTTTAGCCGGAAATGTGTCGTCCAGTACCGGGAGGTACCCAGTCTCATATTCATCACGAAAGCAGCCGGATCGCCCGCACTTGAGAGACGGTAAAAAAGTGCAGGATATTTATCCAGCATCCATGCAAACTGGGCAATCCTGATATCCGGAAAATTCATCGGCCTGAGCCTCAAATACTTCCAGAGGTAAGCTTCCATGGGTTGCAGTGCAAGCCTGCTGCGAAGAATGTCATAGGCCTGTTTCATTGCCTGGTAGTAGGCATCCCCCTCAGTACTATTCAACATACCAGCCTGGCCGAAAAGGATAGCTTCCTTGCTATGCAGATCGGGGCAGTATCTGGCAATTTTCTTAAGGGAAATTGTCCTGGTAAGGATTTCAAAAGGTTCGGCATTGGTTTTCTGTCCCATGGCCCTGCCCAGGGCCCTGTATAAAACCTCCTCCCAGTCCCCTGTCTCCTCAAGGGAAAGCTTTACAGCTATTATGCGCTCTTCAAGACGTTCCATATACAATCTTTCCAACCATATATGAAACCAATCCCTTTTTTTAAAAACCATTTCTTCCCTGTGTGGTATCACTGCCTGTTCTGCCTGCAAGCTTTGGTACTTACTCCAGAGGTTCTGGTTGAACTCCATTTTGACTGTCAATATTTCACGCCCCTTTGAATTCAACACTACCCTGTCTTTTTCAACCACCGCATGCAAGATCAAGTTATCATATGCGGGATCAAGATGATGCCCGTGGCGATACCAGTCTGATGCTTTCAGGTGGATTTCCACATTGCCCGCCCAGGTTAATGGGCCTGATTTTATCCTGGCATTGAAAAAATCCGGACCGGAATCCGAATTCAGCTGACCCGTATCAATTACCTCAATTTGGGAACCAGTGTGATCTTGCAGTGGTGTATTGAATAATCGGAATTTCCAGATATACTGCAGAAAATCTTCATTTCCTTCCATAATTCTGACAATAAGGATCCCGGGTGAGAATTTTCCCTTAATGTCATGAAGTGCTAATTATCAGCTTATTTGGATAAGAAATCAGGGGAGATATCTGGCCATCTCCTGCTGCAGAGCTGTAGATGCTTCCCTGGCTGCCTTGCCGAATCCTTCATCCTGTCCGGCATAAAGTATGGAACGGCTGGCATTTACAATGAGGCCACACTGATCGGTTATGCCGGCATCAACGACTTCCCTGAGGCTGCCCCCCTGGGCTCCGATACCGGGAACCAGCAGAAAATGCGCGGGCACAATATTTCGGATACCCCTGATCAGATCGGCGCGGGTTGCCCCGACCACGAACATCACCTGGTCGGGATTCCCCCATCCTGACCCCTGGTGCAGCACGGCTTCAAACAGGCGGGCTTCTCCCGAACCGATGGTGAGGAATTGAAAATCCTCCGCCCCGGGATTGGAGGTGAGTCCCAGGACAACCACCCACTTACCGTCATACTCAAGAAAGGGTGTGATACTATCCTTTCCCATATAGGGGGAAAGCGTAACGGCATCAAAATCCATTTCTTCGAAGAAAGCCTTGGCGTACATAGCGGCGGTATTGCCGATATCTCCCCGTTTTGCGTCGGCGATGAGAAAGATATCCGGATCTATTGAGCGCACATAAGCCACGGTCTGTTTGAGGTCGTTCCAACCGGCTGCTCCACGAGCTTCATAAAAGGCCAGGTTGGGTTTGTAGGCTATGGTGAGGTCATGGGTGGCATCAATGATCCTTTTGTTGAATTCGAGAACAGGTGAAGCTGTCTTGAGAATATGTTGCGGGATTTTTTCGATATCCGTGTCGAGTCCGACACAGAGGAAGGACTTTTTCTTGCGGATCTGTTCGTAGAGCCCTGCGGCTGTCATGTGAGCAATATATGGTTAAGCCTCGATTTCACTTTCCTTCAGCCGTTCTGCATTTTCGGCCATCTGCAGTTTATCTATGATCACCTGCAGCTCGCCGTTCATTACTGAACTGAGGTTGTACATGGTCAGGTTGATCCGGTGGTCGGTCATCCTGCCCTGCGGGAAATTGTAGGTCCGGATCTTCGCGGACCGGTCCCCCGTCGAAACCATGGTCTTCCGTTTGGATGAAATTTCATCAAGGTATTTCTGGTATTCCAGGTTGTAAAGCCTCGTCCTGAGTTCAGCCATGGCTTTGTCGAGGTTCTTTAGCTGCGACTTCTCATCCTGGCAGGTCACCACGATCCCGCTTGGGATATGGGTAAGCCGGATGGCAGAATAGGTGGTATTCACAGATTGTCCTCCGGGTCCGGATGAGCAGTAGGTATCTTTCCGGATATCCTCCTGTTTCAGTTCGATGTCAAACTCGTCGGCTTCCGGCAATACGGCCACGGAGGCCGCCGAGGTATGGACCCTACCCTGAGTTTCGGTCTGGGGAACACGCTGGACCCGGTGGACACCGGACTCATATTTCAGGATCCCGTAAGCGCCTTCCCCCTTAACATGCATGATGATCTCCTTGTAGCCTCCAACGGTCCCTTCCGTGAAACTGGTAACCTCCAGTTTCCATTTTTTGGATTCACAGAACTTGGCATACATCCGGTACAGGTCGCCGGCAAATATGCTTGCTTCATCCCCTCCGGTGCCAGCCCTGATCTCCAGCATGGCATTTTTGTCATCTTCCGGGTCAGCCGGTATCAGCAGGAATTTGATTTCTTCCTCCAGGGGAGTCACTTTTGAGGTAAGTTCCTCTATCTCAGCTTTGGCCATATCCCTGAGTTCCTCATCTTTTTCACTGGCCAGCATGTCTTTGGCACTGGCCAGGTTGCTCAACAGATTCTTATATTCCTTGTGAGCACGGATATCCGGTTCAAGGTCCTTGTACTCCTTGTTCAGCTGGACATACCTTTTCATATCGGAGATGGTCTCGGGCTCATTGATCAGCCTGCCGACTTCGTCAAACCTGTTTTTAACGCCCTCCAGCTTATCCAGTATCAGGTTCTTGCTCATAAAACTTCTCCATTTCAGACAGTTTGCAAAGATATAAAAAATACCATTCAGGTGTACTGGTACCTGCCATGCTCCGCTGCTATGATAAGTTCCTTTTTTTCAGCCGGTTCCACCCTGCCTATCATCCTGGCGTCAACACCATATGACCTGGAGATTTCGATGATCTCTCCGGCATGCCGGGGAGCCAGGTAGATCTCAAAGCGATGGCCCATATTGAACACCTGGTACATTTCACGCCATGGAGTTCCAGACTGTTCATGGATCAATCGGAAAAGGGGGGGCAGCTCGAACAGGTTATCTTTGATCACCCGGAGCCGGTCAATAAAATGCAGCACTTTCGTCTGTGCACCCCCCGAACAATGGATCATGCCATGTATTTCTTGCCTGAAGCCCTCCAGGATCCCGGCCACCACAGGGGCATAGGTCCGGGTAGGCGACAGCACCAGTTTGCCTGCGTCCAGGGGGGTTCCCGGAACCGGATCGGTGAGTTTGCAGGAGCCTGCATAGACCAGGTCTGCAGGCATGGATCCGTCATAGCTTTCCGGGTACTTTTCCGCATAGACCCGGGAAAATACGTCATGACGTGCCGATGTCAGACCGTTGCTGCCCATTCCACCATTATAACAAGTTTCATAGCTTGCCTGTCCAAAGGATGCCAGTCCCACGACAACATCCCCCTCCCTGATCCGGTTCTCAATGACATCTGCCCTTCGCATCCGGCAGGATACCGTTGAATCCACAATGATGGTTTTCACCAGGTCCCCAACATCAGCTGTCTCACCGCCGGCACTGTAAATACCTATGCCATGATCCCTCATCAGCTGAAGGAATTCTTCAGTCCCGTTGATGATCTCGGCAATGACCTCACCGGGCACCCGCATTTTGTTTCTTCCGATGGTCGAGGAGACGAGGATATCGTTGAAGGCACCTATGCACAAAAGATCATCCAGGTTCATAACGATGGCATCCTGGGCAATGCCTCTCCACACAGAAATATCCCCGGTTTCCTTCCAGTAAAGATAGGCCAGCGAGGATTTGGTGCCGGCACCGTCGGCATGCATTATCGTGCAAAATTCCTCATCGTGCCCGAGGATGTCGGGCATGACCTTGCAAAAAGCATTGGGAAACAATCCCTTATCAATGTTTTTGATGGCATTATGGACATCGTTCTTGGCGTGCGATACACCACGCCGACCATATTTTGATTGATCCTGCATGCGATCTTTACGTATCTTTGTTCAGCCAGTGCAAATGTCGCAAAGTTTCATAAAGATGACAAATTCCGGTAACGATCACCGTCTTTTGCTAGGAAACAGGATCCCGCATGAGTTTTTTATCACAAAAGGTTCGGGAGAGAGTGATATCACAATCCATGCCGGGTCCTTCCACCTGGCGCTGTGCAATGCAGGGATCGGCATGAAAAACATTGTAACCTATTCATCAGTACTGCCAGCGGAGGCCAGGCAAATAGAAATGCCAGAATATTTAAAACAGGGTGATGTAATGGAGGCGATCATGGCTGCCGGACATTGCCGCAAGGGGGAAAGGATCACTGCGGGCATGGCAATCGGATGGTTGTATGAGCGGGATACCGGTGTGAAATTCGGGGGACTTGTCTCTGAGATCAGCGGGAATTACCCGGTGGGAGAAATCGAGCAGAAACTGAATGAAAGCATGCTGGAAATATACCACCATGGATATGATGATTACAGGCTGGGAGATTTACAGATGATCACCGAAACTTTTGTGCCTCATAAGCAATACGGCACCGCCCTGGTGGCCCTTTGCTTTAATAGCTATATTTATCCGGTACTGAAGGGGGATTGAAAATTATGTGCCAGGCATGCTAATCCGCCGGTTTGTAATCAGTCCTGAGTACGCGGAACTCCGTGCGCCGGTTGAGCTGATGGGCGATCTCCTGCTCCTCCACACCGGGGAGGGAATTGATAAAGGTTTCCGTCAATTCAGTTCCCTCATCCAGAAATGGATAATCACCGTCAAGCCTTTTTGTTACAATTTTGGGCACTTCCTCACCGTAACCCTTGGCTGAGAGCCTGGCCGGATCAATGCCCCTTTCGATCAGGTAATCAACGACCGACTGGGCCCTTCTCTGGGACAGCTCCATATTATCTTCATTTGTTCCCCTGATGTCGGTGTGTGACATCAGCTCGATGGTAATGGTCGGATTGTCCGTCAGGGTTTCGATCAGTTTATCCAGGGAAACCAGTGCCTCCGGCCTGAGGTCCCACCGGGCAAAATCATAGAAAACATTGCTGTTTGAAAGCTCAATGGTCTCCCGGATATTTGAAAGATAGATCGTTGTACGAAAATCTGCACTGTTGTTCAATCCCTTTGTGGTCTCACGCTCTTTCCCATTGAGATAGCCGACCCTCGTGGCCACAAACACATAGTCTGTATTGGGTTTCAACATAAACCTGAAGGAACCGTCTTCACCCGTGGTTGTTTCTACGGTTATCCCATCACTTCCTATGGACTTTACCGTAGCCTCAACCAGCAGTTCATCCGTCTTATCATCCCTGACTTCACCAATCACATTAAACTTCAGGGGGGGGAGAGCGAACATATAGATCTCATCATTCCCCCTTCCTTTCCGGGTTGAACTGAAATAACCACGTTCCATATCCGTTTCGAATACAATCCCGAAATCATCCGCGGCCGAGTTGATCGGATATCTCATGTTCTCGATCTTCCAGGACCCATCTTCCTGCTCATTGGCCTTGTATATATCCAATCCACCCATCCCAATCCTTCCATTGGAAGAGAAGTAAAGCGAGCCGTCATGATGCAGGAACGGAAACATTTCATCATCAACCGTATTGAGGGCTTCAAGATTCTCAGGCATACCCCATTCACCACCTTTGCTGTCGCGTGATACTACCCATATGTCTTTCCCGCCCACTCCGCCGGGCATGTCAGAAACAAAATACAGGGTAAGTTCATCAGGCGTAATGGCAGGATGGGCGACAACTATGCTGTCATCCGCCAGGAGCAGGGGTTCCGCCTCGGACCATTCGTCCCCGGACCTGGTTGTGGTATATATCTGGCATCCGTAATTGGCGTTCTTATTGACCTGGCAACGGGTAAAATACATGGTGGAGTAATCATCTGTCAGCACGGGAGTACCCTCCTCAAATTCTGTATTCACATTTTCCTCCAATGCG
>SMTZ1_10008778_pt1 | contig 13665 bp, 11 predicted proteins | sample DeeMarSWOR136_30_FD_25667 | JGI IMG/M metagenome (IMG submission 25667) | reverse complement strand
TTTCGGCGGCGGCGGGCCGCTCGGGATCGCGCCGAAATACTCTTTCATCCTGGCCAGCGTTTCCTGGGTGTCGAATGACCCGACGATGGCTACGACCGCGTTGTTGGGTGCGTAGTAGGTCTTGAAGTATTCGACACAATCGGCGCGGTTGAAATTCTTGATCGACTCCATCCAGCCCAGGACCGGGCCGCTATAGGCGTGCGCCACGAACGCGGTGGCCCACAGCTCTTCCCACATTATGCCCTCATTGTCGTTGTCGGTGCTGACGAGGCGCTCTTCGCTGACCACTCCGGATTCGGAAGCTACCTTTTCTTCCAGCAGGGCCAGGTTGGCCATGCGGTCGGATTCGAGATCAAACACCAGCTCGAGAGTCTCGGAAGGGAAGTTCTCAAAATACGCTGTCACGTTCTTGCTGGTGTAGGCGTTGTTGTAGCCTCCGGCTGCTTCGAGAACGACGTCAAACATCTTGGGGCCGTACTTCTTCGCGCCATTGAACATCATGTGCTCGAAGAAGTGGCTAAGACCGGAATTATCGCGGCGCTCGTTTCTGGCCCCGACTTTGTAGAACGTGTAGTACGTGACCACCGGCGTGGTGTGATTCTCCATCATCAGAATGGTCAGGCCGTTGTCGAGCTGGAATTCCTTGACGTCGAGCTGGAACTCCGCCGAGGCCGACCCGATCCAGAGAAACAGCGCCAGGGCTGTCAAGGCTGCGGGTTTCTTGAACAACTCTAGGTCTCCTTTGCGGTTTGGTTCTTCTTCGCGGATAAGGTAGTATACGGAGTTCGAGCGGGCAATGTTACCGCCAGGCGTTTTCGTGAGAAGAAGAGAAAAACCGGATTAGCCCGGTCGTTCGAGGGTGACGGCCAGGGCCGCGCCGATTATCCCGGCCCGATTGCCGAGTTCAGCCGCCACCACGGGGCAGGTGATATTCAGATACGAGAGGAACTCTCGGAAATTCTCGCTGATACCGCCGCCGAGCACGATCAGATCGGGGGAAAACAGCTTGTCCATCTCCTGAAGAAAGCGATTAACCCGGCGGCCGTATTCCGGCCAGTCCAGGTGTTCTTTCAGCCGCACCGATGCCGCCGCCCAGTCTTCGGCCTCGCGGCCGTCGAGCTGCATGTGGCCGAATTCGGTATTGGGCACAAGACGGCCGCCGTGAAAAAGAGCGGTGCCAATCCCGGTCCCCAGCGTGGCCACCAGCGCGGTTCCGGAGCCGGGCCCCGTGAACTTCCGCGCCGCGCCGAATCTCAATTCGGCCAGCCCGGCCGCGTCGGCATCGTTGATCAGCGCCACCGACTCGGAGGTCAGGCTGCGCAGGTCCCTGAGCCAATCCCGGCCGATAAAGCTGTCGTCAACGTGGGCGGCCGACAGGGTCCGTCCCTGCTTGACCACTCCGGGATAGCCGACCCCGAACGGTCCGGTCCAGTGGAGCTGTTTCAAAACGTCTTTGATTACGCCAAGCATGGCCTCCGGGCTGGCCGGCTCGGGTGGGGGGCTGCTGGAGGTGTCGGAGAGTGTTTGCCCGGTCGAGATATCGACCGGCGCGTACTTGACGGCCGAGCCGCCAATATCAAAGCCGAGAACTGGTTGAACCATCTCCGGTCAATTACAGACCGCGGGCTAAGGAATCAAGTGGTTTGTCGGGCTGATCGAATCGGCTCGAATGGCCTGATCGCAGCAGTCACACCCCTACTTCAACAACACCATCTTGCGGGTGTACCGCTGCTCGCCGGCACGGAGGGAGTACAGGTACACGCCGGAAGCGGCTTCACGGCCGAAATCATCTCGCCCGTTCCACATGATGCTGTGCCGACCCGGAGATAATTCGCCGAAGGTCCAATCCCGGACTGCCTGCCCAACGATGTTGTAGACGGTGACGGTAGTGAAAGCGCGGCGTGTCAGGTTGAATTCGATGGTGGTGCTCAGATTGAACGGGTTGGGGTAATTCTGTTTGAGGACGAAGTCTTCCGGCCCAGGGGCGGCGAGATCATCGTCAACCGAGGTCGCCCCGTCGGCGGTGATTTTGTTCAGGAAGACGTCCGACGCACCGGAGCCATAGGAGAAGGTGTAGCCGATCAGCACCCACGAGCCGTTGTCCGTGACCGAGTAGTTGCAGTAGTCCGATTTCGAGCCGCCATAGGTTCGCTGCCATTCGACTCCGCCGATCGGATCAGTGCGGATCGCCAGGCCGTCGAACTTGCCGGCGCCATACGACGAAGTCGTTCCGGCGATCAGGAAGCCACCGTCGGGAATCGGCCGGACCGAGAAGCCCTGGTCGGCCTGACTGCCGCCATAGGTCTGTGTCCATTCGAGCCATCCGTCGGGGTCAGTCTTGACCAGGTAGATATCATACTCGCCGGCCCCGAACGACGCTGTGGCTCCGACTATTATGAGGCCGCCGTCGAACGCGACTTCGATCGCATAGCCCATATCGGCGCGGTCGCCTCCGTAGGTGGCGGTCCAGAGAGTGTCCCCGGTCGAGTTGGTCTTCACCACATACACGCTGCTGTATCCGACACCGAAACTGCCGGTCGCGCCGCACAGGACAAGGCCGCCGTCCGGGGTCGGCCGGGCGGAAAAGGCCGACTCGCCGCTCGCTCCGCCGTAAGTGCGGGTCCAGAGCGGTTCACCCGACGCGTTGGTTCTGATCAGGTAGAAATCATCGTAGCCCGCACCAAAAGAACTGGTGCCGCCGCCGATCACAAACCCCCCGGATACCGGCCGGACCGAGCGGCCGACGTCCTTGCCGGCGCCGCCGAAGGTCCGCGACCAGACAACCCCGCCCATGAAGTTCAGGCGAAGAAGATAGACGTCGGCGTCTCCGGCGCCATATGAACGGGTCGAGCCGACCACGATGAACCCGGCGTCGCTGGTCTGCTGAATGTCGTAACCGTACTCCGTGGCCGGTCCGCCGTAGGCTTTGCTCCAGAGGGTATCACCGAGGGAATCGAGGCGAAGCAGATAGATGTCGTGATCGCCGGCGCCAAACGAGTAGGTCGATCCCAGAACGGCGTAACCGCCGTCGGATGTACGCACCCCCGAGAATGCTTCTTCCGCGTAAACACCCCCGTAGCTGGCGGACCAGAGTAGATTCTGAGCATAGACAGACCGGCCCGGGAGCCAGAGTACCAGTGGTGTTGCCAGCCACAAGAGAACGATGAAAACCGACCGGTTCATGGTCCAAAATCCTATTTGGCGTTGGTGCTGTTCAATCCTTGCACAGCTCGCCTTTGTCCTGATGTCGGCCGCAGTCGGGCGGAACTTTAGGGGCGGGAAGTCGAATTCTGCGGGATTCGCCACGTGATTCGAGTACCGGTCGGCCATCCTCTAATATGGGGATTGGCCCATAGCGCGCCTGCCCGGAGTTCTCATAGCGATTCCGCAATTCATTGCCAATCAACGAATTAGGTCGGCAAATCGCTACGGCAGGCCGGTTGCATCAAGGCTGTTTCAGCAAACGGTGGATGCTAAGCCAGAGGTTTTCCGATGGTGCGAAAGTCGATTCTGACATTGTTGCTGAGCGGCCTGTTCCTGCTGTCCGGGCCATCTGAAGCGCAGGCCCAGGAGTGTGTCCAGCTTGTCGATCACCGGCGACAACAACCTGCAGTTCGGGACGGTGACCCCGGGTATCAGCAAGGCCGTGGACAAGTCCCAGCCGGGTTTCGCCGGGCAGTGGTCGATCGTGGGAGCCGTGGGGGCGGAGATAACGCTTGATTTCACGCTACCCGATTCGCTTCTGCTGGTGGGTGACAGCACCAACGGTCTGCCCATCAGTTTCGGCCTGCTGGACGCTTCGTTCGACGATGGTTCCGGGGGCGGGCAGTTGGCACCGTCCGGCGTGCTGGATCCCAACGGCCTGGGCACGGAGCGGCTCGGGGCAGGTGGTCAGATGTGGGTGTGGATAGGCGGCACCGTTCATCCCCGCATCTCGCAGACCGGTGGCGACTATGCCGAAGACGTCGTGTTGAGCGTGGCCTACACCGGGAATTGACTCCGCCTGTTGAGCGAAGCCGCTCTTCTATCCAGGTCTCCCGTATCTGTCGGGTGGCCGTTTTGGCGTTTTCGGGCGGATTACTTCTCAGTTGATGCTACTTATAAGGCACTGTATAGCAACACGTTAAACAGATAGTGGCTTGACAGAATCCGGTTTGACCTTATCTTGATGGGGTACCAGTCAACCTTACCCCGGCAAGAATGGTGACCGGAAAACAAGTTTACGCAATAACATCACTCCTGGCCGCGCTTGTGAGTGCAGGCGCGCCGGCACTCGCGGGATCAGCAGCCAGAGCAGCCTCGGCGGCGATTCAGGCCACCGCCCATGTGGAAGCTCCGCTTGGGCTGACTGAGCAGTCAGCCTGCGAAGCGGCCTTCGAGCCGCATCCCGAACCGGGTGAGCATTTGTTCTGGCTGTACTATCCACGCCGTGGGGGGGTGCGGCTTCAGATTGAGACGAGCGGCGGCGTTCCCGGGTCCGCGGACCGTACCGTCTCGGCTCGAAATGTTGAACCGAATATCCTGCTTGAATACCCGCAGGCGGCCCTGGTCGATCTGGCCGAATACACCCGCGCGCCCGAGAGCGCCACGACATCAGTCACCGTGACGGTCGTGTTCACCGATAATTGATGCTGCTATCCCTCCCAGCCCGCCGGCTTGGAGTTAATCCTTGACCGCCCGGCAGGGGGCCTCTACGTTTCCATGAGATGGCACGGACTCTTTCGCAACGGTTGGCGCTTGTCGGTCTGGCGGGTGCTCTCGTCATTTTGCTCGTTCTGCCCGGAGAGGTGGAGGCGCAGACCATCACGGTGAACAACGACCTGGCTATCGGTGATGTCTATCCCGGCATTCCGAAAACCATTGATAAGGCCAGCGCCGGTTCCGCCGCCGAGTTTCACGTGGCGGGCACAGCGGGCAACGAGCTGTCGATTGATTTCACCCTGCCGACCTATATGAATCGCTCGGGTTACAACATGCAGTTGATATTCAACGATTACGATTGCGCGATGGACTCCAGCAGCACGCCCGATCAGAGCAACCCCGGTTACGACGATATCGATCCGTGGCACACCGTTACCTATGGTCTCGGCCTGAACGGCCTGACTATCTGGCTGGGCGGTACGGTTGTTCCCAAGTTGAATCAGATCAATGGTGCCTACACCGCTTCGATCGTGTTGACCGTGGCCTATACCGGCAATTAGGGTCCGTTTCAGGACGAAATACGCTGTTCATCGCTTCATCTTTTTCTTCTCTGCCGGGGCTGAATGGCCTCCCGGTGCCTTCGGTTTGCAGGGTACCGGGCGATGATGATACCAGGCGAGAACAGTTCCCGTTCTAAACAGCAATGGCCAGGAGACACGACTTGTCCCGGGAGTACTTCATGCATGCCAGGTGCCTTGCCCAAAAGGGTCGGTGGCCTCTTGTCACCGTCCTGATTCTTCTACTCGTTCTCAGCGGTTCGGCGTTCAGTCAGGACGTGGCCACCGGTCAGGCGCTCGCCACGGTGCTGGCTTCACTGGCGGTTACGGCGGTGCAGCCGCTCGATTTCGGCCAGGTCTACCAGGGGGTGGCCAAAATCCAGGATCAGACTAATGACGCGCTTTCCGGCATTTTCGGTATCACGGGCGAATCCTCGGCCGTGATTTCGATCTATCTGGTGCTTCCGCAATATATTGCCTTGGCCGACGGTTCGGACCGGATGACGATCGCATTCCGGACTACCGACTGCACGGTCGACACGATGAACCTGACTCCGTCGACGGTGGGCGCCGGCGACGGCTGGGTCGATGTCGATCCCAACAACCTGCCCAACAATCTGGTAGTCGGATCGGGCGGTCAGACCAATCTCTATCTGGGTGGCCGGGTGATCCCATCGGTCGATCAGGCTGCGGGCAACTATGCGGGCGATATCATCTGCAATGCCGCCTATACCGGCACTTAGTTAAGTCACCATCGCACAATAAGTTAGGAGGGCACCGCCCTCCTTTTTTTATGGCTTTTCTTTAGTCTGCCAATCTTGCTCTGACCCCGGCCCGGTCGGCATGTCGGAAAAATCTCGTTGTTCCATATCGGCTCACAGTTGAAACAACGGGCTGAGGTGTGCGCGCCACAACCGGTGGATGGACCGGTGTGACGGCCTTGCAAATCGCCAAAAAATCTCTGTCCGGCCTGTAAAGAAATTGAACTGGTAACCGATTAAACAGATACGGTTCCCGGCCAGGAGGCCGGAAGAAGAATTTGTTTACAGAGTGAACACCGAGGTAAATGGGTATGAAAACTAAACAGGGATCGTTTAGTGGGCTGAGACTGGTCAGCGTCAGTCTGGTACTGGCGGCACTGCTGGTTCCGTCCACCGCCTCCTCGCAGGACGTCGCGGTCGGTCAGGCGACGGCCACCGTGCTGACCGTCCTGACGGTCACGGCGACCGCGCCGCTGGCCTTCGGCAATGTCTACCAGGGTGTCCCCAAGACTATCGCCAAGGACAACGGTAGTGCGGGCGTTTTCACGATCACGGGTGAAGCCGACGCGAACATTGCCATCTACATGCAGTTGCCGGATTACCTGGCGACCGATGTTGCGTCGGGCAGCGGCGACGACCGCATGGCGATCGGGTTCAGCACCACCGACTGCAACATCGATACCACCGGTGCGGCCGACCCGACCGGGTTTGTGGCGACCGACGGCTGGGCGGACCAGGATCCGCACAACGTCACCAATACCGCCACCGTGGGCAGTGTCGGCACCAACATCTATCTCGGCGGCGCGGTACAGCCGTCGGCGGATCAGAAGGCGGGCGATTATGAGGCCGACATTGTGTTGACCGTGGCGTACACCGGGACCTGATGACGGCGGATACGGACGGATTCGAAAGTAAACAGGAAGAATAAACATATAGGAAGGGAGAACCGAGTTTTCTCCCACATAGTAAGGAGAGAGTAATGCGCAAACAATCAAGGACGACGCTCAGAGGTGCACTGATCACCGCGGTGGCGCTGATCGCCTTCGCGGGGTCTTCAGCGACCGCGCAGGATGTGGCCACCGGTTCCGCCACGGCGACCCTGGTCGTGGCGTTGACGGTGACTGCGACCCAGGCGTTGCAGTTCGGTAACGTGTATCAGGGCGTAGCCAAGACCGTCGCCAAGAACGTCGCCACGGCCGGCATTTTCACGATCACTGGTGAGCCGGACGCCAACATCGCCATCTACATGCAGCTGCCGGACTACCTGGCGACCGACGCCGTTTCGGGTAACGGCGACGACCGCATGGTGATTGGGTTCAGCACCACTGATTGCAACATCGATACCACCGGTGGAGCCGACCCGACCGCGTTTGTGGCGACCGACGGCTGGATTGACGAGGATCCACACAACATCACCAGTGCGGCCATGGTGGGTTCGGTCGGCACCAACGTCTACCTCGGCGGCCGGGTGACGCCGTCGGTAGATCAGAAGGCCGGCGACTACGAAGCCGACATCATTCTGACGGTGGCTTACACCGGGACCTGATCGGTTTCGGCGACACCGTTTTGTTGACAGCGAGGGCTGTCAGAGAATAATGTTCTGTGCGGGACCGGCCAGGATGGCCGGTCCCGGGCAGAACCGATTCAGTTTCAGGACATAGGATAGTGACCATGAAGCAAGCAGGCAGATTTCTTTCAGCGATCGCAGGCGCGTGGAAGCGTGTCGGCGGTTTTTTGATTCTAGCCCTCACCCTGACAGCGGTCAACGTTTTCGGCGGGGTGCTGGTGGCGCCGACGGTGATCTTTCTCTCCGACAACAGCCGTACCGGCCGGATGACCCTCCAGAACCTGAGCGACAAACCGCAGGAAGTGACGGTTTTTTTCAGCTTCGGTCTTCCCACGGCCGATAGCTTGGGAGGGGTGCAGGTGCGACTTCAGGATTCGGCGGTGACCGATCCCCGGGCCTGCCTGGCCTGGATCAAGGCGTTCCCGCGCCGACTGATCCTGCCGCCCAACGCCTCGCAGGTGGTCAGGTTTGTAGCCAACCCGCCGCGCGATCTGGCTGATGGCGAATACTGGGCCAGGGTGGTCGTGAAATCACAGCAGGCCGAACCGGATATTCCGAAATCGACCGGCGAGGACCAGATAACCACCCGGCTGAATATGATCATGCAAACCGCCATCATGCTCAAGTACCGGCACGGCGAGGTGTTCTGCCAGCTCGAACTCAAGGGCGCGACCGCCACCTATGTCGATAACCGGGTGGACGTGCTGGTGGATACGAAGAACATCGGTAACGCCTCCTACCTTGGCATGCTGAATTGCCGGGTGGTCGATGGCGACGGTCGCCAGGTGGCCGCACGCGGAGTGCAGTTGGCGGTCTACCGGGAATTGCTCCGTCGCGTGGAGATCCCGATTCCGGTCGGAAATTACGCCCGTCCGTTCCGGCTTGAACTGGAGATTACCGGAAAAGGGCGTACCGACATCGCTGCGTCGGATATGCTCTACGGCAACGATCTGACGTTCTCGGCCGTGGTCGAATAATCGGCGTAGCCTCGATTCATGTACCGGAGCACAGCGATGCATCGCGACTCCTCACACCGAAAGCTAAGAGCGGGCCGACTTCTGTCGGCGGCCGCTCTGGTGTTCTTGCTGCCGCAGGCGGCCGCCGGCCAGGAGCTGATGCGCGAGGAGATCGTGGTCGGTTTTGAGATCCCCCGACTGCTCAAGCAGGACATTTTCGTTCAGTACGATGGGGAGACGGTCTTTGTGCCCTTGATAGAGGTGTTCAGCCTGCTCGATTTCAAAGTCAAGGCCGACCTGGCCAATGAGCGGATATCGGGCAGCCTGGCCGACCAGTCCGAGAAATATCTCGTCGACCTGACGCGTTTCCAGATCAAGGCGCCCGGGGTGGAGCGCGACCTGCTTCGCCCGGATTATTACTACGACGGGCACGATTTCTACCTCAGGATCGATCTCTACGGCGCTCTTTTCGGGCTGCACATGAAGTTTGATTTCTCGATGCTACGGGTGCTGTTGCCGGTGAGAGAAGAGTTTCCGGCCTACCAGAAATTGAAGCGGCAGAAGGCGCGGAAGCAACTGATTGAGAAGAAGACGGCGCTGCGCGATGTCCGGACGCTGAGCCGTGCCAAAAGCTACTTCGCGGGCGGCTCGGCCGACTGGAGGATCTCCACCATGCCCGTGGGCGGCGGGGCGCAGTATTTCGATCTCGACCTCGGCGGGGTGATACTGGGCGGTGATTTTACGGTCTCCGGCGGCGGCTCGACCCGCACCGGGCTCGACGCCGACCGCCTCAACTATCTGTGGCATTACTGCTTTGACGACAGCCGGTACATCACCCAGGTGGAACTGGGGCGTCTTCATACGGTCGGGGCGCTGAGTCGCGGTCTCGAGGGTGTCCAGGCGACAAACCGCCCGCAGATCCGGCGAAAGTTCTTCCAGACCGTTCAGCTGACCGGCGAGCCGGGACAGGGCTGGGAGGTCGAACTGTATGTTGACGGCAAGCTGGCTGATTTTCAGAATACCGATGCCGACGGCCGTTACGATTTCAACGTGGATGTCTTCTACGGCGCTTCCAACGTCGAACTCAAGTTGTACGGCCCGAACGGCGAGATCGAGACCGAGCAGCAGCACTTTCGCATCCCCTTCAATCTGATTCCGAAAGACGAGGTCGAGTATTCCGTGGCGCTCGGTCGGGGCCAGGGTCAGGGGACCGGCCGGAGTTTCACTCAGGCCAGCGCCTACTACGGCCTGTGGTCTCGTCTGACCACCGGCATGAGCGTAGACGTGCCGCTGACGCCGCTCGAGAACGAAGAACCGCTGTACTCGCTCGAGGCCACCCTGCAGCCGGCGACCAACCTCACGTTCGCCGGGTCGGTGTCACCGAGCAACCGGATGGAGATCGATGCCAACTACGTCTGGCCGTCGGTCATAACCCTGGGCGCGCATGCGACCGCCTTCTCTGAGAATGTCTTCACCAATCCGGTCCGTCAGCAGTACCGCTGGCAGCTGTCCGTGGCAAGTCCGCTGAGAATCGCCGGCCGCTACCTGGGCTTGCGCTATAATATTGCTCTTGATGAGTACGAGTCGTTCAGCACAATTAACATGACCTATGGTTTCAATACCTCGGTAAGACCGATACATCTTAATTACGTCGGCCAGTGGCAGCGCAAACGAAACGTGGCGGGGCAGGTCCTCTCGAGCGAGTTGGCCAGCAAGCTGATGGGATCGATTCAGCTCCATCGCCAGTTCCGTCCCCAGTTTCGGATCGATTTCGATCACTCCGATAACCTGGTTACCAGGTATGGCGTCGCCCTGACCCGGCGGCTGTGGCGTTCGGCCCAGATGACGCTTTCTTACGAACGCAGCCCGGTTTCAAACACGACCAGCTTCCTGATGACGCTCCACTTTTTTACGAACTTCTTCGATTGTTCGGCGCGCACCCAAGTGGCGGCGGGTCGAGTCAGCATGACCCAGATGCAACAGGGATCGGTTCGGTTTGACCACAACCACAGACGATTCCTGTTTGACCGGCGGCGGTCGGTCGGTTACGGCACGGCGGTGGTAACACCGTTCCTGGACGAAAACTACAACGGCCTGAAAGACCCGACCGAGGAGACTATCCCCGGTCTCAAAGCGAAGATCTCCGGCGTGGGCGGCCGGCCGCGCGGCAAGAACCGGATCTACTACTACGACCGGCTCCGGCCATATGATGAATATCTGGTGCAGATCGACCAGTACAGTCTCGATGACCCAACCCTCAAACCGAGCCACGAGAACTACAAGGTGACCCTGAATCCGAGTGTGGTGACGGCGATCGATGTGCCGATCGTGACCGCCAGCGAAATCAGCGGCTCGGTCAAGCGACAGGTGGGCGACGGCTCGGCCGGGGGGGGAGGTATCCGGGTGATGGTCTTCAATATCTCCAAGGATGTCCTGACCGAGATTACGACCTTCAACGATGGCGAGTACTACTATCTCGGTCTGCTTCCCGGCACCTACCGGGCCTATCTCGATCCCGAGCAGCTCCGGCGGGCCGGCTATCGTTCCCAGCCGGAGGCCGTCGAATTCGATATCAAACCGGTGATCGGCGGCGAGGTGGTCGAGAACATCAGCTTCCTGATGGTGCCCGCGGTACCCACCGGGGACAACAATTAGTTACCCCCTCATCTGCATTCGAGCTTACGCTTTTATAGCAGAAAGGACCGGCCGCAGGCCGGTCCTTCTCGTGCATCACCGTCAATAGTGCGGCGAGCTAGTTCTCGTTCAAAAGGCGTTCGACTTCGTCCACCAACTGGCCGAACAGCTGAATGGTCCGGTCGACCGGCTCGGGAGTGGTCATGTCGACGCCGGCGTCCTTCAGAATGTCGATGGCATACTGCGAGGAACCTTTGTGGAGGAAATCGACGAGGGCATCAATCGCTCCCGGTTCGTTGTTGAGCACCCGCTGGGCCACCATCTGGGCCGCGGAGTAGCCGGTGGCATACTGGAAAACGTAGTAGTTGCTATAGAAATGGGAGATCCGCACGCAGCCCATGTCGTTCAGGGAGTCAACCACGATGTCGGGTCCCCAGTATTTCAGGTACAAATCGCGGTAGTGCTGGCGCATGAAGTCGGCCGAAAAGGCGCCGCCGCTCTCGACCTGTTCGTGCATGGCCAGTTCGAATTCGGAGAAGAACACCTGGGTATAGAAAACGCCCTCGATCTCGTCGATGTAGTGAATCAGAAGCTGCAACTTCTCCTGCTTATCGGGGGTGTTGTCCAGCAGGTATTTCATGAGCATCGCTTCGTGGGCCGTCGACGCCACTTCGGCGGTGAAGGTGGTGCTGCCGGAGTATACATACGGTTCAGTCCGGTAGCGGTAGAGCCGGTGCAGGGCATGGCCGATCTCATGGGCGAGGGTAAAGACGTTATCAATACTGCCGTTGTAGTTCATCTTGATATAGGGCTGCATCGGGTAAGCGCCCCAGTTGTAGCCGCCACCCTCTTTGCCCTGGGTTTCATAGACGTCGATCCACCGCGAATTCAGCGCCATGTCGATGTCGGCCAGATAGGCTTCACCCATCGGGGCCAGGCCGTGGTGGACCATTTCCTTGGCCTGTTCCCAGGTATAGTCTTTCGGGGGGAGGTCGATGAGCGGGGCGTTCAGGTCATAAGTGTAGAGCGTGTCGAGTCCGAGGATTCGCTTCTTGAGCGACGTCCACTTGTGCAGGGGCGCCAGATTGGCGCTGACCGCGTCGATCAGGCTGTGAAAGACCTCACTCGGTATGTTGTCCCGATCGAGGCGCCGCTCCAGGCAGGTGCTGTAGTTGCGAACCTGGGTGAAGAACCAGTCGGCCTGGAAAGACGTCGCCAGGCAGGCCGCCATGCCGTTGAGATATCGATGGTAGGTGCCGACGTATTCCTGGTTGGCGCCACGGCGAACGTTTCGATCCGCTGATTCCAGCAGGCGATAGTAGCGCTGGCGGGTCATCTCGATCTGCTCGCCCTCTTCGTTGGTCACGATTCCGAATCTCACGTCGGCATTGTTGAAGGCATTGAAGATGTTGCCCGGACCTCTCGTGACGGGGTACAGCAGCGATAGCATTTCCTCTTCCCGGGGGGACAGGGTGTGTTCCTGGGTCCGCAGGAGGTCCTCCAGATAGAACCGGTAGAGCTTCAGGTCGGCTGAGGTGTCGAGAAACGAGTGTAGCTTGGCCTCGCCTAAGGCCAGAATTTCCGGGACGATGAAGGAAGTGGCCGCCCCAACCTTTGAATTGAGCGTCTGGCTCCGGCCCTGCATCTCCTGGCTCTGGCTCTCCCGCTGGTCCTGGTCGTACAGCAAGCCGGCGTAGACGTACAGTTGGTCGTTGAGCATGTTGACCCTGTCGTTCAGCCGCAGGCAGTTCAGGAGCGTTTCGGGGGAGTCGCCGAGATGGCCTTTGTAGACGTCGAATTGGGGCAGGAGACTCTCCACCTGAGTGAAAGCGGCATTCCAGGCTTCAGTGGTCGGGAACATCTTGGTCAAGTCCCACTTGTACTGATCCTCGATGTCGCTGCGCTGCGGCACTGCCTGTTGAGCCGAGATGGCTCCGGCGGACATGGCAACGACCAGAGCAAGGAGCACCGGCAGAGCGGGTCTGGATGGGTGGTACATAATACCTCCTGTATGGTGGTTTAGCATCTTAATCGTCAATCTATCTGTCTCAAGGCTGTTGCAGGCCATTATGATACATAATGATCTAGCGGAACGCAATTGGCTGGTGAGCGAGGACCCGACAGAGCCGAGTTTCCAGGACTGTACGAACGGACGGCCGGAGAGTTGTCACGGGAGGGCTCATTTTCAGAGCCGATTGGCCGGGTTGACTTTGGCAGGGCTGAGACCTACCTTGCGGCCACCGATGCGAAATTATCCTCAAGGTCAAGGAAAGGAACCCTAACCGTGAAGCTCAAGAACCTAATGACACGCCTTGCACTGGCGGTGGTCGTAGTCGCGCTACTGAGTGCCGCCGTTCAGGCAGGGCCGAACACCCTGATCAGAGACTCGATTCCAGACCAGTACAAGTGGGATCTGGGTCATATCTACCCCAGTTGGGAGGCCTGGCAGGAAGGCCTGGCCCGCCTTCAGCAATTAATGGACGAGTACGCCGGCCTGAAAGGGACGCTGGCCAACGGGCCGGACGCGCTGCTGAAAGCGCTCACGACCG
>SMTZ1_10004734_pt1 | contig 13665 bp, 9 predicted proteins | sample DeeMarSWOR136_30_FD_25667 | JGI IMG/M metagenome (IMG submission 25667) | reverse complement strand
CTATGGCAAAACAGAAACTTGATCATATTACTGCAAACAAGATTGATGCATTAGTGACTATTTGCCCGTTTTGTTCGATTATGTATGAAGATAATCAGAAAAAAATAGAATCCACATTCAATGTAGATTACCACCTTCCTGTATTGTATTATCCACAGGTGCTGGGGTTAGCACTCGGTATTGATCCGAAACAATTAGGATTCCGACTTAATAAAGTAAAAGTAAATCCAGTACTAGAAAAAGTTGGGGTGATGCTATGAGTGATAAATCCATTGTGAAATCCTCGAATCCTGGAAAAATTGGTTCCGTCCTCGTTGTTGGCGGTGGTATCGGTGGAATGCAGACCTCATTAGATCTTGCAAACCAAGGATTTAAAACCTACCTTCTTGAACAGAAACCTGCAATTGGTGGCGTGATGGCGCAGTTAGATAAAACATTTCCCACAAACGACTGCTCTATGTGTATCATGTCCCCAAAGCTGGTTGATGTTGGGAGGCATCCAAATATTGACTTGATTACCTATGCTGATTTACTAGAATTAACCGGGAATGCTGGTAATTTTCATGTTAAAATCCGGAAAAAATCACGGTACGTAAACCCCGAGAAATGTACAGGTTGTGGAGAATGTGAAAAGGTCTGCCCCGTGTTACTTCCGTCCGAGTTTGATCAAGGTCTCTCAGATAGACATGCGATTTACAAGATGTATCCTCAGGCGATTCCCAATGTTTATGCAATTGACAAAATTGGTATTCCTCCATGCATGAACGCCTGTCCTGCACATGTGAACGCACAAGGGTACGTCGCTCTTATTCGGGAGGGAAAATTCCAAGAAGCTGCGGACCTTATCCGAGAAAGAAATCCGCTTCCCAGTGTCTGTGGTAGGATTTGCACTCACGTATGTGAAGAGAATTGTAATCGAAAAGATGTTGATCAGGCGGTCGCTGTTCGTGCGCTGAAACGATTCGCACTTGATTATGAGAGAATTCATGGTCGAAAACCAAAGAAGAAAAAAAAGAAAGAGTCCGAGTCTCGTGGTCGTGGGAGAAAAGTTGCAATTATCGGTTCTGGTCCTGCAGGATTAACTGTTGCATATGATTTAGCACGGATGGGGTATAAACCAGCAATATTTGAAGCACTCTCCCAAGCAGGAGGTATGCTGCGTGTTGGTGTTCCGAATTATCGTTTACCTCCTGATATTCTTGATTATGACATTAAAATAATTGAAGAAGAGGGTGTTGAAATCAGGACGAATACCCCAATTGGCCCTGATTTAACACTAAATGACCTTTACAATGCTGGATATGAAGCAGTGTTTATCGCGATTGGAACACATAAGAGTAAAAAGCTCGGTATTGATGGCGAAGATCTTGACGGCGTTGTTCATGCTGCTGGATTTCTCCATGAACTCGGTACTGGTAAAAAAGTTGATTTCCATGGGAAGATCGTGGCGGTAATTGGTGGTGGAAATGTCGCGATTGATTCGGTTCGTACAGCCCTGCGTCTTGGGGCGAAAACTGCATTTGTTATCTATCGACGGTCACGTGCTGAAATCCCAGCAAATAAGGATGAATTAGAGGAATGTGAACGCGAGGGAATCTCCTTTTATTACCTCGCTGCTCCCACAAAAATCCTTGGGAAAGACGGGAAAGTTGTTGGTCTTGAATGTGTCCGTATGAAACTCGGTGAAGCTGATGACACCGGAAGAAGACGCCCAATCCCAATAGAAGGGTCAACGTTTAAACTTGATGCAGATGTGGTAATCTCAGCCGTTGGCCAAAAACCACTACTCTCGCCGCTTGCTGAAGCAGAGGTAGAGCTTGGATTACATCGCGATGGTATTGTTTCTATTCCCATTCAGAACCTCGAACTTGAGGGCGTCTATGGTTTCACCGCATTCCTACGAGCATTGAGCATGGGACAAAAAGTAGAAATGGGAAAGAAGGTTTTAGTTGTCGGTGGGGGAAATGTTGCTATTGACGTTGCTCGTTCTGCACTTCGTGCTGGCGGAAAAGAAATCCATCTCGTATGCGTTGAATCACATGAGGAGATGCCTGCGTTTGATTATGAAATCGAAGAGGCAGAACAAGAGGGAATTATCATCCATACACGTCGGATGCCGAAAAGAATCATCGGAGTAAGTGGTCGAGCAATCGGTATTGAAACCCTTCAATGTACAGCAGTATTTGATGAGAAAGGGCGGTTTAACCCGCAGGTAAAACCAAACACCGAGACGGTGATTGAAGCAGATACTATAATTGTTGCAATTGGTCAAGAAGTTGATTATACCTTACTGAAGGCTGCGGATGGTGTTTTGGTTACAAGACGGGGATTACTTCAGGTTGATAACTTAACTTATCAAACGAATATCCCATGGATTTTTGCTGGGGGTGACGCAGTCGCTGGTCCTGGGCTTGTGATTGATGCGATAGCTCATGGTCATGAAGCTGCTGTTTCTATTGATCGGTACTTCAATGGAGAAGATCTTTATGCAGACAGACCAGTGAAAGAAAAGATAGTTGCCCCCAAACCTGAGAAGAAGGTAGAGAAACAGCCTCGAATAGTTCTCCCAAAGCTTGAGGTAGGTAAACGAGTGACATCCTTTGATGAGGTGGAACTACCACTTACTGAAGAACAGGCAGTAAAAGAAGCACAACGGTGCCTGAGTTGCAACTTTTGTTCTATTTGTAAACAATGTGTTGATGCGTGTGAAGCAGATGCGATTGATCATGACATGTCTGAAGAAATCATGGAGTTCAATGTAGGTTCCGTTGTTCTCGCACCTGGGTACGAGGTTTTTAATGCTACCCTAAAACGAGAATATGGGTATGGGAGATATCCTAATGTGATCACATCGTTAGATTTTGAACGAATCCTCTCTGCATCCGGTCCGTATCAAGGACATGTAGTCCGCCCATCTGATAAAAAAGAGCCAAAAAGAATTGCCTGGGTGCAATGTGTTGGTTCTCGAGATAACGCGTGTGGAAAAAACTATTGCTCTTCCGTTTGTTGCACGTACGCCATCAAAGAAGCGGTGATTGCAAAAGAGCATGCTCCACAAATCGAACCGACGATATTCTACATGGACATGAGAACATATGGGAAAGGGTTTGAAGCGTACTACAATCGAGCTGAACGGGAACATAGTGTACGTTTCATTCGATGTCGTATCTCATCAGTAGAAGAGGATCGAACGACACAGAATCTTCGTTTAAAATACGAAGCCGAAGATGGCATACTGCAGGAAGGGGAGTTCGACCTGGTAATCCTCTCTGTGGGATTCTCAATAACCGATCAAATGAAAGAACTTGCAAAAAAACTTAACGTGAAACTCAATGAGTTCGGATTCTGTGAAACCACAGAATTCGATCCTGTTGATACCACGAGGCAGGGTGTATTTGTCTGCGGGGCGTTCTCAGGTCCAAAGGATATTCCTGAGACAGTGATACAAGCATCTGGAGCTGCTGCAAAAGCAAGTAATCTGATTGCTACGGAGCGAAACTCATTGATTGAAACCAAGGAGTATCCTACCGAGCGAGATATTACTGGGGAGAAACCACGGGTGGGAGTCTTTATCTGTCATTGTGGAATTAATATTGGTGCCTATGTTGACGTGCCCGCTATCGTGAAATATGCACAAACCTTACCAACAGTTGCGTATGCTGAAGAGAATCTCTATACGTGCTCTGAGGATACGCAACGGAAAATTATTGAAAAAATCAAAGAACATCATCTCAACCGGGTAATTGTTGCATCATGCACGCCACGGACTCATGAACCACTTTTCCAGGAAACAATACGTGAAGCAGGATTAAATCCACACTTATTCGAAATGGCAAATATCCGCGATCAATGCTCTTGGGTTCATATGAAAGAACCTAAAGCAGCAACCGAAAAAGCAAAGGGACTTCTCCGGATGGCGGTGTCAAAAGCACAGTTGCTTGAACCGTTACCCACTATCACCCTTGACGTAATGCAAAGAGCACTCGTGATTGGTGGTGGATTAGCAGGAATGATTTCTGCTGTCACAATCGCTAATCAAGGATATGAAGTCTATCTTGTTGAAAAGGAAAACGTCCTTGGAGGAAATCTCAGACAGATTTATTGGACTCTTGAGGACCATGATATACCCCCGTTTATGAGAGCACTGATCGAACGAGTAGAGAAACACCCAAAAATTCATGTCTATAAAAAAGCACATATCACCTCTGTTGATGGATATGTTGGAAATTATACCACAACAGTGAAAAATGGGATCACCAAATTAAAACTCGAGCATGGAATCATCATTGTCGCTACAGGTGCAGAGGAATTTAAACCAACGGAGTACTTCTATGGAAAAGATGAACGAGTGATGACTCAATTAGAACTGGAAAAGCGACTCGCTCATAATGAAAATTTTGCAAATAAAACCATTGTGATGGTCCAATGTGTTGGTTCCCGTGAGGAACAGCGTCCCTACTGTAGTAGAATCTGTTGCACTGATGCCATTAAAAATAGTCTGAAAATAAAAGAGCGGCATCCAAATACCGAGATTTACCTCCTTTATCGTGATATGAGAACTTATGCGTTCAAAGAAACATTATATGAGAAAGCGCGAGATAAAGGAGTTATTTTCGTCCGATATGACAAAGAAGAGAAGCCGAAGGTCAAAAAAGAGAAGACAGATTTAACCGTTGACGTGCGAGATCCTATCCTTAATGAACAACTTTTGATTCATGCTGATTTCCTCGTTTTGAGTCCTGCAATCATCCCAAGATCTGAGAACGTGACGCTGGCAAAACAACTAAAAGTCCCCTTAAACGAAGATGGATTCTTCTTAGAGGCACATGTGAAACTTCGCCCTGTTGATTTCGCCACAGAGGGAATCTTTCTTGCAGGTCTCGCTCATTCGCCAAAATCAATCAAAGAAACCATCGGGCAAGCATATGCAGCAGCATCGCGAGCGCTTACCATCATTTCGAAGGATAAATATTCGACTGATGCACCAATCGCCATCGTTGATGAAGATCTTTGTAGTGGCTGTGGTGTCTGTGAAAAAATCTGCCCCTACGGTGCGATTGAAATGGAAACAAAAGACAAAGATGGAAGGAAAATCAGGGTTTCCAAGGTTGTCGAGGCTGTTTGTAAAGGATGCGGTAGTTGTACAGCAGCATGTCCCTCTGGTGCAATTGATCAAAAAGGCTTCAAACGAGAGCAAATTCTGTCCATGGTTGATGCTGCTGCAGAGTAATAGTCATTAATGGGTTGAACAGGAGATACAGGGATCATATGCCCGTACGAGCATCTCACATTTAAATTTAATTTCTTCTATGGTTGCATCAGATATAATTCCTATCAAATCGTGCATATCTTTCTCGATGTTGTTTGCGTTATGTGCAGTTGGTGGGACAAGATCTGCTTTACGAACAATTCCGTTATTATCGAGCTGGTAACTATGATAGAGACTTCCTCGTGGTGCTTCTGTGATTGCAGCACCAAATCCTGCCCGACACACTATCTCATGGTTTCCTTCCTCTTTTAAGGGAAGGCGATCAATAATGTCAATAGACTCGTCAATGCTATGAAGAACCTCTATAGCACGCGCTAAATGAGAAACAAAGGGATTAAAATTTGGGAATTTCACACCACTTTGTTTGGCCGCTTCTTTTGCATCAGCTGAAAGTTGTTCGAAATTAAGATTGACTCGTGGAAGCGGGCCAACCATAAAGGAATCCCTTGTTTTCACATGAGAATGAAGAGCAGTGGAATAAGGGGCTTGTTTTTCAGAAATATAATCTCTGTACTCTGATTCATGGATAATTAACCCTTCATTAGATCGAAAACGACCATTGTTGATAGCATAAGATTTTGGATCAGAAATCGCGATATGTTCACATTTTCTGACAAACTGAGGGATTTCAACATTTGAAAAAAGTTCAACGGTATCAAGGGCATCTTTTTTTGCGTTTACTAATTCTTTTCTAATTGCCTGAAATTTGTTTTTGCTAGGGATAGCTGTAAATCTCCCGACAACAGCTGTAACCGGGTGCACTGCCCGACCACCAACAATATCAGTGATATCGTTCCCAAGTTTTTTAAGCCTCAATGCTCTTTTCACAACATCAAGATGATCTTTGGCCATAGCGATAAAACTTTCATAACCTAACAAATCTGGTAGAGAAAGGAAATACATGCTAAGTACATGGCTTTGAATGTGGGCACTAAGGGCAAGAAGTTTACGAAGGTCAGTTGTTTGTTCACTTGGCTCTAGACCGATGGCATTTTCAACAGCCCGTAAGGCGGTGATTTGATGAGCAACAGGGCATATACCACAGATACGAGACGTTAATTCCATCATCTCAGTGTAGCGTCTTCCCACAAGAAATGCTTCGAAAAACCGCGGGGGTTCATAAATCCTAAAGCGGAGGTCTTGGACTTTTCCGTCTTTTGTTACACTTATATTTAGAGCACCGCGTCCCTCTACCCGAGCAATGTAATTTACTTCGATTGTTTTTGTATCTTGTTTTGAGTTCTTGTAGGTAATTGTTTTTTCGGTCATTTACTGTCCAGCCTCCTTGCGAAACTCTATGGTCATACCAGCATATTTTCTGAATTTCCGTTCTATATCTTCTTGATGAAGCCCAATTTCTTTAAAAATATCAGCAAGTGCAGCGGCATTTGGGTTGCTCATCGGTCCAAAACATCCCTCGCATTCACGTCCAAGAGAAGGGCAAAGGGCACCGCATCCTGCACTCGTCACGGGACCCATACATGGTATTTTCTTACTTGTAATAAGGCATTCATTATCCCGATATTTACACTCGACACAGACGGGGTGTTGTCGAAGACGAGGTCTGATTTGTAGTAAAGATGCTTTTATAAATTCCAAAAACGTGTCTCTATGGGGTGGACATCCTTTTAACACGGCATCGACTTTGACGTATTCTCCTATTCCCATGACCTTTGTTGAATGAATCACTGATGTGTCGGTATAAACTTTGTTTTCTGATTCCATTTGAGGGATCCAGTTACGAATTGAAGGGATACATCCTGCGATAGCGCAATCTCCAAAAGCGACCATGATTTTTGATTTTTTACGAATTTGTTTGATTTCCTCTATTTCTTGAGGTGTGGATATGCCACCTTCAATAAAGCTGATATCCCAGGGTCCCTCGATGTTTTCCCGTTTTACCATCACCCAATACGTAATATCGATTATTTTAAGAAGATCAAGAAAAACATCTTCTAAATGAAGAAGCTCTAATTGGCATCCTGCGCATCCTGTGAATTTGAATATCCCAACGGTTGGTTTTTTATTCATAGTTTTTCATCAGCCTTTTGTTACAATGGATGGATATAGGGTCGAATCTCATCATAGCTAAAGACCGGACCATCTTTACAAACATACTTTGGACCAATCTGGCAATGACCACATTTTCCAAAACCACACTTCATACGACGTTCAAGGGAAACATAAATTTGATTATCTTTAAATCCGATGGTTTCCAAACATTTTGCTGCAAATCGCATCATGATTTCTGGCCCGCAAAGGAGCGCAATTGAATTCTTATTGCGTGTTTTCATTTGAGGGAAACATGATGTTACTAAGCCGATTTTACATTCCCATTTTGACCCTAGAGAAACTGTATCAACCGTTAGGTCGAACCGACTATTTTTTATCTGACGCCATGCCCCAAATTCATATTTGAAGACCATATCTTCAGGGGTTCTAGCTCCATATATTATCTCAAGATGACCATAATTTTTCCTATTTTTTTGAACAAGATCAATGATGCCTCTTAGCGGAGGAAGTCCTATACCTCCGGCAACAATTAAAATATCTTTGCCTTTCAGTTCCTCCAAAGGCCAACCTGTTCCATATGGACCACGCATATTTAACTTATCCCCTTCTTTAAGTTGATAAATTGTATTAGTAACATTTCCTACGTTTCGTACCGTAGTAGAAAAAGAGCCATCTTCATCGATTTTACATATGGAAAGCGCGGCTTCACCAATACCGAATATGCCAATCATCATAAATTGTCCTGGCAAAGCTTTGAAGTTTTTTTGTTTTTCTTCGTTAACAAATGCAAGAGTATAAGTGTTAGTGTTTGAACTTTCCTTAAGGATTTTTTTCACAACTGCAGGATATGCCATATATTCATTTTTCATGGTGACTTGTTCGATAGCTCATTCCCCCCTTAAGATTCTAGCGACCTGAGTAATATCAATCTTAGAAGGACACACACGAATACATCGCCCACAACCCACACATCCTGAGTTATGACCACCAGCGGCTGCACCAAATTTACAGAGCATCCAATGACGAATTCGTGCGGTTCGATCGCTCCGGAAATTGCCATGCATAGCAACCTCAGCGTATTCCAATAACTGGCATGAATCAAGCTCTCGGGCACGTATTCCTTTTTGTAGTGTGATATCTACTGTATCATATACATCGTAACAATAGCAGGTTGGGCATACTAATGAGCAGGATCCGCAGGAAAGACACGCATGGGAGCCAGCTATTCCACCGCGTTCTCCTAAATCGCTCCATACCGAATGATTAAGGCTTTCTGAGACTATTTGAGGGAGCCATTGGGTGTTCATATGTTTCTTAAATTTTAGTTCGGTCAATTTTTGTCGTCGTTCTTTCTCATGGAAATCTGCGTCTGTCACTTTTTCGACCGTTGTTTTTTCTAAAAGTTTTTTTCCTTCATCACTACCGATTTCTATGAGATATTCTGTTCCTATATCTGTAAGGAGAATATCATATCCTTCTTCTAAAAATGGTCCTGTTCCCAGTGAGTAACAAAATGAGTATTTACTTGGTTCTACACAGTTCAAAGCAACAATGCATGTGTTTTTTCTTCTTTTTAGGTAGTAGATATCAGTAAATTCACCTGAAAAAAATTTATCTAATTTTAAGAGAGCGTGCACATCACAGGGATGGATACCAAAGAGAAGCGTTTTTTCTTCTAAAAAGATTTCTTTTGTAGTATACGTTTCTTTTTCTTTTAAAAAGGTAAAAAGCTGTTCATGTGGAGGGTGAAAAATTTTTTTTGGAGGAAGAACTGTTGAGTGATAGTCAAGATGAAGTTGATCAATAGACGTTATTTCTTCAAAAGTTGATTCATAACCCGGTTTTGTGGGTCCATAGATTTTGTAATCTTTCCGAAATTGATCGAAAAGAAAATGAATATTTTTTTTTTCTATGGTAAATGCATTCATAATTATCAGATTTTTCCTTTGGTTGAAAACGAACCGTTATCTATTTTGCCTTTTTTAAATTATTCATAATAATAAAATTTGTTGAAATGAAAAAGAAGGATTATTGATTTATTATTGGCTATATTTAATGTATGAAAATTCGCCCAAATTTTATTGATAGGTTTAAATACCATGTTTCTATAAACCATCTGTTAAAATTCGGAAAAATTTATATAGTTAACAATTGTTAATTTAATAGTAAAGTGAGAAAAAAATGACCATCGTCGATTTAACTTCTATGGGGGAACCGCAAACAGACCTGAAAAAAGAACTCAATGCAAGGCTCACAAAACTCCAAGACGAAATCTCTGATTTTTGTTTTCAATGTGGAAAATGCACCTCAGGTTGTGAAGCACATAAACTACTTGAACTTGAACCACATAAAATCGTCGCATTGTTAAAACGAGGATTACTCAATGAATTAGTAAACTCTGATATCATCTGGACCTGCATGAGCTGCATGAAATGTAGGGAACGCTGCCCACAACGCGTCGCCCCCGTTGATATTCTATTTGGTTTGAAAAACATGGCGGTTGCAAGCGGCAAAGAAATACCTGGGAAATACACCGGGATGTTGCAATCAATCCTCTCAATGGGACTCATCCAAGACATTCAGCAGGCCACCACTCGCACAAATAAAACCGTGAAACGAGACGAACTTGGACTGCCACCTCTCTCAAAACCTGTTGATGTCACGAAGTTTCACGCAGGGATTATGAAAATCGCAATGGACAAGGTATAATGACGATGAAGAAGAAATACGCCATATTTCCCGGTTGTTTGATGCCAACCGAACAATACGCATATGAACTGTCCATACGGGAAATAATACCGTTACTCGGCATTGAGATTGTTGATTTGGAGGGATTTTCTTGCTGTGGGGAACCGATGAAAAGCGTCAACCAATTCCTCACCCTGTATCTCTCTGCACGTAATCTTGCGATCGCAGAAAAAGATAATCTTGATGTATTTGTCCCATGTGCGATGTGCCATCTCGCCCTTTCCGAATGCCAACATGTTTTTGAGAACAACCCTGAGATGAAAAAGAGGATTAATGGCTTGCTTGCCGCGGAAAATCTTACATACACCAACAAACGGCAGATTGTTCATACTGTGGATTTATTGCACGATCATATAGGACTAGAGACGATACAGCAACACGTGAAAAAACCATTAAAAGGCTTAAAAATCACAGCTCATTACGGCTGCCACCTCATCCGTCCCAGTGAGATTGGTCGTCCTGTTGATTCAGAAAACCCACAAAAAATAGAGGCAATCCTTACAGCAATCGGCGCTGAACCAACAACCTGTCCACAGAAGCTTGACTGTTGTGGTGCGCCATTGCTTACCAACCTTCCAGAATCAGCATTGACAAAAACAGGTCAGAAACTTCAAGCAATCCAAGAGCAAGGCATCCATGGTATGGTAGATGTCTGTCCTTGGTGTCATAAAATGTTTGACAACAGACAAACTAAGGCAGGGGAAACCGTTGCGGCAAAACTTGCCGTCCCTGTTTTGTATCTCCCGCAACTCATAGGTCTTGCGTTTGGGCTTTCACCGGATGCACTGGGTTTGGATCTGAACCTAAGCCCCGTTGAAAAACTCCAGCAGAAGGAGGAGGCTTAATGCATCGCATCGGTGTCTTCGTCTGTCACTGTGGGATTAACATAGCACAGAATGTCGATGTCACGGCACTCACCGAGTATGCTAGTCAGCTCAATGGTGTTGTTGTCGCAAAAGAATACAAATATATGTGTTCTGACGTTGGTGCAACACTAATCAAAGACACAATCAAGCAGTTTAACCTCGATGGCGTGGTCATTGCATCCTGCTCGCCACGGATGCATGAGCATACATTCCGTCGTGTCGCCAACGACGGTGGTGTCAACCCATACCAAGTAGAGATTTCTAACATTCGGGAGCAGTGCTCCTGGGCTCATACCAATAGAGAACAAGCTACAGAGAAGGCCAAATACCTCGTACGGAGTGCTGTTTCAAAAGCACTGTCTCTTGAGCCATTGAAACCATCCAAACTAAAAGTCATTCCAGAGGCTCTGGTCATCGGTGGCGGCATTGCAGGGATTCAGGCGTCCCTTGATCTCGCCGACGATGGATTCAAAGTCCATCTGGTAGAACGAGACCCAAGCATTGGCGGCCATATGGCGCAGCTGGACAAAACCTTCCCAACCCTTGACTGCTCCTCCTGCATCCTCACCCCAAAGATGATGGAAGTCGCCAACCATGAGAACATCGAACTACTGAGTTATTCTGATGTAGTCGGCGTTGAAGGAAGCATTGGGAATTACACTGTGAAAATAAAAAAGAAGCCACGGTACATTGATGTTGATAAGTGCACGGGATGTGGTGATTGTGCTAGCGCATGTCGACTCAAAGACCGAATTGTCAGTGAATTTAACCAAGGCATGGGAAAACGAGGAGCAGCCTATATGCCGTTTCCTCAATCTGTTCCCTTAAAATACGTTATCGATGACAAAAAATGCCTGTTTCTTACGAAAGGCAAATGTGGGGATGAACTGCTTTGTAAGAAGGCATGCACTCAAGGTGCCATTAACTTTGACCAGAAAGAAGAACTAGTAGAACGTAAAGTCGGTGCTATCATCGTCGCTACCGGGTACGACCTTCTCAACCCCACTGCAATCTATGAATACGGCTATGACCAATCCCCTGATATAATCACTACCTTAGAAATGGAGCGGCTGATCAGCTCATCTGGTCCTACCAAAGGAGAGATCCTCAGACCATCAAACCAGCAGAAACCAAAGAGCGTTACTTTTATCCTCTGCGTCGGCTCCCGTGATGAGACCCAGTGCACCTGGTGCTGTCGTATCGGATGTATGAGCGCGTTAAAACAAGTCTATCTCCTCCGTGAAAAACTCGGAGACGATGTTGAGATCAACCTCTGCTACAACGATCTTCGCTCCTATGGAAAAGGTTATGAGGAATTCTACCGCAAAGTTCGAGGTATGCAGACGAACATGTTCCGTGGTCGTCCCTCAGAAATACGTGCAATGAAAGAGAACCTAAAAATCGATATTTTTGACACAACAACAAGCAAGTTGTTTGAAATCACGACCGAGCTGGTCGTCCTTGCTCCTGCGATGATACCACGGGTTGATACCACAGAATTCGCACGACTGCTACGTCTCACCTTAAGTGGCGACGGGTTCTTCCTCGAAGCACATCCGAAGCTTCGTCCAGTGGACACGTTCGCCAATGGGATCTTCATCGCTGGATGCTGCCAGGCCCCCAAAGACATCCAGGACACGGTTTCCCAAGCAAGTGGGGCTGCATCACGAGCGGCAACAATACTCTCCCAGGAAGAACTAGAGATAGACCCATTGATTGCGATGGTGGACGAAGATACTTGCAGCGGATGCAGGATCTGTTTGGAGGTCTGCCCCTTTAATGCAATCGAACAGGTTCAAGTAATAAAGGGGAATAAGACCGTCACCCATGCAAAGATCATTGAAGGGCTCTGTCAAGGTTGTGGGGCGTGTGTAAGTGCCTGCCCAAGCGGTGCGATCCAGCAGCGGGGGTTTAAAGATTCCCAACTGCTTCCGATGATCGATGAGATAACATAATTTGGAAAGAAAAACGATGTAGAAGAGAGATCATATATGGATATGGAGATCACATTTCCTGGTGAAGCGAGGGTCAATGCACAGTTCAAAGGATTTAACATCAGCACCGATCAGCCAGTTGCGGAAGGAGGCGCCGGTACTACTCCAGCGCCATTTGATCTATTCCTTGTCTCACTTGGTACATGTACAGGATATTATATAATGATGTTTTGCCAGAGAAATACACTCCCGACTAAAGGGATTAAATTGGTAATGAAAGATGAAAGAAATCCACTAACCCATTTAGTCGAAACAATTCATATAGATATCAAGGTTCCTAAGAATTTTCCTGAGAAATATCAAAAGGCTCTTATTCGATCTGCTGAAGTGTGTACTGTGAAGCGTAACCTTGAGAAACCTCCAACATTTGATATCATCGTGACAAAGTTATAGTCAGCATATATAAGTACATCTTTTCTATTGCGTAGTAAAGGAGTGACTATGACGGTAACATTAGTGATTGGAACCCAATGGGGCGATGAAGGAAAAGGAAAAGTTGTTGACTATTATTCTAAAATCGCTGATTATGTCGTACGATACCAAGGTGGTAATAATGCCGGTCATACCATAAAAGTCGGGGAAGAAGTCTACAAACTCCATTTGGTTCCATCCGGAGTCATCCAGGGAAAAATAGGAGTCATCGGGAATGGCGTGGTCATTGACCCGCAGGTCCTGCTCAAAGAAATCGAAGATTTACTGCATCGAGGAAAAACCCCTAAGATACTAATCAGCGACCGTGCGAACATTATCATGCCGTACCATAAGATCCTTGACG
>SMTZ1_10005815_pt1 | contig 13671 bp, 8 predicted proteins | sample DeeMarSWOR136_30_FD_25667 | JGI IMG/M metagenome (IMG submission 25667) | reverse complement strand
TCATAGGAAAGAACTTCGTTGAACTCGGGTTCCTTGGGGTGGAAAATATCAGTAAGATGGTGGAGCTTTTCGTAGATGTGGTTATGAAAGGCAAGCCCATTCCCTTTTTTCTGCTGGAACTGAAGCGTAAGGATGGTAATGAAATTTTTGCAGAAGTGAGTACCAGACTTATTAAGAAGAATGGAGAAATAGAAGGGATTCTGAGTATACTAAGAGATGTTACTGAGCGCAAACAAGCAGAAGAGAAAATCAAGGCATCTCTAAGAGAAAAAGAAGTTCTATTACGGGAAATACACCACCAAAACAATTTACAGGTCATATCCAGTTTGTTGAACCTTCAGTCTGCATACATTAAAGATAAACAATATGCAGAAATGCTCAAAGAGAGCCAGAATCGAATAAAATCCATGGCTTTGATCCACGAGAGATTATACCAGTCTGAAACCCTGGCAAACATTGAGTTCAGTACATATGTGAGAACACTGGTGAGTGGGTTGGTCTGCTCGTATGGAGTGAGTGCAGATCACATCACCTTGACCATAGATGCAGACAATGTTTTTTTAGATGTTGATGCTGCCATACCCTGTGGATTAATCATTAATGAATTAGTCAGCAACTGTTTGAAGCATGCCTTTCCTGACAGAAAAGGTGAAGTCACTGTAGCTCTTCATTCTGTTGACGGACAAATTGAGTTAGTCATCAGTGACAATGGTGTGGGTATACCAGACAATATAGATTTTAAGAATACAGAAACATTAGGACTCCGGCTAGTGACCATTTTGGCAGAAGAGCAGCTGAATGGTGAAATCACCTTGGATAAGAGTAAAGGAACTGCATTTATAATTACATTCAGGAGGTGATATAATGACAGAAATACTGATAGTGGAAGATGAGAGTATTGTGGCTCAGGACATACTCAATAGGTTAACCCAGTTGGGATACACAGTTTCAGCAGTGGTCTCTTCTGGAGAAGAAGCTGTTGAAAAAGCGAAAAAGATGTATCCAGATTTAGTGTTGATGGATATTGTATTAAAAGGGGGTACAGACGGTATCGAAGCAGCTGAAACCATTCGTGCTCGGCTTAATATCCCTGTTGTGTATGTTACAGCTTACGCTGATAAGAAAACGCTGCAGCGAGCAAAGATAACAGAGCCCTACGGGTACTTATTGAAACCCTTTGAAGACAGAGAATTACACACTGCCATAGAAATGGCACTGTACAAGCACGAAATGGAGAAAAAAGTACGAGAAAGACGTTAAAAAGTATAGGGGACGGGGTCATTGCTACTGATACTGAAGGGTTAGTCACCTTTATGAATCCAGTAGCAGAAGTTTTAACAGGATGGACCCAAAAAGAGGCTGCAGGGAAACCCTTAAAAGATGTCTTTCGCGTTATTAATGGAGAAACAGGTGCTCCTACTGAGAATTCGGTAACGCACATACTCAAAAAAGATGCTGTTTCCAGGCTGACCAGCCATGCTATCTTAAGAGTTCGAGATGGAACTACCCTACCTATTCACGAGAGTGCTGCACCCATCAAAGATGACAAAGGAGTCGCCACTGGTGTGGTTTTCGTCTTCCAAGACGTTACTGAACGCAGAAGAATGGAGCAGAACCTGCGTGATTCAGAAGAAAAATACAAACATATTGCGGAAAATTCAATTGATGGAGTGGGAATGGCTCAAAATGGTAAGATAATCTATGTTAATGATGCATATTGCAGAATATTTGGTTACAAAAGGGAGGAACTCATTGGAGAAAGTCTGTTAAAAGTGGTTGCTCCAGAAGATCTCCCCCTAATCAGAGAGAGAGCCAAGAGGAGACTTGAAGGAGAGAACGTGCCTGACAGTTATGTATTCAAGGGCATGAGAAAAGATGGAACAGAACTTTTTATTGGAGTATCCACTTCACAGCCATTTATCTACAGGGGCACCCCAACTATACTGGCTATTTTGAGAGATGTTACCAAGCGCAAGAAAGCAGAAATGCAGTTAAAAAACCTGTTTGAGGCATCTAGGCTGATAAATTCTACCATGGACATCGATGAAACATACAGCTTTATCTCAGAAGCTGTTCAGAAATTGGTTGGGTTTGATAATTTTATCGTTTTTTTGGTTTCGAAAGATAAAAAAAGTATATATCCTGTGTATGGGTCTGGAAAAATCAAGAAGAGAGTAAAAGATCTGAATTATGGTGAAGGATTGGTTGGCTCGTGTGTTGCAGCAAAAGAGACCGTACTCGTAGAAGATGCTCCCCACGAAAGGGGAATTGATACACCAGATATGAGATCTCACATCATTGTTCCTTTAATCATAGAAGATGACTGTGTAGGAGCACTCCATATCTCAAAAGGCATACCCCACGGTTACGATCAGCAGGATGTTGATATGGTGAACCTGTTGAGTGAAGTTGGTTCCTCAGCTCTCAGAAATGCATTGTTGCACAGTGAAATCAAAGAATTTGGTAAAGAACTTGAAAGAAGGATCAAGGAAAGATCGGAAAGGATAGAAATTCTCTTAAGTACCAGGCAAGAACTCCAGAAAGAACAAAGTTGGGAGAAAGGGTTGATCACGATTGTTGACAGCATGGAAAAACTTGGATTTGAACGGGTTGGCATCTTTTTAGTTGATCCCATAAGAAAAACGCTGGATTCCCATTTCGTTAAAGGTGCCAACATTCCAAAGGGGAAGATATCTGTTCCTTTGAAAGATACTGAGTACTTCGGTGTTAAATGTGTTCTGGAAAAGAAGACCACACACGTGAGAGAGTACAATCTAGAAGAGGGAAAACAGGTAGTTGGTGATTCACAATCATTTGTGTGGGTACCCATTGTAGTCCAAAATGAGGCATTTGCAGCATTAGCAGCAGACAATGTGGAGAGCAGCAAAGTTATCACAGAGGAGGATGTAAAAGACATGGAAATTCTGGCAGGTATGTGTGCCGCCTTCATTGACAGAACCAGAATACAAATAGAACCAGTGGCAGAAAAGAGGTTGAAAACAAAATTCAAACACTGGCTGGAGCCTCTCGAAGTGTACATCGTCACGGAGAAAAAACCGAAAAAATCCTTTGAAATCTTTGTGGATTTGGTGACCCACGGTATACCTGGATTTGCAGTGTCCAGAGTGTATCCAGAAAAACTCAAAAGGAAGTACAACCTGGTAAAGACTCCTGTGCTGTGGTTATCAAGGACGGAAGGAGAAAACACTATAAGCCCAGATGATCTCTCCAAATTGCGGTACATTATCGAAGACTTCACCAGAAAAAGTGAGGAATCTGTTATATTGATGGACGGCTTGGAGTATTTGATTACACAAACTGGGTTTGAACCAATGTTAAAATACTTGCAGGAGCTCAAAGACACAGTAGCTCTGAAGAATACTCGGCTGATCATCCCCGTTCACAAAGAAACAATGTCTCCGAGAGAGTTCGGCATCCTGGAGAGAGAGTTCGTTGTTTTGGAATCAGATTGAGGTGCAGAGATTTAATTCTCTAATGAATAGATTTCCTGAAAAATTAAGAAAATAAAAGTGATGCAAACAGATTACTGCCGCTTAACGCTGCAGCGAAAAGAGTTAAACCTGTCTCTAGATCCTTTTCAACTCAACCACAGGTTCTGGTGTGCCATTCACTTCTCTTCAAGCATCTCCTCCAGGTCCTTTTTGATTTCTGAGTACTGTTCTTCTGTCACTTCTCCCTTCGCTCTCCTCAGCTTCAAAATTCTTAACGCTTCTCCCACATCCTCCTTCTTTTCAGCTCTGAACCCTCTCAACAAGTAGGAAGCTATGGTCCCTGATAAAACACCAATGAGGCCAATTCCTGTGAACATCAAAATGACTCCTATGACCTTTCCCAGAGGAGTAATGGGAACTTTATCACCGTACCCAACTGTGGTTACTGTGACGACGCTCCACCACATTGCATCTCCAATACTGCTGATTTCTGGGTTCGACCGATTCTCAAAGAAGAAGATCCCATAAGCTGAGAACAAGAGAATGGTAATGACAATGAGGGCCGCATACTGCAACTCATTTCTTACAAACCGCTTTTGATACAATCTGGAAAACCGTTTCATCAGCGAAACTACTCTCACCAACCTGAAGAGTCTCAAGATTCTAAAGGTTTTCGAGACGGGAAAGACAGTGAAGGGGATCATTCCTGGTATTTCAAGCCAGTGTGTCTTGAAATATCCTTTTCTGTCGCCTTCCTTCCAAATTCTCACTGCAAACTCTGCTATGAACACCATACAGATCCAGAAATCCAGTCCGTGAATGACACGTACTTTGGTCGCAATCCTCTCAAGCTCCGCTTGAGTGGTTTCTGAAGTGATGCCCTGTAAGATCGTCATTTCGTAGAAGAGGAGGAAAACTGTAATGAGAGCAAGGAATATCATGACAACATCCACGTAGAACCCAAGTTTTTCTTTGTCCATGTAGGTGGTGATTTTCTCAGATTATAAGGTTTTTGGTAGGTGGTACCTGGTCCATTCCCTCCAGTGTGCAGCTGTTACTTGTAACCTGATCAGGGTTGCCCGACTGTTGATGTTCTCATTTTTGTTACACGTGTAACAATTCTGTCTTTTTAGTTATTTTCTGTAATTTTTGATATTTAAGGGAAATATTTTCATACTAAACGTAATAACTCTGTAAAATCTTTGATTGACTACCTTTATATAATGTCACGCAAAGGCGTACTATGCCATACAAAAAGAATGGTTACTGGAGAATGGCCAAAAAAGAGGGTTACCGATCCAGAGCATCCTACAAATTGATTCAATTGAACAAGAAATTCCGATTGATCAAGAAGAGTAATTATGTACTGGATATAGGGTGTGCTCCTGGGGGATGGATGCAGGTGGCCAGACAAATTGTGGGAGAAAACGGGTATGTCCTCGGTGTAGATATCCAGAAAATCGAATTATTTCACGAAGAAAACGTGGAATTTCTTCAAAAAGATATAACAGATGCTGATTTAATCCCAATGATAAAAGAGAGGGCAACTACTTTTGATGTGGTCATCAGTGATATCTCTCCAAACATTACAGGTATATGGGATGTAGACCATTTCAGATCTGTTGAACTCTCTGAGAAAGCGCTGCATCTGGCAGTTGAACTGCTGTGCGTTCATGGGAATTTTCTGGTTAAAGTGTTCCAGGGGGAATCGATACAAGAATTCTTTGAAAAGGTGAACTGCCACTTTGCTTACACCAAGATTTCCACCCCGAAAGCATCCAGGAAATCTTCTGCAGAAGTTTACATCATAGGGAAAAATAAAAAGTGATGAAACTGTCGAATCTGTGTCGTTTGTTACACGTGTAACATTAGATTTATCTTTATTGGCATTTCATTGAGAGAATAATATGGATTCAGAGAGATTCCATCCACTGAACCCTTGACAATCCAAAAGTAATCTTTATTGATGTGCTAAGATTTTACCAAGAATTAGAATCGATTCTTCCATGCAGGCATTAAAGACATTAAATCTCTGGTAGCTGCTTCAGCTTCCTTTCTACTCATTCCCTGGGGCATGAAAAAGTTCTCAACCATTCCTTCATAGATTTCTTTGAAAGTTTTGAGGTTCCCCTCTTCGTCTGTACAGAAGATACAGTAGGGATTATGCTCAATGCCGCCTCCGTGTTCAGAGGGCTTATGCATGGGCATTCCACAGCTTTCGCAGTGCAAAACCTTCATGTAAGAAATGAATGGCTCTGTCTTTAAAAAGGTTTTGTCAGTTAGAATTAAGGGCAAAGGTAGAATCAAAGCTAAAGATGTATTTGCGCTTTCCAGTCATACTGCTCTGTTACGTAATGGCTTCATGGAGGTGGGTCACTGCAGGAGCTATGAAGTGACTAGTGAGGTGTTCTGTACGTGGTTTGTTACATGTGTAACACGACAGTATGGTTACAACTGCAATACCGAAATTGATTCTGAAACATTTTTGAGCATTTGAAAATAACGGGTAGACACTCTTTGATGTCCATAGTTTTGGTATCTGTTTATTCTGGCGAGGATAAGAAATAGTAACAAAATTACCGAATGAATGGACAACTCGAAAACCGCAACAATTATAAGCCACGCCCTTCATGTACCTTTATGTTTAAACAAATCTTTAAGGTCATCAGTACAGAAATCTCCGGCGAGAATGCACTAAATGTGGCTACTGAGATTACTCGCTTTCACCGCATACAGGTTTCTCCTCACTTCAGGGAAGCTGCTGTATGGTGCCGGGAGCAGTTGAAAAAGTATGGGTTACAATCAGATATTCTAAAGTTTCCAGCAGATGGAAAAAGAATGTACTGGAGCTATTGTTTTCCAGAAGAATGGAAGTGTGAAGCTGCCACTTTAGAAATAGATGGTACTGTATGGGCACAGTTCAGAGATAAAAAGGTTTCACTCATACAGAGGAGTTACCCTATCACTGCAGAAGCTGAAGTAGTGCACATTGAGACTGGAGATGAAGAAGCGTTCAAAAATGTTCAAGGGAAAATTGTTCATTCTCCCTTACCTCTGAACAAAATTAAAGATTTTGCCCTTCATTATGGAGCAGTGGGTATTATTACCTCTGGAATTCGGGAGATTACCATGAGGACCAGGATAGATGTTCCCGATGCAATCCATTACTTTTCTTTCTGGGGAGAAAAAGGCTCTGGATTTATAATATCGCCCCGAAATGGAGAAAAGCTCAAGAAAATGCTCAAAGATAAGCCAGTGAAAGCTAAAATGGTGGTAAAGTCCTCGTTATATCCTGGCCACCTGGATGTGGTGGAAGCCTTCATCCCTGGAGAGACTGAAGAAGAAGTGTTAGTGGTAGCCCATTTGTGTCATCCACAGCCGTCAGCCAACGATAATGCGTCAGGATCTGGAGCACTAATGGAAGTTGCCCGCGCAATTTATGCTGTGATAGATCGAAAAGAGTTGAAACCCCCTAAGAGGGGTATCCGATTTTTGCTGGTACCTGAAATGAGCGGTACGGTAGCGTATTTAGCCTCTAACGAGGAAAAGATCCCGCACTTTGTAGCCGGGATGAACCTGGACATGGTGGGGGAGAACCAGGATTTATGCAAATCTCCTTTACTGCTGGAGAGAACACCTGATGCTACACCTTCATTTGTTAATGATTTAGCAGAGATAATCCTAGAAGAGTTAACCCACGAGATCGGGAACTTTTCAGATACGGTAAAATATGCCTCCTTCAAGCATGCAGTAACCCCCTTTTCTGGTGGAAGTGATCACTACATATTATCAGATCCCTCTGTGGGGATTCCCTGTCCTATGATCATACACTGGCCAGACATATTTTACCACTCATCTCTGGATACTCCCGATAAGATGGACCCTGAAGAATTGAAACGGGTAGGGAAACTAACTGCAGTATACGCCTACTTCATTGCTGCAGCAGGGAAAAAAGAAGCACAATGGTTATCGTTAATGATCTGTGAAAAAGGTAAGGAACGAATAGCAAAGAAAGTGAGAGAAATCCTAACAAATGGAACCGAAAAAGGAGAAAGTCAGACCAAAGGTAAGAAAATTAACTTTCATGATCTTTTGGACCATCTTTTAACCAGGGAACTCCTCACTCTTCGCTCTGTGAAAAAGCTGGCAGATATTGATACAGAACCTCTGGAAAAAGAACTTGTACAATTTGTGGCCATAGAAAAAGAGAAAATTCCAGCAGTTACAAAGGAAGAAGAAAAAGAAGAATGCACCTGGATTCCCAAGAGAATATATCGCGGTCCCATCTCCATGAGGAAAATTCTGCTTGAACTGCCCTTTGAGGAAAGAAAAGCTTACGAGAAAAAACAAGATGAGTATGAAGACAGCAGAGTTCTAGGAAACCTGGCAGTATACTGGGTTGATGGGAAGAGGACACTTTCAGAGATTAATATACTGATTAAAAACGAAATTGGAAGAAGTTCTCTGGAGTACCTTAAGTGGCAATTCGAATTTCTGGAAAAGCATAACCTGGTAACCCTTAAAAAGTGATCACATGCACAGAATTATTTTGGCTTCAGGGGCGGAGCATCTGACCCAATCGTTAGAGAAGAAAGGGTACACCATCTACACATCAGGATTGAACTACGATGGAAGACGATTTTTCTACAATGGAGATTTATATACCCGAATACAGGAGGTTGAAGACCTCCAGAATGAAAAGGTGTGTATCATCCAGTCTGGGAATTACTCTGGAGAACTGGAAAAGGAGAAATTCACCACCCAAGATCGCATTTTTGAAACGCTGCAGATTCTCCAGTTGCTGCACAACCCTGAATCAGTAAAAGAGGTAGGGCACAAACAGTATGAGTACACTAGTTTGGAAAAGCCACAGGAAATCCTTTTGGTACTGACGTGCATGCCTTCAGGGAAACAGGACCATGCAGTAAGAAATGGTGAATGCAATTCAGCTTTGACAGCTTTAGAATTATTTCTTAACTACTGCTCAGCAATTGCTGTTGTAGATGCCCATCCCTGGGATGTGGGGTGGTTTAGTAATCTAAAAAACCAGGGAAAAATTATTGACTTATCCATGGTTCCGTTCTTGCTGGAGGAAATTGCAGTGAGGTTTCCAGATTCCCAATTATTAGCTCCAGATGAGGGGGCCCAGGCCCGATTGGGGTTAGATGGATTTGGCAAGAAAAGGACCAGTTCAGTAGATTCTGAAGTTCTAGGGGACATCCCTGTTGAGGGTGAGAACCTGGTATTTGTAGATGATCTCATATTGACAGGCGGAACATTACTGAGAACGAGAGAGCACATCCTAAAGAAAGGAGCCAACCGATTTGCTTTTGCTGCCACACATGCTCTTCCCCTGATGAGTGGAGAAGATAACTTGCGAAGACTTGTGGACACCTTAGGAGACGATCTTTTGGTGACCAATACTGTTCCTTCTAAAACCTTTGTTGAAGATCATCCAGAATTAACCATAGACTGTGTACCATTAATTGATGGATTTTTGAGAACATACAGTTAAAAAGAGCAAAGAAGAGAACCACAGGAAAAAAATCTTGTGGTGTCATTCAGCGTGCTGCATTAAGTATTTCTTCGTAGACTCCTTTTTGAAGAGAGGGACTTCTTTCTGGATTAAACACTAGAAAGAGTAAAATCCAAGAAAAAAAAGAAAAAAGAAACTTTCTGCAGTGTCATCTCGCTTGAGCTGAAACCCTTTAATAATACATGGTAGCGAGGCCGCCAGTGGAAGCCACACAGGTGGAATCCATGTAGTCCTCTATTCTTGGTTCCATTTTTCTCACCTCCTTTTGTTTTTGTTCTATCTCACTTCACTCCCTGTAGACAACGGTATCTACGGTCAAGATGGCCACAAACGGCATTGGAGACTCACTGGTTGCAATACCTCCCATCTGTAAACTTTCGGGAGCATTATTCAGGTGAGCTTCGTTCAGCAATTCGCAGCACAGTAGTCGCCGTTACTATCGCTAGTATCTACTACCTATAGTGGTACATAGTATATAAAGCTTTCTATCAACAATTGTCGAAGCACATTCGTATCATATGAACGGGTAGAGACTTCAATCAGAAACCAAAAAAATAAAGTCAAAAAAATAAAAAGAATATCAGAGAGTATCAGTCAGGTTGAAACTGATTACCTTCAGACCATAGGAACAAATGGACCACCGCCAGTGGAAGCAACACAGGTGGAGTCCTGGTAGTCCTCTATTCTTGGTTCCATTTTTCTTCACCTCCTAGCTTTTGAGTTGCCTTATTTCTTTTTAAGCGACAACAACTGCACAAAATGCTTACAGGCATCCTCTCGGAAAGCCGTGTTTTACCTCCTGACTGAGAGGTGATCTTCATTCATGATTTTAGTACAACTGCTGTCACTGTTTTGGTAGATACTACCCTTCATAGGAGGTATCTTAAGTAACTTCTGTGTTCAATAGATGTCACTTTTGGGGAATGCAGCACATCTTTTTGCAGTAATCCTTTTCATGACTGCCAAGAGGCAGCACCGTGGTATCACGTTAAAGAAATGGAACAGTAAACTCATACCCTCTTATGTAATAAAAAGATATCCTTTATTAATTCTAATATAAAACTTATATTAGAGTAATATTTAAAAAAATAAAATAATATTCAAAAAAAAAGAAAAAAAGATTCAAATTCCTTAGGTGTGTGGCCAAAACCTCACATCTCTAGTCCTTCATGTCAAGGCCAATACCGCCACTGGAAGCCACACAGGTAGAATCCTGGTAATCTTCTACTGCTGGTGCCATTTTCTCACCTCCTCTAATTTTGTGTTAGCTCAACTTTTTTTACAGACAGCAGCAGCTACACAGCCTAGAGAGGTTCCTGAACATGTGTATCATTCGCTGAGTGACCAATTCACAGATATAGTTCAGGTCTTCGTTCAGATTGCAGTACAGCTGCTGCCACTGTTTCTGGTAGTTACTACTACTGTTGGTAGTACCATAAATAACTTTCGTATTCAAAAAATGTCACTTTTAGGGAATGAATGCAAAAGGTTGCAGTATTATGTGAGATCTGGAATGTCGCTGTGGGTTCATTTTGAATTAAATTGAAGAAAACAGTGTGCTTTGCAGTGGTAGAACAAAACTGTCTACAATTGATGATTGTTATTTGCTACCTTTGAGACTGTCAAATTGGTTGGTAGTTCTTTTAATTTTGTTACACGTGTAACAAATATAAGGAAAAACCCTCGATTGACAATCCCTATAAAGCCAAAATATATAATGTGCCAAAAGAAACCTGTGTGAAATGATAATAGAAGAATATGAAGCAAAGACTGTAATAAGAACCAGTACACCCGGGTTATTTTCATGGTCTGAAGTGTATTTGAACCCCTACCAGGGATGCTCCCACGACTGCACGTACTGCGACGGTAAATCAGAAGGATACTACATGCATGAAGATTTTGCTGAACGTATCCGTGTGAAGGTTAATGCACCTCACCTACTGGAGCAGTATCTGAGAAAGAAAGGATTCATCCCTTTTCGTCGTGAAAAAACGTCTACCCTCGTTGATTTTATCCCATCTCTAAAGAAAGAAGCCCAGTTAACCCAGCCAGGGAAGTTCATTTTGTTCATTGGCGGCGGTGTGTGCGATGTGTATCAACCTGCTGAAGCCCAGGTAAAAATGACGCGAAAATTGCTCCAGATCGCGTATGACTATCAATTTCCAGTGTCAATTCTCACCAAGAACAGGTTAGTTTTAAGAGATTTAGATCTCTTGAAGAAAATTAGTGAAGATAGTCATGCGTGCTGCAGTTTCACCATTACTTTAGCAGATGAAAAAATACAATCAATTTTTGAGCCAAAAGCCAGTACAACTCAAGAACGGTTTGAAGCAATCAAAACACTGAGAAAGGAGGGCATCCACTCTGGCGTGTATTTTTACCCCGTTTTGCCCTTTATTGGCGATACAAACAAGAATATGCAGTCAATATATGAGAAAGTACAAAAAGCGGGAGCAGAATTCGTGTACTGCTGGGGACTAACCTTGAAGCCAGGTCGCAACAAAGAGGAGTTCTTACAGACAGTAAAAAGGTATTTTCCCTCACTTCTTTCAAAATACCAGAAATTGTATGGTAACAACAACAAATATGGGAATGTAGATTCAAATAAATTCAAAAAAATGGGGTTAGTATATCCTGAGGTCAAAGGCTATAAATTAGGGTACGAGTACGGGTTACCGTACACTGCTGAACGATATATCCCGGAAGGGCGTATCACAATGAATCTGCAGGTCTCAGAAGTTCTCATAAAAATCGCCTACATCAAAGGGTGCCTCCTCCAGCATTCACAGTCAGACGTTCGTCCATTGTATCAGGCATCCAGGTTTTTAGAAAGTTACCAAAAAGATATTTCTGAATTAACCCCAAAAGAACGTGAAACACTCCCCATTACAAAGGAGGTATACCCATACGTACTGGAGATTATCAATGAAAAAAAGAGTAGTTACCTTGAAAAGCTGGAGGAAAAGGCTTACAAAGCTGTTTCTGATCAGTTGGTTATGAAATAATCTGGGTCCTACAGTATCTATTACTTCAATTACTTCACTTCATTGGTATTCTCTTGTATCTCGCTCCTCCTGATTGCTTGTTCGTCAAATTGCTCGGGTTGCCAAGAACGATAGTGTCAGAACTTTTGAATTTTTTCAAATAGTGCACAGTTTTGAAGAGCAATTTAAAGGATAACGAAATGTTACACGTGTAGCAAAAGTGAGAAAAGCGCCAAAAGAGTTAAAGCCTCAAATAATCGAAATGTTTAAAAATAACTGGAATAAACATAAGCAGTACTAAAGGTTTAAGTACGAAAAGTAAAGGGATTATCATGATCGTAACAGTAGGCGGAAAGCTCGATATGTCTAAAAAATCCATCATACTCGGGAAGTTAAAGGAAAGACTCCCAGACGATACACAGATAGCAATCATCCCTACTGCAAGTGAGAATCCTGGCATTACTGGCAAAGAATATGAGGATGGGTTACAGCTCTTCGGGTTTGACAACATTTCTGTTCTCCCCATAGTGAAGCGTGAGGATGCTTATGTGGAATCTCATCTAAAGACTATTGAGGAGGCAGACATGGTGGTGCTCACAGGAGGGGACCAACTCAGGTTGACATCCCTTTTGGGAGGTACTTCTATTCCTGAAATGATCAAAAAGACAGCAGAAAAGGGTGTTGTCATGGGAGTCTCTGCAGGTGCCACTGTGCTGTCCAACCCCATGATTTACGATGGGAAGGGTAAGCGCGGCTTTCTCAAAGGCGAAGTAGAGCTCACCTGTGGGTTCGGATTTTTAGAGAATATTGCCATTGACAGTCATTTCATAAAGAGAGGACGGATACCCCGGCTGATCTATGTGGTTGTTTCCAATCCGACAGTGCTTGGAGTGGGGTTAGGGGAGAACACTGCCATGTTTGTGGAGAACACTACTGCTGAGGTGTGGGGCGCCTATTCGGTGATCATTGTAGATGGGTTTAACATTAAGGATACGAACATTGCCACTGTAAAGAAGAGAAAGCCCATTTCCGCCACAAATATTCACATACATGTGCTGGCGCACGGTTCTGTTGTAGATTTAGGAAAGAGAGAAATAATAACGTTAGGGTGAAAAAATGCGTATACTCGAGTTGAGGGCTCTGCGGGGTCCTAATGTTTACAGGCGCAGACCTGTCATATACATGAAACTTGACATTGGGGAGTATGAAGAAAAACCCACAAACATGGTTCCGGGCTTCAGAGAAGACCTTGAGAGACTTATACCGAGCTTGTACGAGCATGAATGTTCTGAAGGAGCAGCAGGAGGGTTTCTCTCCCGTGTTTCTGAAGGTACGTGGCTCGGACATGTGGTGGAGCACGTTGCTTTAGAACTCCAGTGTTTGGCTAACATGAATGTCCAATTCGGACGCACACGATCTGCAAAAGAGGTTGGAGTGTACAACGTGGTCTTCGCCTATGAGGTGGAAGAAGCTGGATTGGAGGCAGGACGCATTGCTGTGACACTGGTGGAGGCACTGGCAGCTGGGTTACCCTTTGATCTTCCTCCCCACATACAAAAACTCAAGGAGATTAGAGAAAATTACATGCTGGGGCCCTCAACACGCTCCATCGTTGATGAAGCAGTGTCGCGAGGTATTCCTATGATGCGGCTGAACCAGTACAGTTTGGTACAGCTCGGGTACGGTGTATATCAAAAAC
>SMTZ1_10004732_pt1 | contig 13671 bp, 14 predicted proteins | sample DeeMarSWOR136_30_FD_25667 | JGI IMG/M metagenome (IMG submission 25667) | reverse complement strand
TGAGCAACTGCTGGAATCAGGCGGGCTCTATTCAGAGGTTCACAGTACTCTCACCGAAATGGAACTGGCAGCACCAGTTGTTGAGGCTCATTCGGAGGTGTCAGGAGGATCCAGAGAATGAGCGCACAGATGGTTGCTGACGAGGAGGAGCGGACCTACGCCTACTCGGATAGCACGCTGATGAAGCGGATGGTGGCATATCTTCTTGCCTATCAGATTCTGTTCTTGGCAGTGTCGCTTCTTGTTGTCGTAGGGATAGTTGTCAGCATCTGGATGCCATTTGTACTGCAGCATGCAATAGATGTTGACTTCCCCAGTGGAAGCCTCGAGGCAATTCTCTTCAGCGCAGCGTTCTATGTGGTCCTCCAGATAGTCGCTTGGTTGTCAGCATATGGAAACGAGTATCTGATGGCACTCATCGGCCAGAAGGCAATCTATAGGATTAGACAAGAACTATATCAGCACTTACAGACAATGGATCAGTCCTTCTACGATAAGTCATCTTCAGGGAGAATCATATCAAGACTGATTAATGATGTTGACAGAATGAGTGAACTTCTAAGTGGAGGCCTAATCAGCACCTTTGCGCAGATCTTCATTGTCTTCGGAATCGGTGCTGTGATTTTCACTGTCGATGTCCAGCTAGCCTTGGTCACCCTGGCGGTCGTACCAATCCTCCTTGTGTCGACTATCTATTTCAGGAAAGAACTCAGAGAGGCCTATCGTAGGACTAGAAAGACGATATCTAGCGTGACTTCGAACTTGGCCGAGAGCATCTCAGGCGCCAAGGTCACGAAGAGCTTTGCGCGTGAACGAAAGAGTGTTGCAGTCTTCACCGAGTTGAATAGAGCGGACTATCAGTCCAATGTTGATGCCGGAAAGGCTATGGCGGCCTTCTTCCCAGTAATCAGATTCATTAGCGGCCTAGGTCTTGTTCTGATACTCCTCTTTGGAGGGTATCGCCTTATCGATGGTACAGTCACATTGGGGACTGTTGTCCTCTTCCTTCAGTTCAGCGATCGCTTCTTCCGACCAATCCTTATCATAGCCAACTTCTATACTTCAGTACAGAGTGCCTTTGCCGGCGGTGAGAGAGTCTTCACTGTATTGGACTCAAGGCCAACAATCATTGACCGTCCGAGTGCTGTCGATATGCCCCCACTCCAAGGACACATTCAGTTCAAGGATGTGACATTTGGATATCTTGAAGACACACCTGTCTTGGAGAAGTTCAATCTGGAGATTCGACCGGGGGAAACCGTTGCTCTCGTGGGAGACACGGGAGCTGGAAAGACAACTGTCGTTAGTATACTGAATAGGTTCTACGAGATATGGGATGGCGCAATCAAGATCGATGGCATCGATATCCGGGATGTAACACAGGAGTCACTTCGTTCAAGGATAGGACTTGTCCTACAGGATCCGTTCCTGTTCATGGGAACAGTAGCTGACAACATAAGGTATGGGCGGCCGGACGCGAAAGATGATGAGATAGTCCAAGCAACAGAAACAATAGGCGCTCGCAGGTTAATCGAGAACCTTGAAGATGGTTTCGAAACGGAGGTGGGAGAGAGAGGCGCGAGGCTATCTGAGGGGGAACGTCAGTTGGTAAGTTTCGCGAGGGCCTTGCTTGCCAATCCAAAGATTCTCGTTCTAGACGAGGCCACTAGCTCCATTGACGTTTATACTGAGCATGCGATTCAGCGCGGAATGAGGAGACTCTTACAGGGTAGGACCTCCATTGTAATCGCTCATAGGCTTTCTACAATAGTGAGTGCGGATAGAATAGTGGTCATAGAGGATGGCAAGATAGTTGAAACAGGCACACACGCAGAACTTATGGCGAAGAAAGGCAAGTACTTCTCACTCTACGAGTTGCAGCTACGCCCAAGAGCAATACAGCCCTCGATAGAGACCTAGATGTGATGCCTGTGGACGAAAAGGTCCTACGTATCAGAATTGAGGAAGAATTGCGCAGTCACGTAAGACAGGACTATGCTGCGTATTTCGAAGACAAGGCAGATGAAGATACAGTCTATCATCACCTTGGTGTGCCCACACCCGCCGTACGCAGGACAGCAGCATCCTTCCTTCGTCAAGTCAAGGCAGAGGGAATCACGGACATAGATCCTGTACTGCAACTCTGTGACCATCTTCTTTCATGCAAGATATCAGAATTGAGAACCATCGCTTTCCAATGGAGCTTCAACTTCAGGAATCACTTTCGGCCCGAGCACTTTGATGTCTTCGAGAGGTGGGTCATGACATATGTCACAGGTTGGGGGAGTTGTGACGACCTCTGTACTCACTCTCTGGGCCATTTCCTCCACGAATACCCAGAGCACATTCCGAAGGTGAAGACTTGGACTTTCTCTCCCAATGCCATGGTTCGTCGTGCATCTGCTGTAGCATTCATCTACTCACTGAGGAGAGAAAAGTATGTGGAGCATATCTTCGAGATCGCTGATGCTCTCCTCACCGACGCTGAGGATCTTGTTCAGAAGGGATATGGGTGGATGTTAAAGGAAGCGACCAAGGCGTACGAGACGGAGGTCTTCGACTATGTGATGGCAAGGAAGGCAATCATGCCGAGGACCGCCCTCCGATACGCCATTGAAAAGATGCCTAAGGAACTGAGAGCCATGGCAATGGAGAGATGATTAGGTACATTGAGGACCAATCAATCATCGTCCCAGTCGAACTCATCAACGTCATCCCATGCGTATGGGAGACGTCGAACGGCCTTCAGCGACTTCCAGGGTTTGATTGCGGATAGGCCACTCAAGGCGCCACTGACTGCAGCCTCGACAATAGAGCCTACATGTTCGAGGCCCTCTAAACCTTTGATACCATCTTTGGATATCATCAGGGTCTTCCCTTCCCTTTGCCCAATTCTGACTCCAGACTTGTCAACGTGAACAGTTTCTTTTTCACCCACAGAGAAGACATTCTCGTCGTACACAAACACCAAGTCCTTGCCTTTAATAACGAGTACAATCGGCTTGGAATGAATGTCAGTTCCAAGAAACACATTGCCCTCGGACTGCACGAGATGAGTTCTTCCATGACCGTTCACTTTGTCCTCGATCGCTGCATCAACGGCATCCGAGAAACCATCTCTTCCATCAAAGCCGAGAGTTCCTATGTCTGAGTCTTTGGCCTTCCTAGAAGCAGTTTCTATGGTTGTTTCACCCAGGTAGAGCTGGACTCCATCGAGCGTGGTCGTGACAGACTTGCCCAAAGCCCCAACCTCGGTTTCTTCAATGGCATCGACCGCAAAGCGTGACAGCCCCGCAAAAGCGATGCCTACTCTCCTGTTTCCTTCCACTAGGTGAACCCAAGCACAACCAGTTTCCAAGTCAACTATGGCCTTGTCATGTGAAACAAGCTTGTATGGAGTTGTTGTTGTCATTACCGGGCCTTCAGGTCTCATACCCTGCATTACCAATCATCCCCCTCTAGGCTCACGCCGTCCTCAGTGATTTCTGCATCGAATCTATCATCCTCGTCGTCTTCAAACGTTACTTTGACTCCAGATTCGCCATTTCCATTGTTTCCACTTCTGGAGCGTTCTCTCTCCACCTTGCTTGTCAGCCACTGTGCGAGTCGGTATGCGAGTCGACCTTCCACTGTGACATAGTAGGTCCCGCGGACCTCCCCCTTGATCACATAGCCTGCCTCGAGCAAGGGGTTCAGGTGATGCGTAAGGGAGCTTCCAGTCTTCCCAGTGTGGTTCTCGAGCTCGTTGAAACTCTTACCGCCGTCTTTGAGGAAGTCGAGTATCTTCAGACGCTCCTCACTTCCTAGAGGGCTCACTATTCGGGCGACACGTTCTGGAGGAATCGCCTCAATGTCCCTGTCCCTCTTTCGTTTCGTTCTCGAATGGATTCGAAGGGCTGGTCCAGAGAATGCCTCGCCTAAGTCCTCTACGCCTCTCAGAGAGTCACGGATCTGATCACCGAGACCCTCCATCATGACTTCTAGACTGTCTGTCAATCCGCTTAGGTCTACAATCGCGGCTCGAGGAGCACGAGGTCGTCTTACTCGCTTGGATGACCCCTCCCCCCGTTCTCGCCGAATCTGGCGAACTTGATCTAGCTCGCTCCGGAGGTCCTCTTTGATCTTCCGAATCTCTTCCAGTTCTTCTCTGATTCGCTCGATGTCTTCGGTCATTGTTTTGCACTGACTGTAATAATGTACAGTTGTAATATAAATCTTCGGTTTGATTACACCACCAGCAGAGAGGTTTGGCTAAGGAGTTGGTATAGCGGCCGATTCGATTGACACTCCTGGAATCTAGGGAAGTAGAGAAACTCCAATGAAGAATGAAGCCAGTACTACAGAAAAAACAGATCAGAAATAGAAAGCTGGCGGGGCAAACATATGTTGCCCCCCAGTCCTAGAATTACACTACAGAGCTTAGAAATCGTATGCTTTGAGTGTCTTTCTCTTGTTGTCCTTACATCGGGATGCTGCTGCTTCGAGCATCTTCCCGATCTTCATATTGATGGCATCGTAGGCATCGCTGCCAACCATCATGTTCTTGTCCTTTGCAAATTGCTTCACAGCTGACTTCACAAAGAAAGTTGGGTATTTCTTCTTGACTGCCATGTTTTTGCACACCCTTTAGGCAAGAGTGGTTGAAATGAGCCCTAGTTGCTTTTAAGGCTATCCTAGGCACATGCCTCGAAACGCGCTTTCGCGCTTGTTTTCGAGGGTTCCGCCCATTTTTGTCATTATTAACTATAGTTAAGGAGTGTTTTCCTTATAAATAGCGTACTTTGAGCCTAACAAGTGAAATAGTCGGGAGGTCTAAAAAGGAACTAGGATGGAGTAAGTTGCCGCATACAAGACTTCTGATTGCAGCTTCTTTTGTGGCAGCAATCGTGTTAATTGTCACTTTTGGGTTGAGTGATCTCCTGTATAGCACAGTGTACCTTGAGAACTTCGTTCCCGGACTCCTCGCAGGATTCATCGGCGTCTTCCTTGCCTTGGCACTCGACCAATGGAACTCCGACCAGAGAGAGATGAAAGAAGTAGAGAAAATCCAGCAGGAGCTTATTGAAGAGCTAGACGACATCTGTGAAGCACTGAACGATGATGTCCTCTTTGAGGTGGTCCCAACTGTATCGTGGCACATTGCGAACTCCACCGGCCTAGCGGCCAAGCTCGATGATGAGATTCGCTACAGTATCTACCGCGCCTATAATTCCGTAGAACTCCATAATCGAGCAGTTGAGAGAATGTTGGACTACATGAGGCGAAGCGATATGGATGAGTCCACCGCAAGAATGCTGGAGAATCGCTACAGGGACTTGAAACAGTTCGTAGTGGCACATGTGGAGGAGGTCCTCGCGAAGCACGGCACCTCATGAGAGTCGTGATACAGAGTGTCAGAAAACTTGCTTTGAAGTCGATGCTTTTCAAGCAAGGAAGAGCGATGTCCTTCCATGCGATACGATTGGGAAGACTCTGAGAGGCACCCCGGCTATCTCGCTTGTGTCATACTCGCTCTTCTCCCTATCGTGGGAATACTCCTGTGGCCTGTGACATTCTCAGGTCTCAGCAGTTTGCCTTGGGCCATTCTAATGATTGCAGTGGTCGTCCTCCCACTCTTCAGCTGTGGTCTTGGAATGAGGGGTCGCCCGCTCTTCCAGTTTCACTATCATGGGGAACCCTTCGATGAAGAGGTCATGAACATCTCAGACGATGAGAGAGAACTCTGACTTCGTCATGATGAAGAAGATTTGGCCGAGGTTGGTGAGCTCATCCGAGAGAGGAGAGCCATCAATGCCAGTTGTACACGTGAACGTCTGGGAAGGTTTTGGAGAAGAGAAGGTTAGGACAGTCAGAGAGGTATCGCCAAGATGTTTGTGAACCTGGACATTCCTGAACATGCCGTGGAGGTAACAGTCCGGGAGATACCAAAGTCACATTGGGAATTGGTGGAGAACCAGCCTCGGAGAAGTCCAAAGATCAGTAAGGAATAGTCGCTCACATCACCTCGGGGCCGATGGTATCTACCAGATACTGTCGGTCTTCATTGCTCTTCAGGAACACACCCTGGTTGCCCAATCGTAGGTTCTCAATGCCTTCTTCTTGCATTGCGATATAGCTTTCAGCCATCTCCTGCGCAGTGGGGGCCCTGTAGTCAGGTGATTGAAGTTCATAGCAGGGGAAGAACGCCAACAGGGTGGTAGGGATTCCTGAATTGGCCTCTGAAATCAACCTCGCAATCTTCGCATGTTCGTCCTTCTCGACAAGGCCCGGAATGTGCAGAGTTAGGACTTCGAGAGTGAACCCGTGATTCACAATCTCCTGAACGCTTGACAGAATGTGGGCATTGGTCGTTCCACAGAGCTTACGATAGATGTCTTCAGAGTAGGCCTTGATATCTAGCCAGAATGAGTCAATCCCTCCTTCGGCATAGGCTTCAATGTTCCTCGGAGTAAGACCATAGCCGTTAGTTTCGAGCAACACCCAGAGGTCATTGGACTTCTCTTTGATCTTCTGTGCTGCCTCGATGTAGAACTCAGGTTTGCAGAGTATGTCGCCACCAGTGAACGCAACGATGTTCCGGGCAGGACCAATCCCTTGAGGACTCAGGACGATTTGATCAGTGGTGAGTTTAGAAGGGCAAATCTCAGAACGGCTCCCAGTGAGAACGCAAGCTCCACAGTGTCTGCAGAGTCGATGAGCATGCCAGCTCGTGGCAGCCTCTTTGGGCTCGAAGACCGTGACATCCTCGCGGTATCTCTTAGCGATGTCTGCTATCATCTCGGCAGACATCCATTCTCCAGTCACCACCTTACTGAACTCGTGAGAATGGCACTTGAGACAAGTATGGTTGCAGCCACTCTGGTAGATCGACATGTAATCTTCTGGCCGTGACAGAAGAAGGGATTTGATCAGTCGCTCATAGCCCTTCTCTGTACTATGACGTAGCGTAGCAGAGCATGCCAGCTTCTGTTTGCTGTCTGCTGCCTCAACCAAGCATGAACCTCTCGGATAGCCTTGGTCAATCATTGCGCAATGGCCAGAAACCTTAGTCAATCTTCTCTCCAAAACCCTGTAGTCAGACTGTCCAATAAACGGTTGCATGGTCAGTAGTTCGCGCTTAGCGAACCGACGCGCTTTGAATTGAGTCCATGATTTCTGCTAGTTGAGCCGCCTGCCATCGTTCCGTGACCCCCACTGTCACTGTCCGCACTTTCGGAAGGCTGAAGGCATACTCCAACGCATCCAACGGAGGTAGCTTGCCGGCTGCAAGTACTTTCATGCCCATCACCGGGTTTCGACTATCGAGTGATTGGAGCAGTTCTTCCATCTCAGTGGTGGAACCTCCGACGTTGTAGCCAATACTATTGACTGGGAGTAGCAGCCCGAAGGCCTCGTCTTGAAGTGGATTTTCATCTGATTGTAGGACCTGCAGAGTATTGCAGGTGTCGTGTGTGGCAAGACCAGGAAATGCATTTGCTGCTCTGATTGCTTCGAAACACGATTTCAAGTCCTCCAAGCGTCGGTCTAGAAACCTGTCAGTCATTGCACCGTGTACGAAGACAACCTCGGGATCCAATACACGGGTTTCCTCAAGATTCTTCTCCCAGTTCTCAGGCAGGAGCGAAATGGCAACCTTCAGGTCATGACGCTCCTTTGTTAGACGAGCAGCCTCAACAATGGTAGGATATGCCGTGACATGAACACCGGGATACCCCAACCTGCAGAAGTGTACAAACATCTCGCTCATCCGATCAGGGTGGTTGAAGAACCGTCTATACCACTTCTGACCAGCAAGTCCGAATTGGCCTGCACCCATGAAAGGACTGGTTCCACATAGCAGGCGTGGAAGTGCTTTGGGTCCAAAGTTCACTTCGAGCATTTCGACCCTCTCGCTTCATTTCTCACGTTCAACAATCGTTGCTGTACCAAGTCCAAGCCCACAGCACATAGAAACAAGTCCATACTTGAGGTTCTTGTCCTCTAGGGCATTGAGCATCGTTGTCATTAGTCGGGCGCCTGAAGCCCCGAGAGGATGCCCTAATGCCAAAGAGCCCCCGTGGACTGCAAGACGCTTGTCTGACAATGCATCGAATTCAAGCGCCTTGCCGGTTGCCAAAACAACCGATGCAAACGCCTCATTGATCTCTATGAGATCCATGTCTTCCAACGTCATGCCGGCACGTTCAAGGCATTCTGGAATCACGAAGATTGGCCCCTCCAAACAAGTGACTGGATCGACGCCTACCACTGCCTGAGCCGTAACAACAGCCCGGACCTTGAGATCCAGTTCATCAGCCTTCTCTCGCGATGTCAACATGACCGCTGCAGCACCGTCGTTGATGGGGCATGCATTTGCTGCCGTCGTCGTGCCCCCATGAAGCGGCGGCAAGGAGGCAAGCTTCTCTAGCGTCGAGTCTCTACGAGGGCTGTCATCTCTTTCAACCAGTACATCCTCTCCTTCACTCTGCGGTACTTTGATAGGCACAACTTCGTTGGCAAACTTCGCTGCATCCCAGGCGGCTGCAGCCTTCTCGTGACTCCAAACTGCAAACTTATCCAAGTCCTCTCTGGCCAACTCATACTTCTCCGCCATTGCATCGGCGCTCATGGTCATTGGGATTATTGGATACTCCTCTACGGTCTTGGGATTGAATGCTGCGAAGACCTCTCCGAAGTCTGCGCCAATGGGGAGCAGCGTCATGTGTTCGACACCCGCTGCAATGACGATGTCAGCATTGTCTGTGGCAATAGACTGGGCGGCGAAGTTGACAGCCTGCTGCGAGGAGCCACATGCGCGGTTAAGAGAACAGGCAGGGACTGTGTAGGGAAATCCGGCACCTAGGACTGCCATTCTGCCGATGTTTGCTCCTTGTTGTGCTGTCTGTGTGTTGCAGCCCATCATGACATCATCTACCATGCCTGCTTCAATTCCCGTACGTTTGACCAGCTCTTGAAGTACATGTGATGCCAGCTCATCAGGACGAATGCCTGCAAGACTCCCATTCCTCTTTCCAATTGGAGTCCGAACTGCATCAACGATGACAGCTTCCCGAAGTCCTTTCATTCTTCCACGCTCCAGCTACTGATTGAGTTTATGACTAGGGTGTTATCTCTTCTGAACAAGTGGATGCTGCTTGGAAAGGGGCACTCATATTTCCAGTGGTTGCCAGTGAAACGTGCTAATCACGAATCTGAGCGAAGAGATGAGTGCAAGTATAAGAAGGGTGCCATTGTCATGGGAAGTCCGAAGGTTTGAACTATCCTCCAGCTTGCACGTTTCATGAACGGGGAATCTTGGATAATGCCTCAATCACTAAAGTGAGAGATTATTAGATTGCAGGGCTATCTGAAAAGGCTCCTTCTACAATTGCGGTGTAGCGATTTGGTCCAGTACACCCCTCCTATTTCTGATTCAAAAGACGTCAGTATGAGGGGGATCTTCTGCTTCTAGGATTGTGCCATTTTCAGTAGGTAATTCTCCCCAAGGGTCAGGATAGACCGTGTGAGCAGCATCGTACGGTAACACGTTCGGATTGTGTCGTTCCCATTCCTTCCACCATGAATGAATAGAGGTTTCCATGTTGTTAGTTCCGACGATCTTGACAGGCAGGCAGGCAGCCTTGTTTCCTGAAAATTCATATCGTGCCATGGTCGCATCGAATACAGTCTTCTTCAACGAACGTATCCGTTTCACAATTCCCTCATAGAATAGAACTGGGAATGATGCTACGACTGTCGTTGATGCTGCCTCTTCTGCCTCTACTCCTGCTCCTGCTGCTGCCGCCTCGCGTGCTGCCGCCAATGCTGCTCTTGCTGCTGCATCCTCAGATGATACCAGCATTACACAGAGTATCTCAAGGCCCCAGATTTCCTTCCTTAATCCGGTGATAATAATGCGATAGTCGTTTAGTCTGTCGAAGACTTGGGCGTCGATGTCTTTGAAATAGTAGTAGTTCATCGAATCCCAGGCCGCCATGTATCCGTCATCTACGTTGATTCGAACCAATCCAGGGTCAAGACCAAACCCGTCAAGGACCTTCATTTCTGCATGAATAGGGATTCGGTGAATATCATCATTGAATCCATAGGGCATTACTAGGTCACTGTCGTACCCAATCTCATTGCAGAGGGATTCATGTTGGAATAGTTCAATTGTTCTGCCAAGACTCTCAAAGATACCCGGTTGCCCCAGAACGGCACCTACTTCAGGTTCGAGCGAAGTCGTACTTGGTGTTGCTAGTGCACAGACTATTGATATGATCAGCTCTGCTCCCATTTCCTTTGCACCCAGCAGAGGCATGTTCTCACGAACTCCACCATCAATGAAGTAGTCACTGGTCAGCTGCATTTCCTTGAGGGGGATCCCAATAGCCGGGAGGAAGACAGGTATCGAAGCAGTGGCCCGAGCTCCGAGTTTGAGCCGATGGCTCTTTGTCAGGCCCTCATAATCATACTGAGTCTGGAGCTCTCCTATTCTATTGTATACCTTCCCTCCATGGTCCATGTAACAGATTTCTCCATCTACATATCGGACCATGTACATTCGCAAGGGGCATACTTTCCCTACATTGTCAAGGTTTATTCCATCTGAAACGGTTTCTATAATGGGGTCTAAGTTCAGTATACCTTTAGCCACCTCAATCTGTTCCATGGCCATCTTCACGGCAAGAAGGCTCTTCAATGTCTTGACGAAACCAAAGGGCATTAGAAATGTCAGCGCTAAGTGCCCCCCGATTGTCGCTCCAATCTCACGACCACCACCTACTGATCCCGATCTTGAGATTAAGTCGATCTCAATGCCGCCTTCGCTGAGGAGGTTCTTGAAGTTCTGATACCAGACCTCCTCACCAAATAGGTCGAGATAGTGTTGGGCAGATAGGTAGAGTCCCAGAATCTTGCTCGCAGCGTCTTTCCCTGATTCTGAAACAACTAGAGCGTTTATTGCTCCAGTCGAAGCTCCAACAACGCCGGTAATGTTCAGAGAATCCCAGATTGAAGACAGATAGTAGAGGGCACCTGCTTGAAAACACCCCTTAATCCCCCCACCGGATAGCGCTATAATAGTCTTGGGTCGCCTTCCCTTGAACTTGTCTCTAAGTTTCTGTAACGCAGGAGGAATTGCATAGCGGATGACTTCATCCGAAAGCTTCCCATATTCAGATTCTTTGAATTTCAGGGATATCGCTTCTTCGATTCCTGAGAGCGTCTGTGAATCCGAGTCTGGAATCCTATCTTCGGCATATCGGACAAATGCCTTTCTTATCTTCTCAGTAAGGGCGTTTCGGACTTCACCCGTAACTCGCCCATAAACATCCTTGCCAATTCTTCTCTCCAGCAGTTTTTCAGCTAATGACCTCGGGGCAACGGGTTCGGGCGGCTGGGTCCCTGCTTTCGATGTCTGAAACGAGATGTCGGGACCACCTAGTCGGTCATGTTCGTGGTCGATAAAGAGACGTCTGCATTTCGGGCAATTCCTCACATCTGGAGGGACCTCTGTACCACAATTCGGGCAAATGCGCCCTGCACTTCTCAGTATGACAACCTCCTCAACACGCGACGGTTCCGCCTATAGAAGGGCGAAACAGTTGGTGGAAATGTCAAAAGGCAGTTAAATCTCTTCGGTAAAGAGATTCCCGTGTGATGCGTAGAGAAAGTAAATCAATCAGGCATTATTGGAGAAACCTGCGATGACTAGGACGTATGTCCTGATACGGGCCAAGGCAGGAACAATGTGGAACGTACGGAGTGACATTGAGAAGACTGAGGGCGTAATAGATGTTCATGTAATCACCGGTCCTTACGACCTAGTGGCTCTCGTCGATTTTCCGTCAACAGAGGATTTGAAACGATTGCTGGACAGCATTCATGACATAGACGGGGTCGTCAGTACAGAGACCTGGATTGCCATATGAGGTCCTTTAATGGGTCGTCAACAGAGAAGTCTTCAGTGGCCCCTCGTCAGAAGATCCTGATAGAGGGTTTCCGGCAGTAGGAGGTTTCCTGCCGTGCCGTGTGGGGCGATTAGCCAGCTATCTTTCGGCCTGTACCCTCTTAATCTCCTCAATGATTGCAGGTACTATCTCGAAGAGGTCACCGACAATCCCAAAGTCCGCAAGCTCAAAGATTGGGGCATCAGGGTCTTTGTTCACTGCAACAATTACGTCAGAGCTAGACATGCCTGCACAATGTTGGATTGCTCCCGAGATGCCTAGTGCAAAGTACAGCCTTGGAGAGATTGTACGTCCAGATTGACCAACCTGTTGAGTTGGCGGAAGCCATCCCAAGTCCACAATTGGACGAGAACCACCAACTGCCGCGTCGAGCAATCCTGCTAGCTCCTTGGGTAGATCAAGATTCGATGGGTCCTTGATTCCCCGCCCACTGCAGACGACAACATCAGCCTCTTCGACTGACTTCATTCCCTCCACGACTTCCTTCACAGTATCCATGACTCGCGTCCGGACCTGATTCGCTCCAATCTTGATTTCGACCTTCTCAATCTCGCCAGTGCGGGAAGTGTCAGGCTCGCTAGGCTTGAACACATTGGGCCTTACTGTGGCCATCTGAGGGCGCGTGTAAGGACAGAGTATCTCGGCCATGATGTTACCACCAAAGGCTGGGCGTGTCTGTACGAGTTGACGCTCCTCATCGATGTCGAGCCCAGTGCAATCCGCTGTCAGACCGAGTGCCATCCTGGCAGCCACACGTGGAGCTAAGTCACGGCCATTGCTAGTGGCCCCATATAGAACTATGGCAGGCTTCCTTGGCGCAATCAGAGTAGTCATCGCAATTGTGAACGCATCAGTGGTGTAATGTCCGAACATCTTGTCATCGACTAGCAGAACCTTGTCGGCACCCTGATGGATGAGTAACTCAGCTAGGCCTTCGACCTCATGACCAATGAGAAGCGCCACGACGCTCTCGCCAAGCTTGTCGGCAAGCTCCCGGCCCTTTGTCACAAGCTCGTAGCCAACGCTTCGCATTCGGCCTTCTGCGGTTTCACAGAAGACCCAGACATCCTTGTATTCCGCTATCTTTGCCTTGTCAACAGTCTTGCGCTCAATCAAGATGGCGTCGACGGGACACACTTCCTCGCAAGAGCCACAGAGTACACACTTGTCTAGGTCAAACTTGACTTTGTCACCGTCTTCTTCTATTGCTGCGAAGTTACAGACCTTTGGGCACAGCATACAGCCTGTGCACGTATCTCTGTCATAGATCAGACCCATCTCTAGATTGCCCCCTTCTTGGCCAAGAACTCGACAAGCTGTTTCGCAGCAGTCTTGGCATCTACATCTTCGAGCTTCACCCCACCTGCTCTCTTCTCTGGTGGGAACACCTTCCTCACTGTGGTTGGAGAGCCCTTCAGTCCAATCTCATCCTCGGGGGCCCCAAGTGTTGTGGCATCTATGACTTCCAGTGGTTTCTGCTTGGCCTTCATAATCCCCATGATATTGGGCAGTCTCGGTTCGTTGAGTCCCTTGGTCGCAGTGAGCAAAACTGGCATTCTGGCTCGTACTACATCGTAGCCCTCGTCAGTTTCTCTGTGAGCTATGACATGTTTCCCGCCGTCGTCGATCTCGAGATGGCGCACATAGCAAATCTGAGGAAGACTGAGAAGTTCTGCGAGTTCGGGACCAACCTGTGCGGTATCCCCATCAATGGCCTGCT
>SMTZ1_10004731_pt1 | contig 13673 bp, 9 predicted proteins | sample DeeMarSWOR136_30_FD_25667 | JGI IMG/M metagenome (IMG submission 25667) | reverse complement strand
ATAATCGGCGCATGCCCAGTGAGATGGAGCTGGATTCGAAATAGCCATCCTCATCGGGACCGCGATGACAGAGCATCTGGCACATACGCCGTAGGACTCGAGGATCAGGGTTTCCTGTAAAACCAACTATGCCACACATGATTTAACCAAAGTTCATGTAAAGATTGCCCTTCAAAGTGACGACAGATTATGCGCTAAGCCACCTCAATGGCCTGACTTTGAGGTGGGCAAAGCGTTTAAATACCCGCCATGCCATTCACAATATCTCCTTCGATATCGGTCTTTAGTTTTCGTCGTCCTCCTTTCCCCAGATCAGCAAGAGTGGCCGCCCCTTCAGCGTCGGCAGCATATTCTTGTACTCTTCTCTACTTACCACCAAAGTACGGATTTTTCGCTTTATATATCGTTCAGTTTTTCTACTCAAATCACTGAGGTGGTATTGATCGATATTTCCCACAAGCAGGAGGTCTATGATCCCGCCGTCTTTACCCTCTGCATAATCATCGATCAGGTAAGCACTTTCCAGATCACCAAGCCTGTTAACGACCCCATCAATGACCTGATCGATCCCAGTGACTTTGGCTACCATGGATTTGAGTTCTGGGAAGAGCGGATGTTCCTGGTTCGCCATATAAAAGACCCGCCGGCCGCTTTTCTTGGATTTGAGAAGACTTACACCAGAAAGATGGTTAAGCTCTTCTCTGACCGAATTGGTGGAAACATTAAACTCTCTAGCCAATTCTCTCAGATAGGAACGGCTTCTGGGATTAAGAAAAAACCTGACGAGTAGCTTAATCCTTGTTTTTGATGATATCAGTCCTTCAAAAAGATCCATTTTTTTGCGCTTTTGAGTAATATATCTATTCATAACATATTCTAAGAAATAGTTCAATAATTATTTTCATGAACAGTGAAACGCGCGGCGCTTCCCTCCGGGCCATCTTGGCTAAAGTGAGGACCCCGCTCTCAAGAGGTGGGCATTTGCCAATCTTGTAGCCACACCAGAAGGGTGTGCGTTTCACTGCGTGAAGTTTTGGGAGAATAGGACGCTAGGTGGGTCACGTTAAGATGAGGTTACTCGCAGAGCCTTTCCTAAATACTGTGGCAATACCGTCATTTCGAGTGAAACGAGAAATCTAACGATACCAATGTGTTATCAAGATTTCTATCTGAGTTTACCCTGTCTTCGACCCTGAGGCTCAGACCTAAGGGAGGCACTCGAAGGGGTCCAAATGACATGTTAAGAAAGAAACGCTCTACCGGGGATCGCCCCTTTCGATCTATGCCCCATGCCACCAGTTATGCCATGCCTGCAGAAAGAGCAGCAGCCAAAGTCGGTTGCCATGGTCGGTTTTGCCACTTTGGTGTTCATTCAACAGACGGGCGGCTTCGGATTTCACGAGGAAACTGGAAGAGGAATCCGAAAGGACGACCTCCTCGAAAACTTTTTTCAATGATTTTTGGAACCATTCCCCCAGTGGGACAGCAAAGCCGTGCTTCTTCCTTCTAAGGGGTCTCTCGGGGAGATCCTTTGAAAAGGCCTGACGCAGCAAGAACTTGGTCGTCAATCCTCTCATTTTGAGTGAGAGTGGCAACCTGCACGCGAATTCCACAACACGATAATCCATGAAGGGCGATCGCACCTCTAAAGCATGAGCCATACTGGCACGGTCAACTTTTGTCAAAATATCATCAGGAAGATAGTGCAAAAGGTCAATCCGCATCATAAAATCTATTTCGCTCATTCTTTCTTCGGTCCGGAGTTCCAATGGATCCTCATATCCCTCGACCTCTAACATAACGACCCCATTCAGGAGTCGATCCAATTCATCAAGTCCGAAATAGGCTACATATATATCCTCCGGATCTTTTTCAAGACGTTGATCAAGAGCAACGAAGAGGCGAAGTTTCTTGATCAGGCTCTGATCGTAATAAGTGGTCCCTTCTGAAAATTGATTTACTAAGAAACGAAATAACCCTGCACGGATAGCCTTCGGTAAGTGCCTATAATACGTTAAAAGCCTGCGAGCTATATAGCGTTGGTAACCACAGAATAGTTCATCGCCACCATCTCCAGAAAGCGCCACTGTCACATGTTCACGGGTTTTTTGACACAGATGCCATGTGGGAATGGATGATGAATCTCCGTATGGCTGACCATAGTGACGGACAAGATCAGAGAGCAGGTTTGCTGCGTTCGTCGCGACTCTCGCCTCATGATGGGCGCTCTCCAAATAGTCTGCAACCTCTCTTGCATATGGGGTTTCATCAAAGCTGTCGCCTTCAAATCCAATGGCATAGGTATGGACCGCTGATTCCCCTAAATCCTTCATTGCCGCCACGATAATGCTTGAGTCAATTCCTCCGGACAGAAAGGCGCCCAGTGGCACATCGCTTCTCAATCGGAGATGGACCGCGGATCGTAGAAGTTCTCTCAGTTCCTCAGCCAATTCGTGCACCGGTCTCTCCCTGATGGCTGGATCAGGTAATGGCGGTTCCCAGTAGCGACGAATCTCAATTCCATCCCGAACGTATCGGAGGAAATGGCCAGGCCGAAGCTCCTTGACACCCTGAAAAATGGTTGCTGGGGAACGGATAAAACCATGCCTTAGATATTGAATCAGAGCTTTTGGATCCACGGAGAAGTCAATGGGCAGACCACGCATTGCCTGCAGTTCCGATGCAAAGAGCAAAAGATTTCCCCGCCCACTAGCGTAGTAGAAGGGTTTGACCCCCAGACGGTCCCTTGCCGCAAACAACACCTTTTCTCTTCTGTCCCACACAGCAAAAGCAAACATCCCATTGATTCGATCCAGGCACGCCGGGCCGAAAAGAATATACGCATTTAGCAGGACTTCCGTATCCCCGCTGGACCGAAAGCTGATGCCTAACTCCTCGAGCTCTTGACGCAACTCGATATAGTTGTAAATTTCCCCGTTAGAAACGATCACATAGCGGCCTGTTCGGTCCTGCATGGGCTGCCTGCTCCCAGCAAGGTCTATTACTGCGAGCCGTCTGTGGCCCAAAACGATTCCAGACCCATACCAGAGCCCCTCTGCATCAGGACCACGGTGGGCAAGCCGAGCTGTCATATTTTTTGTGGCCGCTACGATATCTGCGCTACTTTGGCCATCAAAATCGACTATACCGCAAATGCCGCACATTGTAATCGCCTCTATCTATGTGTCTTCTACCCATGATGCGAACAAAGCTTTTCAAATAGACTTAGGAAGTTTTTGGCACTCGACTCCCAATCAAGTGAAAGCTCTGAAATCCTCGCTTTAGCCCTTTCGCCCATACCTCTTCGTTTAACAGGATTTCCTGCCAGATCACACACGGCCTCTGCAATCGCCTCGGGGTCTTCGGTTTTCACTAATATCCCAGAACCGTCATCGAGGATCTCAAGGACCCCTGGAAGCCTCGTAGCTACTGAGGGTAGGCCGGACGCCATCGCCTCGAGCAGTGCGTTTGGTCTGCCTTCGGACCGGCTTGGCAGTACAAAAATATCACAGCAAGGATACACCGCAAGGGCCTCATTCGGGGGAATCTCACCAACACAAATCACATTCTGTAGCCCAGCTAAACCAAATTTCCTTGGGTCACCAGACCCTATTACCAAAAACCTCACGGAACAGCCTGACCCCATTGTTATCTTGGCAGCTTCAGCAAGGACATCCGCCCCTTTGACTTTTCGTAAGACACCCATATATAGAGCTATGGTTTCATCGTGACCGAACCCGAGCTTGCTTCTTAGGTCAATAGCCGCATGGGATGCCTCAACCCCATTTGGTGTATAAAAGACCTTGCCGGAGAATCTCTTACTTAACTGCTCCGCCCATGTTTTATTGACAGTGGTCATTGCGTCAGCCCTGCCAATTACAAATGGTAGCAGTTTTGAAGGCACGCCGTTCAAGTCACTTCCACGAATGGTCACAACCAACGGTTTCTTTCTGATCCATTTTGCAGACAAAGAAAAGAAACCTGTAGCCAGCCAGTTTGCATGAATAATGTCATAGTCTTTGGCCAGGACTATCGTATACAGCGATAGAGAAAGGAGAAAAAATGGGAGGATCAGAAAAAGCCACGGCCAACGGCGCACGTTTTCTGGAATGCCGCCCTCCCCATATCCAATTCTCATAAGCACTCTCGGTGCATAAAAGAACCTGATGATGTGAATGCCGTCATCTACTTCGCTTGACTTGGCATCTCTATCACCTGGGGCAAGAATCGTCACCCTTGCCCCAGATCTGACCATTGCCAGAGCAAGCCGCTTTACAAAAATACCACTGGGATCAGTGTCATTACGGGGGTAGCTGGTTGTGACAATTAATACTTTCAAGGCAGCTCAAAAATGTCCAAGTATTACTCTAGGCCAAAATTTTAGAGGGAATCATGGCCGAACAGGCGACATCCATGATCGAGAAATGAACATTACCTCAGGTTTTTGTTGTATTCCATATCGAACCACATGCCGAAAAAGAGTGTCTGAAGTCCGCTAATGCCCGTAAACATAAGCGCCATGGCATTAATATCAGGGATATTCCCTGTTGTTGCCCAGATGTAGAAGAGGCGAATCGTCAAGGGCACACAGGCACCAAGCAGTAGAAAAGAAAGAAGATAGAAGAATATTAAAGGGTGAAAATCTTTTATCACATACTTAAAAAAAAGCCTCTGCCAAAACCCTTTGAACAAAATCCATGATATCTTAGGTGCAACCTGCGTGAGTTTTATGCCTGATTTCTCCCCCACATTATAAACCGGTCTAATGTGCACATCCCGTACCCGGAAATCATATTGATTCAGCTTAATCAGCAGGTCATTGGGCATTCCATACCGCTTGTATATCTTGTCCAGATTAATTCTTCGAAGAGCGATCAGAGAAATCCCCGTATAACCACTTTGAGAATCGGCAATATGCCAGTATCCTGATGCAATTTTGGTCAGTAAAGACAGAAAAGAATTCCCCAAATAACGGTAACGGGGAATCATTTTCCAGGCATCCCCATAAAAAAGTCGATTTCCCTTGCTATAGTCCGCGCTCCCATTGGCCACCGGCTCTATAATACGAACAAGATCGTCAGGATCCATCTGTGCGTCACCAGCCATAATCGCGGTCACGTCGATCTGCAGATCCCGCGCTGCCTTATATCCGCTCACAATGGCAGCCCCAACGCCTTGATTGTCCTGGTGCTCAATCAAAATAATCCTCTTGTCCTCCTGGGCCTTTCTTTGTGTTATTTCATGGGTGCTGTCGGTGCTGGCATCGTTCACAACGATAATGTGGTCCACAAAATCCGGGATCGAGCCCAGGGTCTTACCGAGCAATGCTTCCTCGTTATAAGCGGGGACAACCACAGCAATCTTTTTTTCCAAATACATAGCTTAACTTCCAACATAAGATATAAATAGGGTAATTATAATAACTTAAAAATAATATTGCAAGCTTTTAGATTAATATCCTTATGTCAAACTAACCTCCTTAAAAAGATCAAACGGGGGTCTTCCCCCTTCTTGTTCCATATCCAAGACCTCAAATTGAGGCGTTTTGTTATTCGGCTGTGACCTATGGCGAGGGCGTCATGATGGGCGCAAAGGGAGGAGCTCATGAGGAAGCGAGCTGGCTCAAAATGTAAAGGGTGTATCCCGACTGGGAGTAACCCACTTTGACGTGCTTTTCAAAGAAGCCCTTTAGCAGTGCCTGCCCCTTTTCATCAAAGGTGATCTTAGCCCACTTCACAAAAATGTCCGAATGCATCAACAAATGGGTAACCCCCATTTTCTTGAGGCCTGCGACAATATCCTCGTAATCCTGCGCATTTTCAACAATCCTCTGTAACGCGCTTCTGTTGTTGTGCATGTCAAACAGGTATCTCCTCTCGCAATAGTACCCCCTGTTACCCAAAAAAATGAACAAAACAAGGGCATCAGGGGGGAGATGCCGATTGATATACTGCATCGCAGGGTATTCAGGCCGGTATCGGACTATGTATTGATCCCGGCTCACCCGACCCGTCAAGTAATCAAAGGGAGCCACATACCCATATTGACCAATGATATAGTGGAGATTTAGCCCGACGGAAAAAGTTACCATGAAAAGGACAGCCACGAGGCCTGCGCTCCGAAATGCGCCTTTCCCTGATTTCCCAATCGTCTCAACCATTCTCCTCACGCCAAAGACGGAAAGGATGACCAAAGGAGGAATAGCGGGTGCGATGTAGCGGATCCTGAAACCGCTACCGAAAAGGGCGAATGCGAAAAAAAGCACGGTGTAAGCAAGCAATATTTTTTTCTCAGTTCTCACCGATACAGGTTCATCCCCTATTCGCCAGAATCCAACAAAAGGCAAGAAAAAGAGAAAAGGATTGAGTTTTCCATCGAAATATTGAGGACTTCCATCCTTGCCCTCAAAAAAGACCCTCACGGGAAGAAGGACGATCTCCCACCAGGACTCCCCATACATCAAGGCTCTATAGGCAAAAATACCTATTGATTTTTGAACTTCACCCTTCTGGGGATTGAACCAATGATCATAGAGCGGAAAGACGGGATTGTTTGTCCAAGCGTAGTTCCTGATCACCCAAGGGGAAAACACGATCAAGCCGACAACGACAAAAAGCAGGCCATATCCTATGCTATTGAAAAATCGGCCTTTTTCGTCTTGGGCGAACCTTGAGTACATGAAAGGGACAAAAAGGGAAAGGATGAAAAAGGCGACCAGTCCGTTGTACTTCGTGCCCATGGCCAACCCGGAGAAAACGGCTGAAAAGACCAAGTACTTGGGACTGAAGCCTCTCTCAAGCCATTTCAGAACAAGAAGAAGTGCCGCCGTTGAAAAGAACACCAGCCCCAAATCAACGTAAACCGTGATGGAGAGCTTTACAATGACGGGTATGGAAAGGAAAAGAATGGCTCCGAGAAGTGCATATGTTGCGTTTAATCGCCGCCTGAGATATCCGAACAAAAGCCAGCCCGTCAGCAGCGCGAAGCTGAAGTGCATAAACTTCGGGATAATGTCATTTCCAAAATAGAGTGGGACAAGATAAAGCAGATCCAGATTCATTGGGTAATATGAAAAGGGCATAAAAGGAATCTCATAGATACCCCCATGCTTCAGGTAGAGTTTGGGGATGGCTAAATGATGAACAAGTGCGTCTTTGCTGACAGGGGGTACGGAGGCTAGAATCGTTATGAAAATGATTAATAGGACGACCGAACCACCGAGGAAAACGATGAATAGGTGATCAGTCCTGGGACCTCTATTTCTTTCTTCTCCTCTTTCCACTAAGCTCGTCTTTTTCCTAATACTAAAATCATTGATGACGGCGGATCTCCACCTCTATTCGAAGTAAAGATACTAACAGAAGATACGAAGATTGGCAAAAAGATCCCTATAAACGGCCGAACATGGGGATGAATGGATCTCTTCGAAACACTCTCATGTCCAGAATTCATCCCAGGAAGTCTCCCGCCACCCCATCATATCACCAGTTGGGACGACGTTCTTAGGGCCAAGAACGGCATGATACTTGCGATCGAGAAGTCCCTGGTTTAAAATATTAGGTAATCTCTTTTTGGGTGATCTCCACGGGAGTGCCAGGCATGCCAAGAATTCAACGCTCAGGAACCATCTTCGCCTATCCCCTCTTTTTCTTTTCCGGGATGAGCGCCCTGATGTACGAAGTTGTCTGGATGAAAGAGCTGACCCTGATCATGGGCAATACGGTCCAGTCCACAACCGCCGTGCTGGCCGCCTTCATGGCTGGTCTTGCCCTCGGGTCCTTGTTTTTCGGCCGCTTGGTAGACAAGCTTTCCCTCTCTCCCTTGAGGTTTTATGCCTATCTTGAGCTGGGTGTGGGACTGTTTGCCTTTCTCTTCCCTTTTCTCATCAAAGCATTTCAAGCCACGTATATCTCCCTTCATCATTCCTTGGGTCTGAGCTTGCTCACGTTCATTATTTTACGCTTTGGCGTATCTTTTTTCCTTCTCCTGATACCGACCATTCTCATGGGTGCCACGCTCCCGGTTCTAAGCAAGTACGTGGAAGAAGGGTATGGCAACGTTGGGAAAAAAGTTGGTCTCCTTTACGCTGTGAACACGCTGGGGGCGGTCATAGGTATTCTCGGCACAGGATACGTGCTGCTCGGACTTTCTGGAATCAAAGTGACCACCAGTGTGGCAATCATGGTAAACTTGCTGGTCGCTCTGCTCGCCTTCCTCTTAGACATTAAGAAGAGGCAAAAACATGTCATAAGAACGTCTTCTCCTGTTATCCCCCAGCCAGAGAAGTGGCACGAACTCACAGAGGGGGACTGGCCGCTCAGCCCGAGCAAGATAGCCGTGACAGTATACTTTCTCTCAGGTTTTGCCGCTTTGGGATACGAGGTTCTCTGGATGCGGGTTTTCATTCCTTTTCTGCATAGTTCTACCTATTCCTTTTCCACGATGTTAGCTGCCTTTCTTGCCGGGTTGGCCGCGGGAAGCTGGATGTTCTCCTATTTCGCGGACCGCTGTAAATCCCCTTTGAAAGTCCTCGGCTGGACTCAGCTCGGCATCGGTGGGCTTACTTTGGTCTCCCTTTTTTCCTTTTTACTGTACTACCGTCTTTTCTCCGCCCAGCTTGACCTTCTCCTTGAGGAGATGACCCTCTATTCTTTTCTCATAAATTTTCTCTATTTCTTTATTATTCTGATCCCACCCTGCCTTCTCATGGGAGGTGTCTTTCCCCTCGTTATAAAGATGGTTTCCCAAGGTAGTACTTTGAACATTGGAACGAAGATAGGCGAAGTTTACTTCGCCAATACTATTGGGGCTATTTTGGGTTCGGTCATAACCTGTTTCCTTTTTATCCCTCTACTGGGGGTGCACCGTTCGTTGCTCCTTCTCATCATCATAAATGCCGCGCTGGGTTCCATTTTGTTGCTTTTGGTCCACGTAGGAAAAGAAAAGCTGGCAAGAATTCCTCTCAAAGGTCTCGTAGCAGGGGCGTTGATCTTGCTAATAGCTCTGGGAGGAAAAAATGTATTCGTAACCGTCCTCCAGGAGAGAGTAAAGCAAAAAGTGGGAAAACATGATCTTATCTATTACAAGGAAGGATCCACTGCCACGGTATCCGTAGTAGAGCTCGAAAGGAACAAGGAGCGCTTCCTTCTCGTCAACTCCATCTTTATCACGGGGAAATTCCTGACCACAAAGCTCATGGCCCATCTCCCTTTACTTCTTCATCCCGATCCAAAGAAGGCCTTGGTTATCTGCTTTGGTATGGGCACCACCTTCCGCTCTTTAGCCGCTCACGACATAGACGTTCAGGGGGTGGAGCTCGTTCCTGAGGAAATCGAAACTTTCCCGTTTTTTTACGAGGATGCAGCCACGGTGCTCAGGGATCCCCGCAATACCATGGAAATCAATGACGGCCGTAACCATCTACTGCTCACCAGGGAAAAGTACGATGTCATCACCGTGGACCCATCCCCTCCGCTTTATAGCAGTGGGACGGTCAATCTTTATACCCCAGAGTTTTATCGTCTTTGCAGAGAGAGGCTTACCCCGAACGGGGTTATGAGTATGTGGTTTTTTCTTCCCTCCTGCAATATCTCTGAGTTTCAGATGCTCCTGAAGAGCTTCATGACCGTCTTTCCCCACACGACGATTTGGAAATCCCCCGAGATAAATGGCATTTTTGCCATTGGCACTAAAGACAAACTAAAGATCGACAGGGAAAAGCTCCGCCTGAGGATTCAACGCCCGGCGGTCCAGGAGGATGTAAAGGGGTTTGTCCGGGGAAACGCCCCCTTTGATGAGGGGTATCTGCTCAATCTATTCCTGTTCAACAGCAGCCGCATTCGGGCATTGTCCAAGGGGGGTCCCACCTTGAGTGACGACACGCCATATATTGAACACCCTCTCATTACCTGGTGGTTTAACCCGAAAAAGCTGGACGTGAAAAAACTGTTTCTACTGGGAACAGATGATATTGGAGAATACGTCGTTGCTGCCAGAAATTGATTGATGCATGAACGGGAGAGCCTCCATAGGCCTACATCCATTTTCTATCAAAAGACTTCCTATTAGAACCTCTCCCGGAGTTTACCCCCGCGTCCCCGTTGAAGCGGGATCTCCACTTCGTTCCGACAGGCGCGGGGCAGGCTCTGAGTTAATCGAAGAAGTCGAGATGACAGGTTAACGAAGAAACGCTCTGCTAGGATGAAAGACATAGACCAGAAAGGCCGGGGAGTCTGAGGTATTTCTGAATATATATTTACTCTGATCAAGATGAACTAGTCCACCATTGATTTTTTTTCCATCCACCCCTACAGACCCTGACAGATTTTTGTAGATCCCCTGGATCCATATCTTCTTTCTCACCTCCGCCCCGGCGGGCAGCCTAAAGCCTGGTATCAGGATATCGCCCACTCCGGCGGGAAGATAATTTTCTGCTATTCTCTTTTGAACCTCTTTATTTAAGTACCTTGTGCGGTGGTCAAAAACAATCACCTTGCATTGGGCCTCAATTATCTTTCGTTCAAGACACATTGCGTCAATCGTGTAGATGGAGCTTCCACACTCGTTTCGATTCATGCTCAAAATAGAGTCATAGAATACCTGTTGCTGCGTAAAACAGAGGACCTTTTCATCTGCCCTTAAATTGTCAAGGCAAAAAGAGATATTTTGCATCTCCCTGTTCATGATCGTGGGGTTTATCTCCTTTTCATACACAATGAGATAGAGCGGCCAGACGAGAAGGGATATCAAACCCAGAACTCCAACGCCTACACTTATCCGTTTGGAAGAAAATCGGAATCCTTTCCTTAGATCCACGATGAAACCAGCAGCCAGGATACCCATCGCCGGGATGGTGGGCAGAAGATTCTGGTGAAAGGGCCTCAATGTAATTAGATAAAAAATCATGCCCGTTGCTGCCCAGGAAACGATAATCACTTTGGCCGAGTTTTTCTGAAACCACCCCTTAAGTGCCCAAAACAGTCCGCACAGTCCCAGGAGATAAAACAGTGCATTCTCATAAAGGAGACCTTTGTAAATGGCCTGCCTCGTGTAAGGAAAAGGATATGTTGTGTTGGCTTTTTCCGGGACAAAATAGCCGAGTGGACCGATCACGGTCTCGCCAAGAAATGCTCCTAGGCTTTCACCCGTGGCCAAATACAGGTAAACGAAGAGCACCACTATTGGAAGCACTGTGGTACTCGTGTAGATGGCCGATACTTTTGCCACCTTCCTAAAACAACCGCCTTTGGCCAACCAAAGCAGCAGGCCCATGACAATCCCGACGGCCCATATGACCGCCTTCTGCGTTGAGACGACAGCCAATCCTAGAAATAGACCAGATAGCCAGATGGAATGCCATCTTCGTTGCTCCACATATTTAAGGGCCCAATAGGCTCCGATGGTATTGAAGGCCATATTAAAGAGATCATGCCTTATCTCGATTCCCTTGTGCAGAAAAACCATGCAAGATATGGTCAGCGCGACGGCAATGAGTCCGGTTGTCCTGCTCCATATCATTTCTGCGATCTTAAATGTAAAAAGGAGGGTGGCAAAAAGAAACAAGGAGACAAAATAGCGAACCGCAACAACGGTCCCTGTTTTGAAACCCAGAAGGTCCATGACAAAGGAGAGCGTCACATTCATAAAAGGAAAATGAATGCCAATCCTATCGCTGTAAAGGGCCTTCCCCCTCACCAAGGAGGCGCTCTCATAGAGAACTTGGTATTCGTCAAAATCAAGAAATCGGGTGGAAGAAAGCTTCAGGGCCACATACGCCATATACAGAATGAAAAGGATGAGGCCGAGTTGGAAGATTCTTTCTCCGGAACCGTACCCATTAAGCGCTGGACTTTTCTCTCGAGGCTTTTTTTCTCTTGTCAATGTCATCAACGGGAGCCTGCCATCGTTAAGATCTGAGATACTCCCAGGAATGGGATTGCCAAAGACTTCTAAGAGATGCGAGAGGGTGCATGCCGAAGAAGGGCCTTAAGTCTTCCGGTTACCATTTGGTCCAAGTGAATTCTCCCCCTCAAGAAACAATCTTGAGTGCACAATCTGCAGCTTGTGTAGCCTGTAAGTGATTGCTGTTTTCAGGACACCTAGGCCGTAGACCACACTCTTTTTGAAGTTAATAGATGAGGCCTCCTCAAAATACTTTGTGGGGCAGGATACCTCGCCAATTCGATATCCGAAATATATGATCTGAGCCAGCATCTCGTTATCGAATATGAAATCATCAGAGTTCACGTGAAGAGGCAGATTTTCCAGAACCTCTTTGGAAAAGGCGCGGTACCCGGTATGGAATTCCGATAACTTGCTTCCCAGCAACATATTTTCAATCGCGGTCAGAAAACGATTGGCGACATATTTGTAACCAGGCATACCGCCTCGACGCGCTTTCCCACCAATAATGCGTGACCCTAAAACAACATCATAAACCCCAAATGCGATCATGCTGGCCATGGCCGTGATCAATTTAGGCGTGTATTGGTAGTCTGGATGAACCATCACCACGATGTCGGCCTCACGCCTCAAGGCCTCCTTATAACAGGTCTTCTGGTTGCGACCATACCCATAGTTACGGTCATGCAGAAAGGTTTCAATACCCAGTCTACTGGCTATCCTTACGGTATCGTCTGCGCTATAGTCGTCGACCAGCAATACCTCGTCTACGATATCCAGCGGAATTTCCGAATGCGTTTGCTCCAGCGTCTTTTCAGCATTGTATGCGGGAAGTACAACAAGGATTTTTTTGCCGTTCAGCATGGATCTCCTCCTGAGATCAAGTTCCTCCACCCGATAATTTATGACGCGCCTCTTTTAACAAGGCTGCTATCTCTTCATTACTTCTCCTTTCAGGAGCTGGAATTTCCTCAAGAGTTTCTATCGCACTCTCATAATTTTTCATTTTCAAATAGGTGAGTGCCAAGTTTTTCCTTAACTCGACCGAACCCGGGGCCATTTCCAGGCCTTTTTTCAATGAAAAAATGGAGTTTGCGTAATCCCCTACTGCCCCATAAGCTCCACCCAGATTACCCCAGAAGAGTGGTTGGTCCGAGCGATACGTGACCGCCTTCCGGAAGTTCTTCAGAGCCTCCTCTCGGTTTTTCAGCCTGAAGTGGGCCATCCCCATGTTGTTGAACCATTCTCCCTGTTCATCATCGGTCATGGTTAATGACCTTGCTTTATTCAAAAGAGATAGAGCGGCCTCAGATCGATCTGTTTCGACCAGTAAGGCTGAATAATTGATATAGGACCGAGCCGTATTAGGGTAGTATTTTAGCGATTTTATGAAGAATTCTTCTGCATCCCTGTACTTTTTTTCATCCAGATAGAGCTCCGCAAGGCCGCTGTAGTAAAGTGGGTTGTTAAACTCCAGAACTTCTCGATGGAAGAAATCGCGCTCGTTTTGCCAAAGCCTCTCGTTCAGAATGTAGGAATAAAAGCCGAAATAAACCAAAACAACCGAAAAACAGGATAAGGCTAGAAGTCGCCTCTTCGAGAGCGACTCCTGGATCACCCAGGCCACGGCAATGAAAATAAAGGACATTGGAAAATATAGCCAACGCATGGCGATGAGAGAGGAGGCGGAAGTAGGGATAATATTGAGCACTGGAAACAATGAGACGATAAAAGACAGAACGGAGAACACAACCCACTTGTTCTTTCTTTTT
>SMTZ1_10015376_pt1 | contig 13677 bp, 14 predicted proteins | sample DeeMarSWOR136_30_FD_25667 | JGI IMG/M metagenome (IMG submission 25667) | reverse complement strand
ATAGGCCGATTGACTTCCTATGTTGACCAGAGAATGCGAGAAGTCGCTTTCAAATCAAAATCGGCTGACATATTGAAAATCGCGGTTTTGGCCGCGCTGAACATCGCTGATGATTATTTTGTATGCCGGAAGAAACTGGATCAACTGGATGAAGCCATCGGCCATATGGAGAGTGAAATAGTCTTTCCAAAGATGAGAATACTTTCAAGAATATTGAAGACACCACTTGAAAAACCAAGAATTAATGTTATCAAGCTCATAGATGAGTTGAGAGGGAATCTTGCTTTTCAGGGGAGAAAAGACGAGTGTTTCGCTTCCCCGAAAATGCTTCTCCTGATAAACCGGGAGAAATGCGGGTCATTGGATTTTGACCTGGCAGGGTCTCTCCTTTGCTGCAAAACCGAAGATGTGATTCTCTCTTAATCCTCCCGGCTTTCATCTCCTTTGATACACCTGAAAAGGAGGTGAACAAATGAATACGATGCTGTCGGTTCTCCTTGGAGTGTTCATTCTTTTAGCTGGTTCCATACTCTTTATTTTGATCAAGAAGTCTTCAGGACTCCGGGCAATATTCCGTGCTACCCAGGAAGCCAAGACTATTCAGGCGAAAGCGCAAGAGGAAGCCGAGAAGATACGGCGCGAGGCCACCATCGAGGCCAAGGAAAAACAGATCAACCTCAAGGCAGAGTTCGAGAGACAGACACGAGACAGAAACCGGAAGCTGAACGAGATGGAAAGAAGGCTGATGAGAAAAGAGGAAAACCTGGAGCACAAGTTTCAGGTTGTCGAGAGGAAGGAAAGAGAGTTTGTCAACAAGGAACAGAGACTGTATGCCAAGGAAAAAGAGCTCGGGGACAAGGAAAAGAAGTTCGATGAGTTGAATCAGAAGGCTGTCGAGGAGCTGGAGCGGGTTTCAGGCTTATCCCAGGAAGCAGCCAAGAACATGCTGGTCAAGAAGATCGAGGATGAGGCCAAGCTGGAGGCAGTTCAGGCGGTGCGCAAGGTGGAGGAGGAAACCAGGGAAAAAAGCCAGAATATAGCTCGAGAGATCATCAGCCAGGCCATCCAGCGCTCGTCCGCTGAGCATGTTGTGGAAACAACGGTGTCCGTGGTGGACCTGCCGTCTGAAGACATGAAGGGGCGAATCATCGGGAGAGAAGGACGGAACATCCGTGCCCTGGAGATGGCCACCTCGGTGGACATCATAGTCGATGACACGCCCGAAGCTGTCATCCTTTCCAGCTTTGATCCGCTCCGGCGGGAGATGGCGCGCATGGCCATCGAGAAACTGGTCACGGACGGAAGGATTCATCCGGCCCGCATCGAGGAAGTTGTGGAACAGGTCCAGGCGGAGCTGGAGGAAAAGATCAAGCAGGAGGGAGAGTCCGCTGCCCTGGAGCTTCGCATCCAGAACATCCACTCCGAGCTGTTGAAGCTGCTCGGCAGGCTGAGATACCGGACTAGCTACGGACAGAACGCCCTTCAGCATTCCAAGGAAGTGGCCTATCTCTCGGCCTTGATGGCCAGGGAATTGGGAGTGAACACGGATGTGGCTTTGAGGGCCGGCCTCCTTCATGATATCGGCAAGGCAGTGGACAAGGATGTCGAGGGAACCCACACCGAGCTGAGCGTTGAACTGGCCAAGAAATACGGAGAATCCGAAGCTGTCATCCAGGCCATCGCTTCCCATCACCGGGATGTGGATTTTCCCTCTATAGAGGCAGTGCTGGTTCAGTCTGCAGATACCCTTTCGGCCGCTCGGCCCGGTGCTCGCCGGGAACTTCTGGAGACTTACATCAAGAGGCTGGAGAAGCTGGAAGAGATCGCCAATTCCTATGAAGGCGTCTCCAAGTCCTTTGCCCTTCAGGCCGGACGGGAGATCAGGATCATCGTGGAAAGCCAGAAGGTCTCCGATGAGAAGGCCGCCGTGATCGCCAAAGAGATCGCTCAGAAGATCAAGGACGAGCTGGAATATCCCGGCCAGATCAAGGTGACTGTTATCCGCGAGATGAGAGCTGTGGAGTATGCCAGATAAAGTCAGCTTTCTGTTTTTAGGGGATATCATCGGACGGCCGGGGCGGAGAGCGCTCAAAAAACATCTGCCCTCAATCATTGAAAAGCATTCTCCTTCTCTTGTCATCGCCAACGGCGAGAATGCTGCCGGGGGGATCGGGATCACGGAGAAAGTCGGCAAGGAGTTGCTGGCCGAGGTCGATATCCTGACTTCCGGAAACCACATCTGGGACAAGAAGGAGGCACTGGTCTATCTCCAGAAAGAGCCGCGTTTGCTCCGTCCTGCCAATTATCCGCCCGGCAACCCGGGAAAAGGGTCACACGTGTTCGAGACGAAAAGCGGCAAGCAGATGGCCATCCTCAATCTTCAGGGAAGAGTCTTCATGGAGCCGGTGGATTGTCCGTTCAGAAAGGCGGATGAGGAGGTCGTGAAGCTCAAAGCCATCACTCCCGTGATCATCGTTGATTTTCACGCAGAGGCGACTTCGGAAAAGCAGGCCATGGGTTGGCATCTGGATGGAAAAGTTTCGGCCGTGGTCGGGACTCACACTCATGTGACGACTGCGGACGAGAGGATTCTTCCCCAGGGAACAGCTTTTATCACGGACGTGGGCATGGTCGGCGGCTACAATTCCGTCATCGGGCTCCGCCGGGACCAGGCCCTGAAGAGATTCCTGACAGCGCGTCCTCAGCGCTTTGAACCGTCCAAGGAGGGGATATTCTTCTCCTCCCTGTTTGTGGAGGTTGACGCCAGGACGGGGAAAGCCCTTTCCGTAAAACGGCTGTTTATCGCCGAGGAAGAAGATGGAGATGGATAGCCTGGTCAAGCCTGACAAGATCTACACCGTCTCTGAAGTCACCCGGATGGTGAAGATGGATCTGGAGAGCTCTTTTCCACTGCCATCTGTATTTTACGCTGAAGGATGAGATGAGCCAGCTCCGCACGGTCATGTTTCGCTCCGAAGCACGGCAGGTCCCTTTCGAGCTTGAGGATGGGCTGAAGGTCGTCGCCCGGGGCCGGATCAATGTCTACGAGCCCAGGGGCGAATACCAGCTCGTGGTCGAACTGCTCGAGCCCAAAGGCAAAGGAGCCCTGCAGCTGGCTTTCGAGCAACTCAAGGAGAAATTGCGGAAGGAAGGCCTTTTCGATCCAGCCTTGAAAAAGAAGCTGCCCCTTCTTCCCAAGAAGGTCGGAGTGGTCACTTCTCCCCGAGGAGCAGCCATCGTGGATATCCTTCGAACCCTGGAAAGGAGGTTTGCCCGCCTCCATGTTCTCCTCTATCCGGTCAAAGTCCAGGGCGAGGGTGCAGCAGAGGAGATTGTCGAAGGTATCGATTACCTGGGCCAGCTGGCCGGGATCGATGTCATCATCGTCGGCCGCGGCGGGGGGTCGATGGAGGACCTCTGGGCCTTCAACGAGGAGAAGGTGGCCCGGGCGATCTTTCGCTGTCCGGTCCCCCTCATTTCAGCCGTAGGGCATGAGGTCGATTTCACGATCTCCGACTTTGTGGCCGACATAAGGGCTTCGACTCCTTCTGTGGCCGCAGAGATGGTGATCGAGAAGGAGGAATCCTTCAGGGAGAGAATAGATAACCTCGAGAAGAGAATGGTCCATCACCAGAGATACTTGCTCCAGGAGCGCAGGCACGAGGTCTACAGCCTGGCTCACCATCGGGCCTTCCAGAACATGAAGATCAGCCTTCTGAACCTTGAGCAGAAGGTCGATGAACTGGAGATGAAGGCCTGGAACACGATCAGAACCATGCAGCAGAAGATCTCTGAGGACAAATCCCGGGCTGTTCTCCTGGAGGAGAGGATCCGCAATATCCTGAAGGGGATGCTTCAGCAGTTCCAGGCCCGCTGGGAGACGCTGTCAGCCCAGTTGCACAACCTGAGCCCCCTGAATATACTGAAAAAAGGCTACGCTCTCTGCTGGAAGGATGGCGGCCGGCTGCTGGTCCGCCGGATCGACGAGGTAGAGAAAGACAAGGAGATGACGGTCTCTTTCTTTAAGGGAGAGTTCAGCTGCCTGGTCAAGGATGTGGATGCGGCCAGACGCATCGAGAGCCGCGTTGATAGAGAGGAGACCTAGAAATCGAAGAAATTGGGGACAGTCCCCATTTTTTAATAAAGGAGAAAACATGGCGACGCAAAGCTTTGAAAAAGCCTTGGAAGATTTGGAGAAGACTGTCGAGAAACTGGAGAAGGGAGGGCTTTCTCTGAGCGAGTCGCTTTCCCTGTTCGAGAAGGGAGTCAAGCTGGCCCGGTTCCTGAGGGAGGAACTGGAGAAAGCCGAGAAAAAGGTCAGCATCCTTCTCAAGGACGAAAAAGGAGAGATCAGGGAGGAACCGTTTGACCTTGCCGGCGAAGATTCGGCTCCTCCGGAGGAGGAAAGCTCTTCAGAAGAGGAGGAATCCTCTGAATCAGGAGGAGATGAAGAGCTTCCTTTTTAAATAAAAATTGGGGACAGTCCCCAATTTAACGAGAACGATGAACGTTGAAGAGAGACTCAGACAGAAAAAAGAGGTGGTGGAGCAGGAGCTGGAACGCCTTCTCAACGAGGAGGATTCCCTCATGTTCAGAGCGATGCGCTACGCGGTGCTCTCCGGCGGAAAAAGATTCAGACCTCTTCTGTCTCTTTCGTCCGGGGAGTATTTCGGCGCCTCCCGGGATGCGCTTCTGCCTTTTGCCTGCGCTCTGGAGCTGATCCACAATTATTCCCTGGTCCACGACGACCTGCCCTTGATGGATGATGATGACTTCCGCCGCGGCCAGCCCTCCTGCCATAAAGCCTTCGGCGAGGACATCGCCCTTCTGGCCGGAGACGGCCTGCTGACCCTGGCTTTTGAGGTCATCGCCCAGGCTCCTGTCGGGGACAGCCTCTTGCCCCAGAAAGAACAGGTCCTGAAGGAGATCAGCCGCCATGCCGGGGTCAAGGGGATGATCGGCGGACAGCTCATGGACATCAGCCTTTCCCGCGAAGACCTGACAGAGGACACTATCCATGAGCTCATGCTCAAGAAAACCGGCGGCCTGATCACGGCAGCGGTCAAAACCGGTGCTATTCTTGGTGGAGCGGATGGACCGAAGCTTGAGGCCATCGTGGAATACGGAAGGAATGTCGGGTTGGCGTTCCAGGTCAGGGATGACATCCATGATTCTGGTGAAGACAAGCAGGATGGCCAGCCTTTCCGGCCCAATTATGTCTCCCTTTTCGGCCTGGAGACCTCAAAACAGAGGCTGAAAGATTTTGTCGAGGCCGCCCGGAACGCTCTGAAAGAAGCTTCGATAGAGTCGGAGGAGCTTCACTGGCTGGCTTCGAAACTCCTGGAACTAAAGGGAAAAAAAGGAAAATGAATCAGCTGCTTGACCGGATCAAAAGTCCGAAAGATCTCAAGGAACTCAAGGCGAAGGACCTCTCCAAACTGGCCAAAGAGATGAGAAGATTGATCATCGACACTGTCTCCAAGACCGGCGGTCATCTCTCATCCAACCTGGGAGTGGTCGAGTTGACCCTTGCCCTCCATTATGCATTCGATGCGCCGCGGGACAAGATCATCTGGGATGTCGGCCATCAGTGCTATCCCCATAAGATCTTGACCGGAAGACAGAACGTCTTCTGCAGCCTCCGCCAGTATAACGGCATGAGCGGCTTCCCCTGCCGCAGGGAAAGCGAGTACGATGTCTATGACACAGGCCATGCCTCCACAGCCCTCTCTGCTGCCCTCGGGATGTCCATTGCCCGGGATAAAAAGAAAGAGGATTATAATGTGGTGGCGGTTGTCGGAGACGGAAGCCTGACCGGAGGCATTGCCTGGGAAGCCTTGAACCAGATCGGTCATCTCAAGGAAAAATTGATTATCGTCCTCAACTATAACGAGATGTCCATCTCCCATAATGTCGGGGCCATGTCCAAGTATCTGTCTTACATCGTCTCCGAGCAGCATTATCTGAAGATCAAGGACCTGGTGAAGTCCATCCTGCGGATCATCCCGGCTGTGGGAAAGCCCATGATCAAAGTGGGCGGCGCCGTGGAGGAAGCGATTAAAAAAACATTCTTTCCCGGTCTCGTCTTCGAAGAGCTTGGCGTGAAGTATGTCGGCCCTGTATCCGGACATAATATCGGATCGCTGATCGAGGTCTTTGACAAAGCCAAATCCTACAAGGGGCCGGTGCTCATTCACTGTGTGACCCAGAAAGGCAGGGGCTATGCCCCGGCCAAGAAGAATCCGGAGCGGTTTCACAGCGCCAGTCCTTTCGATGTGAAGACCGGAGAGCCCTTGGCCCAGAATGAGAGGCCGACCTTTTCTCAGGTTTTCGGACAGACTGTGCTCAAACTGGGCGAGAAGGATGAAAAGGTGATGGCAATCACCGCAGCCATGCCTGATGGGACCGGGCTGGCTGATTTCGGGAATAAGTATCCGGAGAGGTTCTTTGACGTGGGTATCGCCGAACAGCATGCTGTCGAGTTCGCCGCGGGATTGGGCGTCAGCGGTTATAAGCCGGTGGTGGCCATCTATTCCACCTTTCTCCAGAGAGCGTATGACCAGCTTTATCATGACATCTGCCTGATGGATATCCCGGTTGTCTTTGCCCTGGACCGGGCTGGGATCGTGCCGGATGACGGGCCCACCCATCAGGGTGTGAACGACATCGTTTACCTGAGACATTTGCCCCATATGATCGTCATGGCTCCCAAGGATGAGAACGAGCTCCAGCACATGCTCCATTCCGCTCTCTCCTATAAGCATCCTACAGCCGTCCGCTTTCCTAAAGGCAAAGGATGGGGTGTGCGTTTGGACAGAAAATTCAAGGTGATTCGGCCGGGTGAGAGCGAGCTTCTCAAAGAGGGCGAGCATCTCCTTCTTGCCCTGGGCAGCATGGTTCATCCCGCCCTGGCGGCTGCCGAGAAGCTTGAGAAGGAAGGGATAAGCGTGGCTGTGGTCAATGCCCGTTTTGCCAAGCCCCTGGATGAGAAGATGATCCTTCGCTTTGCCCGGAACAGCGGAGTGATCATCACCGCCGAAGAAGGGATCACGGCCGGAGGATTCGGGAGTGCCGTGCGAGAGCTGCTGGACAAGAAGAACAGGTTCGACATCCGGTTCAAAAGCATAGGAATCCCTCTGGAGATCTATCCGGTGGGAAAAGTTGAACACATAAAGAAGAAGTTTATGCTGGATGAGGAAGGCCTCTGCAAACAGATCAGAGCCTTTTTCAAAAAATAGTTTGGGGTCGCATCTTAACATTTGGGAATATTGTTGGATTTGAAGGTGCCAGGTCTTGACATTCGAAAGGGGACCATGCCTCAGGATTGGAAAACGATGGAGGCTTTATTGATCTTTTTTTTCATTAGAACAGAAATCATGTTTTGAGTCGCGAATTTTTAACAGGGCCTGATTTTATAAAAATCTTATCCCGAGACCTGCTCCTAATAATTGAAGAATTGTTTTTATGGAATGCGAGCTTTGGAAGAATCAAGGAAGTTGGTAATGTTAAAGGTTAAGATGTGACCCCCGTTTGATTAATGGAAATGGGCAATGTTAAAGGTTAAGATGCGACCCCTGAAAAAAGAGAGGGCGGATAGGGTTCTCGTCAGCCGCGGGCTGGCAGAAACCCGCCAAAAAGCGCAGGCCCTGATCATGGCCGGCCTGGTTTATTCCGGAGAGCAGAGGATCGAAAAGCCGGGCCAGTTGATACCCGCTGACCTGACCCTTTCCCTTAAGGAGACGATTCCCTACGTCAGCCGGGGAGGACTGAAACTCGAGGAGGCTCTGGAGGCGTTCAGCATCTCAGTCAAAGGCAAGGTGGCGGCTGACCTGGGAGCATCCACCGGGGGGTTCACCGACTGCCTCCTCCAGAAGGGGGCAAGGCTGGTCTATGCGGTGGATGTGGATATCAGCCAGCTGGACTGGCGGCTGCGGGAGGATTCCCGTGTCGTCTGCATCGAGAAAAACGCCAGGTATCTCACCGGAAATGATTTCGACCATAAACCGGAGATCGTGACCATGGACCTGTCCTTCATCTCAGTGCTCAAGGTTTTGCCGGCAGTGAGAGATTTTCTGGGCGCTGGCCAGCTCATCTCTCTCATCAAACCCCAGTTCGAGGCTGGGAAGAGCCGGGTGGGGAAAAAAGGGATCGTCAGGGACCCGGCTGTCCATCAGGAAGTGCTCAATAAGACCATCGCTGAAGCGCAAGAGATGGGGTTTGGGACGAGAGGAGTGATCCGGTCATCCACGCGGGGCCAGAAAGGAAACCGCGAGTTTTTTGTCTATCTGACCCTGACCGAAGAAGCGTTGAGTCAGGACGAGGTTCGGAGTATAATCAAGGAGGCGGTGGGAAATGAGAAAGATTGAGAGAGTGGGATTTGTCATCAAGCCGCACGCTCCTGATGTAGGCAAGATCCTGGAGGAGCTCATCCAGTATTTTGAGAAGAAAAACATGGAATGCCTGCTGGAGCAGGAAGCCGCCCGGAAACTCAAGAAAGATAAAGGCGTGCCCAGAGAAGAGCTGCCGCAAGCGGTCGATCTAATAGTCGTTCTGGGCGGAGACGGGACTCTCCTCAGCATTGCCCACCTGGCTGCCCAGAAGAATGTTCCTGTGCTGGGAGTCAACCTGGGAAGCCTGGGCTTCCTGACCGAGGTCCCCCTGGATGAGGTCTATCTGACCCTGGATGCATTTTTAGGCGGCGACGAGGCAGTCATCAGCCCCAGACGGATGCTCGAAGCCAGGCATAAGAATAAGTCCTATTACTGCCTGAACGACGTTGTCATCAACAAGGGCGCTCTGGCCCGGATGATCCAGTGCCGGATCTGGATCGACGACAAAAAGATCGCCATCCTCAGGGCGGACGGTCTCATCATCTCCACTCCGACGGGGTCGACAGCCTATTCTCTGGCTGCGGGCGGGCCCATTATCCAGCCCTATGTTCCGGCCATCATCATTTCTCCCATCTGTCCCCATACACTCTCTTTCCGCCCCATGGTCATCTCTTCTGAATCCTGTATCCGGATCGAGCTGCTGACCTCCGGAGAAGAGGTCTACCTTACCCTTGACGGCCAGCGCGGTGACTTGATGGTCAAGAACGATGTGGTGGAGATCAGCTGCTGCGCTTTCGAGCTCCATCTCATCTCTTCTCCCAAGAGAAACTACTTTGACCTGGTACAGGAGAAGCTTGGCTGGGGCGAGCGATAGAAATTGGGGTCGCATCTTAACATTTAACATTTCTCGATATCCAGAGAGTTGAAGGGGCCAAGTCTTAACATTACACATTTTTTATTGAGTTATTACCTGAAGCGCTTTTTTTACGAATGACGGATCAAGGCAGAATAGAGAAGGTGCAAATGCAAATTTCAAAAGTTGAGATGTATCCCCAGTCCTTTTACTTTTAAAATGTCTCATGTCGAGCCCTGACCCCTGAGGGTTTGACATTTTTTGAGGCTCCAATTAATATAAATCTCTCCGATGAACCAGAAACTTCATGTATCTTACGTCTCAGCCGAAATCTCCCCGTTTGCCAAGTCAGGGGAATCGGCAGACGTCGCCTCTTCCCTGCCCAAGTACCTGGCCAACCTGGGGATAGAAGTGTCTATCTTCATGCCCAAGTACAGAAGGCCGGAGATCGAGTCTCTTCCCCTGGAATGCGTGATGAAGGAGCTGCTTGTCCCTGTGGGAGAGGAAAAGGTCAAAGGGAATGTTTATAAAGCCGAGCTGGGGAAATGCGATGTCTATTTTATCGACAGCCCCAAGTATTTCTGGAGAGAGGATGTCTACGGGACGGGTAAAGGCGAGTATCTGGATAACGATGAACGGTTCGTCTTCTTCAACCGGGCTGTGCTCGAGTACCTGCTCGTGGCTAAAATGCCGGTGGATATCATCCACTGCAACAACTGGCCCACAGCTTTGATCCCCGTCTTCCTCAAAACGCATTTCATGAATAAGAGCCTGTTCAAGAATACAGCGTCGGTTTTCACTCTTCATAACGTGGCTTATCAGGGGGAATTTCCTCCAGAGTCACTGGCCCTGACCGGTTTGAACTGGAATTACTTCACGCCCAGCCAGCTCTCTTTCAACGGACAATTCAACTTCCTCAAGGCTGGAGTGATCTTCTCCGACGTGCTCAACACGGTCAGCTCCGCTTATAAGCGGGAGATCCAGACAGATAATAGCGGCTGGGGAATGGAAGAGATCTTAAGGAACCGGAAGAATATCTTCTACAGCATCCGTAACGGCGTTGATTACGAGGTCTGGAACCCGGAAACAGACCCCTACATCATCGCCAATTATTCAGCCTCCAACCTTAAAGGCAAGACGAAATGCGCTCCCTCCGTCGCCCCGGACTCCCCTTTTGAGTTTTATCTCCTACCTCAGCTCCCAGAAGGGGCTGGATATACTGCTGGAGGCCATGGAAGAGCTGATGCAGCTCAAAGTGCGGCTTGTCGTCCTCGGCAAGGGGGATGAGAAGTATGAAAGCCTGCTGGATGCGGTACAGAAAAAGTATCCGAAGAAAGTGGCCGTCAAATACGATTTGAGTCCTGGTCTGACCCATAAGGTAGCTGCGGGCGCGGACATCTCCCTCATCCCCTCTCTGTACGAGCCGTGCGGGTTGACTCAGCTCTACAGCTTCCGGTACGGCACAGTCCCGGTGGTCAGGGCAACCGGTGGTTTGAGGGAGACGGTGAAGTCTTTTAGCCCGAAAACCCAGAAGGGGACCGGATTTGTTTTCAAGGAGTATTCATCTCAAGCCTTTCTCAAGGCCGTTAAAATGGCTCTGAGCTGCTACGCGGAGCCTGAACTCTGGGAAAAGATCATGCTGGCAGGCATTCGGGAGGATTTTTCCTGGAAGGTCTCAGCAAAAAAGTATGCCAAGCTCTACCATAGTGCTCTGGCAATAAAACGAGGAGGTTAACTTGGCCGAAGGAATCACAAATGTGACTGATGATGACTTTGAACAGGAAGTGCTCAAGAATGAGCTTCCCGTGATGGTGGATCTGTGGGCAGTCTGGTGTGCTCCCTGCAGGATGATCGAGCCTTCAGTGGAAAATATTGCCCAGGCCTTCAAGGACAAGCTGAAAGTCGTCAAGCTCAATGTCGATGAGAACCCGAAAACACCCGCGAATTACGGCGTGATGAGCATCCCCACGCTTCTTCTTTTCAAAGGAGGCGAGTTGAAGGAGACCATCATCGGCGCTGTTCCCCAGAACAAGATCGAAGACGCCATAAGCAAACACCTCTGATGGAACCTTACGATGTTGTCATCATAGGAGCAGGCCCGGGAGGTCTGGCCGCTGCCGTCTACACGGGCAGGTCCAGGCTCAACACCCTTGTCCTGGAGAAAGGAATGCCCGGGGGCCAGATCCTGATGACCGACTGGGTTGAGAACTATCCGGGCTTTCCGGAGGGAGTCGTCCCCTTCGAGTTGATGGAGAAGTTCCGCAAGCAGGCCGAGAAATTCGGAGCGAAGATCGAGACCGATGAAGTCAAGGAGGTCAAGAAGCAGAATGAACTCTGGCATGTGGTGGGAAACAAGGGGGAATATCCCACCAGGACTGTGATCATCGCCACCGGAGCCAACTACCGCCGGCTGGGGCTTCCGGGGGAAGCCAAGCTGATAGGAAAAGGAGTGTCTTACTGCGCCACCTGCGACGGAGCCTTCTTCAAGGATAAGGATATCGCGCTTGTCGGCGGAGGGGATAACGCCCTTACCGAGGCCCTGTTTCTGACCAAATTCTGCCGCTCGCTGAAGCTCATCCACCGCCGGGACCAGTTCCGGGCGGTCAAGATCCTCCAGGAGCGAGTCTTGGCCAACGAGAAGATAGAAGTCCTCTGGAATTCTGTCGTCGAGGAGGTAAACGGAGAGAACAGGATCGAGTCCCTCACCCTCCGGAATGTGAGGGATAATACAACGTCCACCTTGAAGGTCGAGGGCCTTTTTGTCTCCATCGGGATGGACCCCAACACCGAATTCGTCAAAGGGCTGGTGGAGCTGAATCAATGGGGGGAGATCAAGGTCGGAAAGAAGATGGACACCACCCAGCCCGGGATTTTCGCTGCCGGAGACGCCACAGACGCCTGTCCGGAACAGATCGCCACGGCGGTGGGGACAGCGGTGAGAGCTGCCCTGGCTGTGGACGATTATCTGAGCGATTATCCGGATTGGAAGGATCCCGAAAGCCTGAAAAGAGGAAGATAAATTATAAAAGGGGCCAGCCCCCTTTTCCCTGTCTTTTTATAATAAAAGACACCTTATTTTTTTGCCCGTCATTGCGAGCGAAGCGCGGCAATCTCGCAAAATAATCAGGGACCGTCCCCGATTTCACCATAAATTGAAATCTCCTAGCCACTCCACCCACTTCAAGTCTTTCTTGACCGCGGTGTAAAGTCCCTTGTCAGCCGTGATAAAAGGAGCTCTTTCTTCATCAGCCAGGGCCAAATAGCTGGAATCATAGGCAGACCGGTTGAACAGCCTCCAGTATTCAATGACCTTCGCATAAAGAAATGAGATGTTTCTCAGGTTGAGTTCCAGACTCGAGAATCCGTCAGCAGCCACAAGAACTTTTTCTTCTTCAATCCTCCCTCTCTTTTTGGCAATCAGCAATCCGTTGATCACTTCGTATTCCAACAGGGAAGGAGCCAGGATATCTATCTCGTTGGACACGTATTTATCCAGTATGCTTAACGCTTTCTGGCCGTACTCTTCGTCTGCAAGATACCATTTCAAAGCCACGCTGGCATCGATGACTATCCGCTTCAAGGTTTTTTCTCCAGCTGTTTTTTGGATTCCCTGTAGATCTCGTCTGCCCTCACTCCTGATTTCAAGAAGGCTGCCCTGGCCTCCATGATCTTTCTATAACCCTCCACTCGTTTGGAATGCTTGTATTCTTCATAAGGGACGATCACGGCAACCGGTTTGCCTCTCTTGGTCACAATGGTCTCTTCTCTTCTTTTATGGGCATCTTCAACTAGGCGGCTGAAGCTCTTTTTCCCTTCGGCAATACTCACAGTTGTACTTTTCATATGACCTCCTAATTGGTCATTTCATATGACCAATAATACGGATAAAATAATCTTATGTCAAGGTATAAGAAAAAAAAGAACAGAGATTTTTTCTTGTCAGGAAATAAATTGGGGGCAGTCCCCAATTTTCTGTGCTTTTTTCTATGGGAAGGCTAAGCTCTGAATATTTTCTTTACAGACGGGAATAAGTTAATATTTGTATGAGGGTGTAATCAGGCTCTGTGTTCAATTCGATATAGGTCATGTTGTCCGCGGTCGCGTCCGCCAGCTCCTTGTTCCTCTCTGAGATCAGGATAAGGTAAGCACCGAGAAGCGAGCTGTTTCCGATATAGTGGAATTTTTGCCGGGCAATGTCGGGCAGAAGCCCTATCCGGACCGCATTCTCGATGTTCAGGTGCTGTCCAAACCCGCCGGCGATGTAGACCGAATCGATCGTATCGAGCTCGAGCCCGACGTTTTTCAGCAGAAGCGAGCACGCTGAGTAGACAGCTCCTTTGGTCCGGATCAGGTTTTTGATGTCGTTTTCCGTGATGACCAGGTCTTTGCCCCAGAAACAATCCTTTCCTTCAACGATGAGGAATCCTTTTCCGTTCTCTGTCTCGATGATTCTTTTATCCCCTTTGCCCGGCTTCAATTTGCCGCTGCGGTCGA
>SMTZ1_10015199_pt1 | contig 13677 bp, 7 predicted proteins | sample DeeMarSWOR136_30_FD_25667 | JGI IMG/M metagenome (IMG submission 25667) | reverse complement strand
ACGCCATCGGTGGAAAGGTCCTTGCACCCTGTCACATCGATGTCATCTATTCCAACGCAACCTTGGAAATCGATGGGAAGGTCGTTCTGGATCAGGGCAAACTCCTTGTCTAGGGCGGTCCGCTCATGGGTTGGCTTTCCAGGGAGATCAAGGGATTGGGGAGCATTGGAGTAAGCTCAATGGATCCAATCCATGCCAAAAAACAGGAAAGGGGAACATCATGAAGATTACGTGGTTAGGACATGCGGCATTTTTACTTGAAACCCAAGGCCTAAAGATCGTTACCGATCCATATGACCACAACGACAATCGTATCGGATATGGTCCGATTACCATACCGGTCGATATTGTCACCATTAGCCACGATCACGCTGACCACAATTATACGAAAGATTTGAGGGGAAATCCCCAAACGGTCAAAGGGAGTGGTAGTCATGAGGTCAAGGGAATAACCTTTACCGCTATTGACACACACCACGATCCCACGAAGGGAAGCCAGAGGGGGGACAACACCATCTTCTTGATCGGGGCAGAGGGCGGGGACTTGGGCCATACCCTTTCAAGGGACAAAATCGAGGCCATTGGCCCGGTTGATATCCTCTTGATCCCGGTGGGAGGGTTTTACACCGTGGATGCCGCTGAGGCGACGAAAGTAATGGAGGATTTGAATCCCAAGCTTGTCATCCCCATGCACTTCAAAACAGAGGCCCTCGATTTCCCGATTACGGGCGTTGATGAATTTTTGAAGGGAAAATCCAACGTCAGGCGCCAGGGCTCCTCAGAGATTGAGGTGACCAAACAAACGCTTCCGGAGAAAAGGGAGATCGTGGTCCTCGAACATATGCTGTAGGGTTCGATCCCTGCAGTTCTTTGAAGGGTTGCCACGTATGTTTTGGGGGTAGGTCATGGGAGTCTCCAGAACCGCACAGGTAGATCTGTACTTCGCTGCCACTCACTGGGTTGGAAATCAGCCCGTTGGGTCCACCATGACAGAATAGACGCCCACCCTATACAGGGTAACCGAAGATTCCGAGCTATCTCCGGGAGAGCGCGCGTAGCCCGGCAACAAGGACGCCTGGTCCTCGGATGCGTTAGAGTCTTCCTTCGGAATGATTGGCAGGAATACATGGGCAGCCCTGTCGCTTCCCGCGTAAAGGGCCTTCTCGCCGCCGAATATTGCTGGAGGCCGATCTCACGGATCGTCGTGCACGAAGGGTCCGGAGCCCCTCAACCCGTCGACAAACTTCGCCAGCCGAACGCCCCCCCATTGATTTGCGGTTCTATACGTACTATATCTTCTATAGACCCAGGATCGGCGAATCCCCATACTGCAGTTTTGAATTCGCAGTGACCCGCGCGGCTTACCGCGTCCACTGTTTTTTGTTGATGTAATCACGAAGGATGATGTATAAGAAGAGGACATTTAATACCTATTTCGAACCAGAAAATCCACCACTTGGGACTTTTGTGAAGCTCCTTGCCCACGGGGTGGGGCTTTCAGGGCACTTGCCGGTCACTTGAGAAGTACCGATTTGCAAGACAGCAAGAAGCTGAGATCGAAAGGATAGACCCCATGGCGAAGATGGACTATTACCGGATGAAGGCCCAAGAGGCCCTGGACGCTTTGAACACGAGTCAGAAGGGACTTTCTCGTGATGAGGCTGAGAGACGACGCAATAAGTATGGTACGAACGAGATCAGGGCCGACGTCAGCGTACCGAAATGGCTCCTCTTCCTCTCACAGTTCAAGGAAGTCCTGGTCCTCGTGCTGATCATCGCTGGCATTATCTCTTTTGTTATCGGTATCCTTGACAACAGCCCCGAGAGCATCCGAAACGGAGCGGTAATGTTCGTCATCGTGCTGATTAACGCGATTATCGGCTTCGTGCAGGAATACAAGGCGGGTAAGATTCTGGAGCGGCTCAGGGAGCTGATCAAGTCGCCCGCACGGGTAGTGGTCGACGGCGAGTTGAGCGAGATATCGCAGGACCAGCTGGTGCCGGGTGATATCGTCCGCCTGGAGGAGGGCGACAAGGTGCCGGCCGATATGCGCATTATCGAATCGTTCAATCTGCGGACGAACGACTTTTCCCTGACGGGCGAGTCCATGCCACACGAAAGGCACACCAAGGCGATAAAGGAACGTTGCGTGCTGGCCGACAGGGACAATATGGCCTACCTCGGCACAACCGTCGCGTCGGGAAATGCTGCGGGCGTGGTGGTTCGCACGGGTATGCAGACAGAGATGGGCAAGATCGCCACCATGACAGAGGAGACCCGTAAGATTAAGTCTCCCCTGGAGAAAGAACTCGCGGTTTTGGCGAACTGGCTTACGGGAATCGTTGTCGTAATCAGCGGCATCCTATTCCTGGTGGCGCTTTGGCAGGGCTTCAGCTTTGTTGTGAGCATGATCTACGCCCTCGGGATCGCCGTCGCAGCGGTGCCCCAAGCTCTGCCAGCCCAGGTCACGGTCGCACTGTCCACCACGAGCAAGCACCTGGCCGAGCGGAATGCGGTGGTCAAAAACCTCCCTTCGGTGGAGACATTGGGATCGACGACCGTTATCTGTACCGATAAAACGGGGACCCTGACCAAGAACGAGATGACGGTAACAACCGTCTGGTTCGACGGTAAAGAGTACGAAGTCACGGGGATCGGGTACGAGCCGAAAGGCGAAATGCTTAACGGAAACGGTGAGCCCCTGAGCCAGGAGCAAATTGATGAAATCGAGATTATGATGGACGCCGCGACAATGGCGTCCAACGCGGAGATTCATCCGCCTGATGATGAACACTCCAGCTGGTACCCCGTCGGGGATCCAACCGAAGCTGCGCTGATCACACTGTCAACTAAACTGGGCACCCGTTCGCCACGGGAGGACGAGGAGAACCCTGAGCTGCACGAATTCCCCTTCGACGCCCAACGTAAGCGTATGAGTTCCGTACGAGAGTTCGGAAAGCGCCAGCAACTGGCCATGAAGGGGGCCACGGATGGCGTTCTGTCCATATCCACATCCATCTACCGGGACCGCGAAATCGTGCCGATCACGGAGCAAGACAAGGATCAAATCAGGTCGCTGAACGAGGCGTACTCTAAGCGTGCTCTGCGTGTACTTGCCATCGCTTTCCGCCCTCTGGAACCAAGCGGCGGGGATTACGTGCTGGAGGAGGTTGAAAAGGATGTCGTCTTCCTCGGGCTTGTGGGCATGATGGATCCGCCGAAGGATGGAGTGAAGGAGGCCATCGCGAAGTGCCACGAGGCCCATATACGTATTGTGATTATGACGGGGGACCACGCAATTACAGCACAGGCCGTCGGCAGAGAGATAGGGCTTTCGAAAGCTGGTGAGCCACCCGTTTTCACCGGAGCCGAAATGGAGGAGATGGCCGATAAGGAACTCACCGAGGTTTTGGAAAGGACCGATGCGGTAATCTTCTCCCGTGTTGCACCGGAAGATAAGCTCCGTATCGTCAAGCTCCTGGAAGCCCAGGGCGAGGTCGTGGCAGTGACCGGGGACGGGGTTAATGATGCCCCGGCGTTGAAGCGGGCGGCCATTGGCGTGGCCATGGGGAAGACTGGCACAGACGTAGCCAAGGAGGCGGCCGAGCTTGTGCTGTTGGACGACAGCTTCCCGACCCTCGTTGAAGCCGTCAAAGGAGGTCGAACTATCTACAACAACCTGAGGAAAACAGTTCTGGCCTCGATGACCACAAACGCAGCGGAATTAATGGTCGTTCTCATGGGGCTTGCCGCTGTGTCACTCCGGAACTGGGCCATCCCGATTCTGGCGATCCAAATCCTTGCAATTGATCTACTGGCCGAGATCATGCCGCTGACTTTCCTGGCGTTCGACCCCTCGTCGGACGAGATGATGAGGTCGCCACCACGCCACCAAGAAGAACACATCATGAATAAGTACGCCTCGGTCGAGATAGCCTTCCTTGGAACACTCATAGGGGCGTTGGCGTTTGCCAACTTCGCTCTGTACACGTTTAGAGAGGGCATCACGCTGACCGTGGGCACTGAGAACACGCTGAATTACGCTCGGGCCACGACAGTGACTTACCTGACCATAGCGTACTGCCAGTTCGCAAATATACTCTCCCGGCGTTATGAGTATTTTTCGATCTTCAATCGCAACTTCTGGACGAATAAAATACTGCTCTCGTCCATTGTGGTGTCCATAGGCCTCGTGTTCCTAGGAGTTTACGGACCATACATCAGCGATTTCCTTTCATTTGCCGGTTTGAAGATGAGCGACTGGCTGTACGTGCTGGGAGGGGCAGCCATCTACTTGAGCATATTCGAACTGCTCAAATTCTTCAAGCGGATCAGGCGAACACGTTCTGGGAGTGGATAGGCGGACATGACGTGAGCATTATTCCTCTTGCGGGTACAAGATGACACCTTGCGTGAAAAGGTAATCAGAAATTGTTGATTTGCGATTCATGAGAGGAATGAGGCACATTGGTTGAAAAGGGTCCAATAATGAAAAGGGGGAATGGGTTTACACTAAAGTTCAACTGAGAATACCATTCGCCATGAACGAAATCCGCTGGATGAGGGTGAACTGGAAGGGGCCATGTGTCTATTGCATGGCCTGCCTTATCATGGCGATGGGATGGATTGAGTTAACCTTTGCGTCATTTTCGATCTTCATTTGGCAGGAAGCACAATCGCTCAAAATCAAATCAAGTTTCTCACCCCTAATTTCATCAATCAAGGGAGTCCCAACTCTTTGGGATAATTCATACCTTTCCTTCTTAAAACCCATAGTCCCTGCCATGCCACAACATTTGTCAAAGGTGGCTACAACCTCTAATCCAGGAATTAATCGCAAGAGATCAACAAAGGGTGTCCCAATCTTTTGAGATCTCAAATGGCAGGGGCTCTGGTAGCCAACCCTCCTTTTGATCTCCTGATATCTGGTATTCAATTCACCTGCTTCATGCATTTGCCAGAGGTAATCCCCCAAATTGAAAATCCGAGTTCGGGCCCCCTCTTCCTTCAACTGATTAAAGAGCAAGGGGTATTCACATTTCATCACAGCACCGCAGGTGGTGCAGCTCGCAACGATATCGTATCCCTGGTTGATCAATTTTTCCAGTTCCCCCGATACGGCAACGGCCCTGTTCCGGGCTGACTCGAGATCCCCGAGGCCGATGAATGGGGCCCCGCAACATCCAGGGTCAAACGCCGTAGCTTCAACACCGTTCTCCTCCAGGACAAAGAGACTACTCTTTGCTGTATCCGGATCGTTAAACCGATCAAAGCAACCAACGAAGTAAGCGACTTTCCGTTTTGTCGTCCTCTCTATTGCTTCACGGGATAAGGCCTTGCCCGGATGGTATTCCGGAAAAGGCGCCCTCTCATCGATCCTCAACAGAACATCTATGATTTTCCTAACGGATTTTTTCTTTACCAAGGAATTGAAAAAGGAAGACACGGAAGAAACCAAATGTCCGACTAAATGGGGCCGTGACATCAACCAGTCCCGCACGGATACCCCCTTGTGCTTAAACACTTCCCCCTTAATTTTGCTGCTGATTTCCGAAAAATTAACATCCCAGGGGCAGTTCACGTCGCACTGTCTGCACTGGATGCATTGGTCCAGGAACGATTCCAAATGGCTCAGTTGTTTTTTCCCGTCACGAATATCGTAGTACAGTTCAGCCAACTTAACTCCAAAGAACGGGCCGCCGTAGTCAATCTCCTCCTTGTACGCGGGGCAGTTGGAAAGGCACGAAAGGCACTCGTTGCACCGCATGAGCTGAGAAAACTCCGGAGGCTGTAGGGCCACCTCCGGCTCGTGATCCGCTGAATAAACGAGATCATACTTCCTCAATGGCTCAAGTAAACCAGATCGATCGACAGCCAGATCCCTGATAACAGGGAGGTTGTCGAGAGGTTCCAAGGTCATCCTATCTTCCAGAGTGGTCTCACAGGCCAAACCGGGTTGCCCATTGATCTTAATGGCACATTTCCCGCAGAGCTTATACCTGCACCCATAACTGAAAAGGAGTGTCGAATCAATCTCCTCATACACATAGGTGAGAGCTGCTATGACTGACCCCTGATCAACGTGGGGCACTGTATACTCCTTCAAGGTGGGGTCATCATCCACTTCTGGGTTAAACCGTGAAATTCTTATCGTGTATTCTTCCATCCCCCGAGTCCCTTTCATCTTCCCCCATGTTCCATGGGTCATATCTCGGAGATCTCTATCTCAGAGAAAGACGTCTCCATTTTGCCCTCCTTCTTCTGGATGATAATGTTCTTGAGCCAGTGATCATCATCTTTATCGGGATAATCCAGCCGCAAGTGGGCGCCCCTTGACTCCTTCCGCTCCAGGGCGCAGGTAGCAATCATTCGTGCACAGGTGAGCATATTTTTTAATTCGACAGTGTCAAGGAATTCCGTGTTGTAGCGCCGAATGGATGAGACGGAAAGAGCATTTTCCACTTCTTCTTCCATGCGATCAATCTGGGATAAGGCACCGCTCAACCTCTCGCCATCGCGCACGATCCCCACGTTTTCCCTCATGAGCTTCTGAAGCTCTCTCTTGAGTCTGATTGGCCTTTTCGGTCCCTTTTGTCCGAAGAGTTTCTCAATCTTCTCGACTTCCCTTGAAATCAAAGAGTTACTTATTTTTCCCTTTTCCCGTTCTTTGATCCATGTGCTCATTTCTTTGCCAGCTTCTATTCCGGTGACGAAAATATCCGCAATGGAGGTAGAACCGAGTCGATTTGCCCCCATCGCCCCTCCTGCCGCCTCTCCGATAGCGTAGAGATTCTTCATGCTGGGATGCCCATGAGGGTCAATCTTCACGCCTCCCATCATATAGTGGGACGAGGGTGAAACATCCCAGGGGTCTTTCCAGTTGAATGCCTTCTCCCCATAGGCAATGCGAACCTTTTCAAAAAAGTTAACCTCATCCTTCACCCTCTTAAACTCAAGCATCTCCGGAACGTCCAAATTTCCCGAGAGATCCAGTTTCAATCCTCCCCACTCCGTTGTCCTTCCGGCGGAGATCTCCTGAGCCATGAGGGCAGTAACCTGAGCTCTGGTCATCTTGTTGATATCATGATCCGCTATGACTTCTCCCAATCCATTGATCAGTTTTCCCTTCGGCCCCGCCAATATGGGTTCATCAAGAAGGGTCCCCGCCAAATGCGGGGGATGATTCATGGCAAAGGGGAAGAACTGGACCATCTCCATGTCCACCAACTGGACACCTGCCTCAAAGGCAATCGCATAACCTTCCCCGGTCGCTGTACGATTATTCGTAGTCTGAGGGTAATACAACCACCCACATCCTCCCGTTGCCAAAACCGTGGCCTTGGCCTTCAAAACCACACACTCACTCGTCTTCAAATCGACTCCTAACGCACCCCGTATTTCATCTCCTTCGCGCAAGAGGGTGGTAATCAGGGTATCCTCGAAAACCGAAATGGATCTCGTGTTGGCAACGGCGTTGCGAAGAGCACGCGCAATTGATGCCGCCAAGCCACCGAATGATCTGGGGAAACTATGTCCCCCGAGTCTGGATGCGGCCTTACCGGAGAATCTTCCCTGTTCATCCCTCCGAAAGAAATGCCCCAAACCCTGGACAAACCGAATAGCGGACGAGGCATTTCTGGCAATGATATCTACCAAGTGTTCGTTGCTCAGGTATTCCCCCCCTCTCATCATATCCTGCTTCAAGACCTCGGCTGAATCGCCATCCACGACGCCGGAGGAGGACATTTCCCCGCCAGACATACGGGTATTTCCCATTCCGATCCCCTCTTTTGATACCAGGGCGACAGAAGTTCCATTTCGTGCGGCAGTGATCGCAGCAGCACAACCCGCACCTCCCGCTCCGATTACTATTACATCAAAATCGAATTCTTTTGTCATCCCAATCCCTCATTCATTACTGCCGGAGCTGATAAAATGGAAAAAGACCTTCACGCCAGCCTGGCCATGCGACGCCGGCCACGCCCACCACGGCTCTCATGAAAATCATACCTCGAGAGAATTTTCCTACGGCTTCAACCTCCGACTACGGCTTCAACCTCCGAAGATATTCGGGAGATTCAAATACCTCGGGGTTGACAATATTCGGTGGCCTTTTCCCCCTCAGCATGGCAACTGCATTTCTTACCGCCACCACGGCCATCTGCCCACGGGTATCCTCTGTGGCACTCCCAATATGGGGCAGTAAAACAACCTTTTCCAGTTCTGCAAGGCCTGGGCTCAGATGGGGTTCTCTCTCGTAGACATCGAGTCCTGCTCCAGCAATTTTCCCCTTTCGAAGAGCCGAGACCAAGGCCTTCTCATCCACCACCGGTCCGCGGGAAGTATTGATGAGGATCGCGGTGGGTTTCATCAGATCGAGTTCCTTCTCCCCAATGATTTGATGGGTCTCCTCGGTCAAAGGACAATGGAGTGTGACAAAATCACTCTCCTTCAAGAGGTCAGCGAGATCCCTGTATTCCACCCCCCTCGTTTTCTCAATGGTCGCCTTCATGGGGGGATCGAAGGCTCGTACCTCCATCTTGAACCCTCGGCTTCTCCTCATCACTGCCTGCCCAATTTTGCCAAAACCGATGATGCCCAAGACCTTTGGTCTGTTGGAACCCCCCGGTCCAATATCCGCTCCCATGAAGGATTTGCCGCCAGGCCCTTTCCATTCACCTGACGCTGTATAATTATGCGCCTGCGGGATTTTTCTCGCCGTTGCCATGAGCAAAGCCCAGGCCAGGTCCGCTGTGGTCTCGGTCAGGACTCCAGGGGTGTTGGAGACTGGGATGCCGACTTCCGTTGCAGATCGTATATCGATATTGTTGTATCCCACCCCATAGTTCGCAATCCCCCGGAGAGCTAGATTCGCCGTCACGACCTCTTTTGGAATGGGCAAGGTTGCTTCCGGAAGGAGGACATCGGCGTTGCGTACACCTTCCACCAGCTCTTTGACAGTTGGCAGTTCACCCGTAGGCCCATGAAGGAAAGCGATTTCCACGTTCGACTTCCTCAACATCTCCTTCCCAATTTCAGGCATTCCCCATGGGACAAAAATCCTTCGAGACATAACGACCCATTTCTGATCAATGCGCAACGAAATCTTTTCCGTCTTCCACCTCAATCTTCCTTGAGGTCGGAAAACTAATTATAATACCCGGCAACATTCTTTCTCTTGATTTCCTCGATAAAAAGATTCCCATCCGCTCAGAGTGCGGTGTATCGTATCCCTACTTGAAGATGGAGTACTCGATTTCCTTCTTCGTAATAAACTCCAGCAGCGAAGGTGTCCCTTCCTCCGTTTTCCGGATAGCTCTTTTTATAGCGGGGATGACCTCCGTCGGCTGGGTAATGCGTTCGCCGTAACCGCCAAAGGCCTTGGCCATGTCCGCATAGTTGCCGGAGATGTCCGTGCTTCGATACTTCTCGGTTGCCATCTGCATGACTGGGATCTCGCACGCCATGGAGTAGTTATTGAGCAGGATGGTGAGGATGGGGATGCGCTCGCGCACAGCGGTTTCGAAGTCCATTCCCGTCATACCGATGGCCGCGTCTCCCATCACGTTAACGCACAGCTTTGGGGGCTCGGCCAGCTTTGCACCCATTGCCAAACCGAGGCCGTAGCCGAGTTGTGTCGTTTTCCCCCAACCGATGTAGGTGAGCGGCGCAATCGGTTCCCAGAACGGTGAAAGCTGGTCGCGCGGGCTCCCGGCGTCGTGGGTGATGATGGTGTTAGGTCGGTCCACCGTGTGCATCAGGTCCCAGAGAACACGGTACGGGGAAAGGGGTACCTCGTCCGATGTGAGCTTCGGCATCCAATGCGCCATCCACTCGGCCTTGACCTTCTTGATCTCATCAGCCACCTTTCCGACGTGCTCATCACGTTTGCTCGTGCCTAAAATCTCCTTCACCTCCGATATCAGGGCCTCCAGCGTGAGCTTGGCATCCCCAACGAGTGCGTGTTCCACCGGGATGTCTTTGTTCAAATCGGCAGGGTCCAACGTGGCGTGAATAATTACCTTGTCAGGGGGAATGGGGACGGTGCAGAGACCCCTGGTAAAGCTGCAACCGATACCGAAGATGACATCTGAATTCTGGAAGAAGTGGTGCACCGCCTTCGTTGTTGAACGGCCACCAGACCCGAGCGATAGGTGGTGATTCTCCGGAAATGCGCTCTTTCCACCCAAACTAGTGGTAACTGGGGCCGCCAAGAGCTCGGCCAGTTCCCGCAACTGCTGCCAGGCTTGTGCGTAGTGAATTCCCTGTCCGGCATAGATGACGGGTCTTTTAGCGTCCACGAGTACCCGGGCCACTTCGGTAACTGCTTGTGGATCCGGCGCCGTGCGCGTCGGGAAGGTGGGACTATAGTTCAGCGGCTCGGGCACCTCCTCGGCGAAGACATCTCTCGGTATCTCAACGAGGGCCGGGCGCGGACGTCCGTTCTTAACCTGCGTGAATGCACGGCGCATCGCATCCGGGATAACGGAAGCGAGGATTACCTGTTCGACCCACTTGGTAACGTGGCGATAGTTGATAGACGAATTGAAGTTTGGCGGAATATTGGTGAGGTGGCGAGCATACCCTCCCGCCAAAACCAGGATGGGAACTGATTCCCCAAAGGCCTGGGCGACGCCGCTAAAAGCGTTCTCAGACCCTGGACCCCACTGCATTACAAACACGCCGATACGCTGGCCGGAGGAAATGCGGCTGAAGCCATCGGCCATGTGTAATCCCGGACGCTCCTGCCTGGCGATGATGGTTCGAATATCAGCCTGCGCGGCAGCCTCAAGAATGGGATTGATGGGATATGCAGTCAAGAACTCCACCCCTTCTCGTTTCAGAATCTCAGCGATAGCGGCAGCACCATTCACGGATATCCTCCTCTAATTTTATGTTATACGGCGTTAATCTATTCCCCTTTCTCATCGGACAAACACGTTCGCTTTCCCTTCCTCGCTCCCCGACAATCTTCTTCTTGCCGTGGCATATCCTGAGGAGGAGAAGCGATTGCGATGAAAATGAGATCTTCAAAGCCGGTATTTAGCATGGCATGCCCTAAACCGGGAGGCATGAAAACCGTCATCCCGGGACTGACCAAATGTCTCTTTCCGTCCAGTTCGACAATACCCTTACCCTTGAGGACGGAGTAGATATTTTCAGCGATCTCGTGAGTATGGGGATCGCAGTAACCCTTCGGTTGGTAGCTGGACACCCGAGAATCGAAGTACTGTGAACCATGCGATTCATTGATGAGTAATGTTGAAAATGCGTTATAGTGGGCGGGAGGTTCAATCCAGTCCACTTCTCAGCTTGGAATATTCTTGCCTCCATCGACAACTCCCTGTGAGGTTGATAAAAAATGTGCCTAAACTCCCATTCCTCGCTTCGTCTCCTCTTGGTTCCTCTGATCACCGAGAGAAGAAATAGGCATACTTGACCGTTCCCAGTGAAAAGGATGATGGCATCGATGATTCGCTATCACGTATCCCTCTATTTATGTCCTGAGATTCCGCTTCCCATACGACGGTTCCGGGTAAGGAAAGGGTGGGAGCACCCATGTCCCAACGGACGGTGCCTTGGCTTCCCGGTCCACAATAACGTCGATTACAAAGGGCTTGTTGGATTCAATGGCATGTTGAAAGACATCCGTGAACTCGCCCGGCTTTTCAACCTTCGCCCCATTTGCTCCGCAGGCCTTCGCCAGAGCGGCAAAATCGGGATTATAGAGCTCTCCCGACTCATCCTTTTTGAAACTGGTTACAATCTCACGCTTCGGCCAGGCCCCATTGGCCTGATGCCGAATCACGTTCCATCCATAATTGTTCCAGACTATCCAGATAGCGGGGATATCATATTCGACTGCGGTGCAGAGGATGTGAGGGGTCATCATGAATCCGCCGTCCCCACAGATCGATACGCAGACCCTATCGGGCGCGGCCAGCTTCGCTCCCAATACCCCACACACACCGAATCCCATCGCGGCAAACCCCCACGACTGGAGCATCGTGCCGGGTTCGTATGCCTCGTAAAATTGGAGAAACCAATTGTGGTGCTCCCCCACATCGGAAAGGAGAATACCATCCCTCGGCATCACCGCCCGCACATCCTTAACCAGCCGCTCAGGTCTCATCGGAACCGCCTCCGAGGTGAAGCTCGGTCTATTAAACTCCTGCCATCCATCTCTCCACCGCTGAATCTCATTCAACCAAGCCCTGTTTCGCTTCTCGTCTTTCTTCATCCTAGCCTGGACCAACGTCAAGAGTTCCCTCAGGAAAGCCTTCACATCCCCGAGGATACCAAGGGTGGGTGGGTAGTTCCTCCCGAGTTCATCGGCATCGATCTCCACGTGGATCAGTTTCGTGGGTGGAATATTGAAGGTATACCCGGGTATCCAGGCGCTGCTTTGACGGTCATCGAACTTAACTCCCAACCCCAGGAGTACGTCACAGGAACGGCAGGCCTCATTGGCCATGTACGTCCCGTTGCGCCCGATTGCACCAAGGCTTAATGGGTGATCCTCCGGAATGATCCCCTTGCCATTGGCCGTCGTGGCCACCGGTATGTTGAGTAACTCGACCAATTTCCTCAGCTCGGGCGCTACTTCGGACAAGACTGCCCCATGGCCCGCAACAATGCACGGCGTATCCGTGCCCAGGAGAAGCTCAAGGGCCTTCTCAACGAGCTTTGGGTTCCCCGCACCTCTGGAGGCGATTCCACCCCGCCAGAGCTCCGGATCGGGAACTTCGACATCCGCCTCCTCCGCGAAGCAGTTCAGGGGGATATCGATATGCACCGGACCCGTCCTTCCGGTCAGCATGGTTTTGAAGGCCTGTCGAATAGCCAGCGGGATCATTTCCACCCGGGTGGGCTGGAAGGACCTCTTCACATAGGGGCGGAGAATGTTAGGGTATTCCGCCTGATAGTGACGACCCGTCTCCTGGAATGGAGACCTGTTGAATTGAGATGTCGGGACGTTTCCGGTAATGGCCAGGAACGCTGATGAGTCCATCATGGCTGAAGCCACCGCTGTGGGAAGGTTGGTTGAACCAGGTCCACAGGAGGTGAAGGTGGCGACGGGCTTATGGGCGACCCGAAAGTAGGCATCGGCCATGTGGCCCGCCGCCTGTTCATGTCTCACCGTCATCGCCTTGATCTGGTCCTGCCGATCATAAAAGGCGTCCAGAAATCCGATGATGCCGTGTCCGCAAAGGCCAAATAGGTACGGGACCTTTTCCTTCACGAGATATTCCGCAATGATGTCAGCTCCCCTCATTCTTACCATAACACACCCCGCTTTCGTCTAATGCGCAGTGGGCACCGTGCTCACGAATATCCACATGGAGCGATTATTCCGGGGGGGGAGTTTCCTCCCCCCCCTTTCACGGGTTTACCATACCCCGTATTTCTTTGACATCTCATCGTATTTAAGCAGCTCCCTCGTCTCAAAGGGAACGGTCCAGCCCTTGGCATTTGAGCTATCCACGATGAGGACGGGGAGGATAATCCTTTTGGGAATCTTCTCCCCATTCAGGTACTTGATGGCTGCTTTGGTAGCCAGGTACCCCTGGTGGAGACCGGCATAGTCCGCAGAGGCGAACAACCTGCCCTGCTGAATGGATTGAGCCGCATCGTAGTTGGCATCGATCCCCGTCACCTTGATCTCCTTCAACCTTC
>SMTZ1_10004729_pt1 | contig 13677 bp, 15 predicted proteins | sample DeeMarSWOR136_30_FD_25667 | JGI IMG/M metagenome (IMG submission 25667) | reverse complement strand
GATGGCCTCCCCTACCTCCTTTTCGATCTCCCGCCGGTCCTGGTCGCTTATTTCGATCCCTTCAACAAGCGACTGCACAGTCTTTCCCTGCTCCAGCACCCGCAGTTGGGCCATGGAGGCGTAAAAACGGGCTTTGGCGGTGTTATAAATGGCCTCAGCTCTGTCATACTGTTCACGTGGAACGAGCTTATGCTCATAGAGTTCTCGACTCCTCAAGTATTCCTTCTCGGAAACAGACTTATCGAAGGCGGCGGCTTTGACTTCGGTGCGGGCCTGCACCACTTCCACAGGAGTGGCTCCGGGAATGATCTCCACCAGTTTCTGGCCGACAGAGACCCTGTCGCCTTCCTCTACATAAAACTGTTTAACGATGCCCCCTATTTTTGATTTGATCTCAGCCTTGTAAAGCGCTTCGATCTTGCCAGTGGCCACTACGGTCTTCGAGATGCTCCCTCTTTCCACGGTGGCCGTGTTTGCCGGTTGAGCCTCTCCCCCTGGCCGGCAGCCCCGGATCCCCAGAAAGAGAAGAATACCGACCACCACCACAGCCACAATGATGAGAATAGCTTTCTTCATAGCTCGTCACCCCACAAATTATTCTTTTATTCTAGAATACGAATGAATGGACGTAAAGGTTCCGGCAGAGCTGGCATCGCCTTTATCGTCTGTATAATAAGGGGCCCGATCCCTTCATTCCCCCTGCCTTCATCTTTATCTTAAATTCATCATTTTTTCTGCCTAAGGAATTCCTATCCACCTTTGAGTCTTATTCATATAATTACGATACGAATCTCTATATTGATCGAGCATGAACTGCTCTTCAGTTGGGACCACAATCTGCCAAGAGACTATCCATAAAACAGCGCCCAGTAAGACTGCCCAGGAAGCACAGGCTATGCCTGTCCCTGTGTACATCAAGAAGCCGCTGAGGTAGATGGGATGCCTTGAGACTCGGTAAACTCCCTTAGTTACAGGTTCATCAAGAGAAGTAGAAGCAATATTAAAAAGAGCTGCTACGGAAATCGCTAAGGCAACGAAATAGATAGGAAGCCCCACATATAACCATGCTGTACCTACCTTGAGTGGAAGAAAAATGGAGTAGACAAAAACAACCGGCATGATTATGACATGAGTAGAAAGGGCTAATATCTTCTCTGTTTTCTTGAATGGCACAGGTCTGCTCCATCTTTTCATTCTCTTCCTTGCTTCCCTGTCGAGAAAAAAATCTGGAGTAAACATTGTTAGAAAAAATAAAACTTGAAGTATCCAAGCATTCCAAATTCCTATTTTAAAAGCTGGAATAAGTGACATGATCTGCCTCCACATAAGATAACTCGCACTTGATTCTTCTCCTTACAAACTTGGCTGAGTACAATTCTATTTCACATTCAGAATAATTTCTAGAGGGATCACAATTGAGAAAATGAGATTCTGAATAACGGGAAAAATTCGAGAGCTCATCCGGTTTAAATAAATTAATTGCTGCGGCCAGAACCCTTAAAACAATTCCTTTAGTTTGCTTTGAAAATCGTCCATAATTTTGGAAATATTTCGCCAACCCTCTTTTTGTAATTAAAAAACTCTTCACCAAATTTTTCTTCAAGATATTTATCTTCTTCCACTATTAAAATTTTAAACACAACATACATAAAAATAGGAATAGTCAATCCTATCAGCGAATTTATGAGCAAAACTACACCAGGAATGATAAACACAATCCAAGAGCCGTAAATAGGATGTCTGAAATACGCATAAACCCCTTTTGTCGCCAGCTTACCGTCATTAAAATACTTATGAATGGATAATCCAGATATTAAATAGATGGTGACACCTGTAATCAAGAGAACTATTCCAAAAATCTGAGTAAACACACGCGGGATCGGGACAGAAAGATGAGGCACCCAGAGAAAATGCAGAGCAAGAATCACGGCTGTATAAATACAAGATATTATTGCGAATTTGAGACCCACTCCTAATAAAGTCATTTGTTTTTTCATTTTAATTTATATTTTTCATATCGCTCAACACTCAATATGTTTTTCCTTTACTCAAGCTCTTCTTCAATGACTTTTTCAAGCCTCGCTGCAAATTCGGGATCAGTAAAAGCTTTTAACCGCTGGAGGGTCGTCTCATACTTATCCATTCGCTCTTCTTCAAGAGTGGAGGAATAGTCTGCTCTGGGATCTATGCCATCTAGCTTTTCTATTAAAAGCCTCCTTTCTTCTTTCGGCATGACTCCAGGATCGGTCATGGCCGCAGCTCTGGCATCAATCCCCTCAGCCAAAAGATACTCCAAAGCCTTGAACGGCAGTTCATAGTACTCCCCCAGAGCGCCAGTTCTCTGTGTAAACCCTTCAGGCAAAGCCGCTTTGAATGAGACCCTAACATAGAGTTTGTCTTTGAATTCTGTTAACTGCTTCACATAATCCCTATCTGCACCGAAGAGTAGGCCATTCGTCTCCAGGATAAAAAGCGGATATTTTGAATCTTTTACGTATTTCAACACCGATAATAGATGCTCTTTTCCGATCGTCGGCTCGCATCCAGATAGACGAAGCCTTTCCACTTTAAGATGCCTGAAACGTTCCCAGCCTGGAGCCGTTATCCCTTTTTCTGCGGCCTCGAAAAGTCTTTGAGCCACTTCTCTGGGAGAGTAGAATTCTCCAAACTTTTCAGGAAAATCTCTTGACCAATTCGCCCAACAATAGATACAGCGCAGGCAACAACCGGCCGCATATCCTGTGGCTATCCCTCGATAGACAGGGGCTGAATAAATGCCGACATACTTCCTTTCTAACCCGTCCTTTCCTCTTCTCGTCACCAGTTTTTCAGTCTCTCTGGCCAGCTCTAAAGGATCAAAAGGTTTAGAGTTTGGCGTCAGGAAACGTTGATAGGTATTCATCTCCATTCACTTTACAACACGTATGCTTTTTTTATCAACATTCCTTATCCCTTTCTGCTCATGCAGCTCAGCTAATCTAGAATGATATTGGAGTGAATCAAGCATCGCCTCTCAAACGAGGAGAAGGATTCCGACTGGTTTTTAAGAGCCGTTATCTTCTCTATATCGCCCTCCTCATTCTAGTGCTTAACCTTGTCAACACCACAGGAGAATATATTCGAAATCACGTATTCATTCGCACTGCTGATGAGGCTATCCAGGCAAGGACAGAAGTTGTGGATATGGAAGAAGCCAAATCAGAATATATTGCCAAATTGGAGAGCGGATTTAATTGGCTGGTGAACAGTCTGGCAGTGGCGATTCAGCTCTTGCTTGTTTCTCGTATCTTCAAATGGTTTGGAGTGAGAGGGGCTATTCTGGTCCTTCCTTTTGTTGCCCTAGGAGGATATTTCTTTATTGCCTTCGGAGCCTCGCTCGTAGTTGTCAGATGGGCCAAAGCCTTCGAAAACAGCACGGATTACTCGCTGATGAATGCGTGCCGGGCAGCACTATATCTCATTACCTCAAGGGAGGAAAAATACAAGGCCAAAGCCGTCATTGACACCTTCTTTGTCCGGGCAGGAGATGTCCTCACGGGTCTCTTTGTGTTCTTAGGGACAACCTACTAGGCCTTCACGGTGGAGAGATTTGCTAAATTCAATATGGTTGTGGTTGTTCTCTGGGTATTTCTCTGTCTACTCATCATTCGAGAGCATAGAAGAGTATCAGCTCAGAGAGCTGGCCATCTTGTAGTCTGATATTTTATGGGGAAACAAAGCGGTCTGGCCAGGACGCAAGCTCATAAAAAGTGTCTAACCAAGTTTATTCTTGTCTTTACTTCTTAAACATTTTCGCAAATATCCCCATATCTGAACCATCCTGCCCCCAGCTCTCCCAAGCGACAACAAAATTTCCTTCTTATCCATAACGATTGCAGGGTTCCACTGGCCATAAGCAGCATAAGTATTCACTCGAAATTCTTCGGCTTTTTGAAAAGCAATTAATCCAAGAACAATAAGGCAAAACGATATTATCAGGTTTTTGTTAACCCTAAAGGCCTGTCATGCGTTGTAATAGTGAATGGTATTTTATGGAGGTTAATATGAATAGTTCCGACCAGGTTGTTATGATAATAGTTTTCCCTCTTATGTTTGTTTTCTGGGGCTGGGTTGTGTGGGTCATTCTGGAGTGGCGAAAAATGAGGCATAAAAGTGCGCTACAGAACAAAATTGTTGATAAATTTCCTACTGCACAGGAACTCAATGATTTCTTTCAGTCGCAAGAAGGAAATAAATTTCTCAATTTTTTAAAATTTAACGGTCTTGCCCCAAGAGAAAAGATTTTATCTTCATTATCAAAAGGGGTAATCCTCTCCACTTTTGGTATCGCTCTGATTATTATCGGCCAGATATACACTGAAGAGATGAGGTATTTCAATGCATTTGGAATTGTCATCGTTGGCCTAGGAGTAGGTTTTCTTCTTTCGACATTTATCTCCTACAAATTGAGCAAAAAATGGGGCATAATTGACAAGGAAAGCTGAAGCTCACATGCTTCTTGTGCAGTTATTCAGGTAGAGCTATTTTATTAATAAAAAGCACAGAATTGCCCACCAGTTGAAGCGAAGGCTAATAGAGAAAAACGAAAACGGTCTTCTTGTTGATGGAAGAAAATTCGAAAAAAATCTGGGAGGAATTTTACAGCAAATATTCCCGATCATTCTGGTTTTATATCTATAAGATCTGCGGCGATAATAATATGGCTGATGATATCTTTCAGGAATCCTTTTACAAGTTCCTCAGGACAAAGCCAGTCATCTTGAATGAAAATCATATGAAGTCTTATTTATATAAGATAGCTTTCAGACTCATCATCGATAAAAAAAGAAGGATAAATATCGAGAAGAGAGTATTTGAAGAGAAGAAGGAAGTCTTTAAAGGAAGCATGCACAAAGAAAGTCAAAATTCTGGAATTCTTTTTTCATTAGATATGGAAAAAATATTTAAACTGCTTAAACCGCGTGAGAGAATACTCCTTTGGCTTGCTTATGCGGAGGGGTACAGCTGCAACGAGATAGCCGAACTTACAGAAACCAAAGAGAATAGCGTCAAGGTTCAACTCTTCCGGGCAAGGAAAGTGCTGGCAAATATTCTCAAGCAAAAGAAGTATAAAGGAGGAATGGAGCCATGAGAAAAATGATCTGTCATCTGGAAAAAGAGGTGATGGATTGCCTGAAAGCAGAGAAGACAAGTCCAGAAATCAAAAAACATATATCCGAATGCCCGTTTTGTAAGGATGTGGTCTCTGTTCATAAATGGATGAACCAATTTAAGAGCAGATCCTGGAATGCTGAAATGCTTGAGAAAACTCTTCCAGATCCGGAAACCATCTGGAATATGGCTCATACAAAACGCAGGCCTGATAAAGGACTCGTCAGGAAGGCATTGAGACCTTTGATATATGCCCGAGTATTGTCCTACATCATATTAATTAGTGGAGTAATCTTTTTGTTTCTCTCAAATATGAAGGAAATAAGGAATATTATAGATTCCAGTTCGGGAGCTGGTCCGGTCCTTGACTCATTCTCAAAAATAGCAGCTCAATTTTCTCCATTATTTTTCATTCCCATGGTCACTGTCTTCATTTCAATGCTCTTTTGTATTATCGTTGTTGCTCTTGAAAAACGAAGAAAAACAGTCTAAATACCCTGTTTGTGCAAAATGCAAAATGGGGACCAAAATGGGGACGGACCTCAGCATTTGCTTTTTTATCAATAAGATAACCCCATTCTAGGAGCATATTTAGGCCTTAGAGCTCATTTTACACCCCATAAAATAAGCTCTAAGAACATTTTGGCTCTCTACTAACTTAGCATATCCTTAAACACGATTTTACCCCTGTGAAAATCACGTTTAAGACAGGTTTTTGAGGCAATATAGATGCTAACTTATTGCAAATAAAATGATTGTTGTGGTCCGTCCCCATTATTCAAATAAGGCTAGCCCATCCACGGCTCAAAAAACATTTGAGATTTGTTTATTTTCAGGCGCTTTAGTCTTTTTTGGGTTTTATTACCGGCAGTGAAAATTTTATGAATCCGACATACTTGAAGTCATCATAATATTCACCGCTGATATCCATGGCTTCTATTCTTATCTTGTAATCTTTATTCGTTTCAATATTGTTGAAGGTGAGGTTATTCGCTTCTATAAGCTTACTCTCGCCAGAGTTAATGTTGCCCTGAGGTGCCGCTACCAAATCGTCTTCTAAATAAACAAAAAAAGTGACTCTTTTCCCCTGACGCGTTGTATTCTTGGCCGTGAATGTCATCTTCTCTACCTTAATGCGGTACTTGTTCCCAGCGACTTTTTCAAAAAAAGCGAGGTTAGTCGGGTATAAAGTCTTCAGCTCACCATACCGGAAAAGAACGAGATTAGTACTTTTTCCCATCCAGATATACTTAGGTTCAAACAGCAGGCCTGTTTTCTTATAGTCCACGAATCTTAAAAATCCGGTAAACGCATTGTTCTTAAAACTCACCGGAGGCCTCTGGCTCTGCTCGGCGGGACAGACGACGACTTTTATTTCAAAAACCTTGTCCCCCTTTCTTATCGATGGGGTGACAATTTCTTTCAGTTCAACGCTCCTGTCATCACCAGCACCCAAGGTCGTGACATTGGAGAATTTCTTGACTTGTCTTTTCTCAAAATAGACATCCGCATCGACCGTTTTATCCATGCTGCCCACATTCCTGACTTGTAATTTCACATCCAGGACCACTTTATAATAGTCCTTCTTTGGATCACCCATCGTGCCAAAATTTCCGATTTCTATGAGTTCCCCATGCCTCATCTGGGTGTAGTAATTATAGCTTTGGCCAACATGAATAATGTACGGATAAATCTCAATATCCCCCGGGCCAGTCGCTTCGGTTCTATCCCTTATATTAAAATATCCATCACTTTCATCCTTGACCGCTCTATCCATGGTTCCGATCTCCACTTTGTAATAGCTGCCTGCAGGTAAAACAGTGTAGCCAATCTTCTGGGGGACTTTCCATACATGGCTTCCATCATTTGGGGTTTGAAGCTCGAGATAATGGATGTATCTCTCTCCATCCCACTTCTTGATTATTATTCTGACATCACCGCTGATTCCCCGGCTCTCCCATCGAATAGTGTACTGCCCCTCTTTGTACCAGGTTTCTCCACCATTCGGAGACAAGACCTTAATGCTGCGAAGAAATTGAATTTTCTTCTGGATAACCTGTTTCTGCTGAACCTGTGGAGATACCACTTGCCCAGCCAATGAAAAAATAATTAAAAACAAAAAGCATTTTTTTACCATTTTTTATCCTATTTCCCCTATTTAGAAATGCTATTTCATACAACACTATTTGTCAAATCCAGGTAACCAGGTCACAAGGAATAACCTGTGATTAATTCGTGCATTTTATTTTTCAGGAATTGACCCTGCCTTTAAGGTCGTGATAATCTCATTCGTAGATGTCAACCGATAGATATTATCAAAATTTCCTCTTTATGAAGCCATTTTTCTGAGGCATAAATTATGATTGAGATTTTGGCGTATATGATTTGTGCAGCTATTTGGCTCGGAATTATTTTTCGATGGCTAATTCCAGTGATCCAAAAACGGATTGTTTACGAGATTTATGCAGCGTGTGGAATAGGGATTATGTTTACTCTGATTGTATTAGGACACATGATCAGCAAGAGAGGTAATATTCTTCCTTTAGTCTACCTGGGCTATGCTTTTTACATCCCTGCTGCTTTTTTTGTGATTTCTTCGCACACGAGTCTTCGGCATAAGGGAAAACCAGAGTCTGGTTGGGAGCATACAACTGAGCTTATTGAAAGCAGCGTCTACCGAATTGTCCGACATCCTCTTTATCTGGGGGGTGCGCTTTTTACAGCAGCGGTAATCTTACTCATCCAATCCATTCCTTCAACGATATTTGGGTTAACAGCGATATTCTGCTTTTGGACGGCGTCTAAAAAAGAGGACGAATTCAATATAAAGAAATTCGGAGATAGTTATAGGATATATATGAAAAAAGTCCCAATGTGGAATTTTTTGAGGGTCATAAAAAAATCAAAAAGGAATTTCTGAGTTGAGAAGTATCAATGAGAAAATTGCACTGGTTGTCCTATTGCTATTGGCTTTGATCAACTTGATATTCCTTATCGTAAGTAAACACTCAGGCCCGATTGCGGGATTTATTGTAGCTACCGCCGTAGCAGTTCACTGGTGGAGAAAAAGAGACAGCCTGCTTATCATAATCATAGCAATCATATGGATTTTTATTCATATCTACGAGCTTGTTGTGATGGGGGCTGGATCTCAACCGGTATTATTTTACCTGAATTTGTTCCTCCCCATTCTTTTGCTCTACTGCGGCTTAAAAGAAAAAAGAATAAAAAGCGTTCGCTCCAGATAATGGTTGCTGACGTGAATAATTACGGCAGCGAATTGACATTCATTGTCGGATTGAGTATTTAGTAGATACATTTTTTCAGGATTTTCATCACAAGCAAAAAAGGAGGACAAATGAAAAAACTACTCACGATCATCCCTCTGGTCATTCTGCTATGTTTGACTTTCGGCTGCCAGGACAAGGAGGCGATGGCAGAGCTGGAGGAGTTCAAAGCCCAGGCAGCTCTTGAGGAGCAGAATAAGGAAATAGTGAATAGTTTTCTTGAAGCTTGGAACAAAGGATGGAACAAAGGAGATTTTGAGGCTGCTAAGGAGTTTTTGTCTCCTGACTATAAATACTACGCTCCATCCAATAATCCCAAGCCTATGTCACTGGAAGAGACAATAGAAATTGGAAAGATGACTCACAGAGCTTTCGCTGATGTCAGCTTTAGTATTGAAGAACTCATCGCTAAAGGGGATAGAGTTATAACTAGGTATACTTTCAGAGCTACTCACCAAGGAGAATTTATGGGTATCCCAGCGACAGGAAAAACCTTTGAATATAGTGGAATCGCCATATCCCACATTGAAAATGGAAAAATTGTAGAGGACAAGGAAGAATTTGATATGTTGGGTCTTATGCAGCAACTTGGCTTTGAGCTTAAGCCGAAGGAGGAGGAGGAGAAGTAATTTCTCTATCATTAAGCTGAACTGGATTTGACATCCCTTCACAATTCTTGTGTTAGATATCTCATTCCCATGTGAGGCAGCGGTTTATTTATTGCTCAATTCCCAATGAATATCAAAAGCATCTGATGGATAAGATCTGATGCCTGTAAATTTATTTTGAATTATTACACACATTTAATTTTTTTTCCCATATGATACAATCGGTCTAAATTTTGCGTTTGTCTGAAATCTATGGATCTAAGAAAAATTTATGTATAAAAGAAAGTAGGGATAGGAGAGGGAAAAATACTATAGAAGGAGATAGATATGAAGAAGATGAAGCTGGCATTCATCCTGTTCTTATCGATTGCTTTCCTTCAAGCGGCTGTTGTGAATCCTGACAAGCCACTTAAAGGAGAATGGGATTTTAAGCTCAAAAAGGTCTGGGAGATTGACAGAGCTGGGGATGATTTGTTGGGTGAGCCATTCAGTCTCACAGCGATAGAGGATAGTCTCCTTTATGTCTATGACGCAGCGAACCAAATAAACTATATCTTTGATAAGGAAGGAAATTTCATAAGAGCCTTTGCAAGGAGCGGTCAAGGTCCTGGGGAGATTATAGGACAAGAATTGATTCACTATGTCAATGGTAAAGTTTATATCCCGGCACAGAATGGTATCAATCTTTTCACCAAGGACGGAGTATATATCCAAACAGTGCACCAGGAAGGCAGGTCGCTTGACCCTCGGATTTTTTTGAACGAGGATGAGATCATATCCGCTCCTAAGACAGCTGTATTTTTACCAGATGGTAAAGGTAAAATCATCCGAAAAAATATTAAAACTGGGGATGAGACGGTTATTTCTGAATTTTCCATTCAAGATTGGGGAATTGCTCAAAACGAGGAGATAGTTGTCGATATAATAGCCACTGGGTTTTCGCCGTTGATGATATTGGGATATGCTGAGAATAGGCTCTACTGGGGGATGAACACTTCCTACATGATTAATGTTACAGATTTAAGCGGAAAGAAAATCAATACTTTCTCCGTCAAACGAAAGAGTAAAAAGGTTTCTGATAAGTTTAAAAAAAAATATTTTGAATCTCCCAATTTGCCCGAAGAGATGCTTAATAAAATTGCTGAAAGCCTCCCTAACAAGATTTCATTTTTTCATCGTATAGAAGTCCACAACGGATTAGTCTATGTATTTATTCCAGATGTTGACCTGAAGAGCAAAAGAGCCAGGCTCAAGCAGATAGACATCTTTTCCCCAGAAGGGGAATATCTTTACCGGGCTTATATCAAATTCGAGAAAAATCGCCATCACTTGTTCTCGCCGCTGAATAGCCTTGTCATTCAAAACAGGTATCTTTATGCTGTCTTAATGGACGAAGAGTATAATGTACTCATTTCCAAATATATGATAGCACTCCCAAATGGGAATTGACTGTACTTACGGCCGGAGATCGTCCTCCATACAGAGGATTTAGCAAGGAGAAACAAGAATTCTATATATATTCACAACATATGGAGAGGAATGGATGAAACGAATATTTCTCACCTCCTGCCTTATCATCAGTATGATATTATCCCTTGCTGCTCAGGAGAAAAAACCTGGCTATAATCCGGAAGACTACCCTGACGTTCTGAAAGAGAAAGATTTTGAAAAGGCTGCCAACGTAGACAAAATATACGGATTCATAAACTGGAACTACCAATCTAAGGATATGACCCAGCTGTCACTGAAATTTTTAGCTCTCCAGGCTTTTGATGATCGGACAATCTGGCCAAGTAAAGAGAAACAACCCGAAGGATTCCAGCCCGATCAGTGGCTGGAGACCGGAAAAGAGCCAGGATTGAAGGTCAGAGCGCTGCACCAAAAAGGTATTAGAGGAAAAGGCATATCTGTAGCGGTTTTCGATAAGTTAATTAATCCGGATCATCAGGAATTTTCTGGACGAATCGTATATCATGAAATCAAATCGCCACTGGCAGAAGATTTTCAATACCGCCTCCATTTTCATGGAATCTCCTGTGCCTCCATCCCGTGTGGAAAAACTCTCGGGATAGCCCCCCAGGCGACTTTACATTATTTCGCTGTCCCTGATGATGGAAACAACAGCTATAATTACTGTCTAGCTCTTGAAGAATTGCTGGAAGTCAATGCCAAACTGCCAAAAGAGAAAAAGATCCGGGCAGTCTCTATATCGGATGGGATCAGCCGAAAGAATCCCGATATCTATAAGAGGTGGGAAGCACTCGTTCATAAAGCGCAAGAGGATGGAGTTGCCGTAATCTATTCGGATTTGAAAACAACCCATGCCGTATTCACCTGGGGCGGTTGTCCTCCTTTCAGGGACCGGGAAAACCCAGAAAATTATGACTACTCTTCTTGGCCCAGAAACAGCGATGAAAAACATAGTGAGAAGATCATCCTCCCGGCTGACTTCAGGACAACAGCTCATAACCGGGAAGAGAACGCTTACGTTTACTGGGGAGAGGGTGGATTCTCCTGGGCTATTCCTTATTTTGTTGGGCTGGCTGTTCTAGCCTGGAGCTTGGATGAGGAGCTGACAATTGAAGAGATCTGCCGCTTGATTAAGGAGACAAAAACCAAGACTTTCGATGGACGCTATGTTGTGAATCCCCTGGGTTTTATCGAAGCAGTGAAAAAGCTCCAGGAGTAGGCACTGTCGTTCACTTATGAATTCGAAAGCTTTATTATTCATTATCCGAGATAAACTCTCTGCCCTAACCGTCTTTGATTTATGAGGACTCTCATTGTGATTCCTCCCCTATCGACACAATGACCACAAAAATGTAATCATCCCAGCTGTAGTTTTGCGATGAACTGCAATTTTTTAAAGAAAGCTTTACATATCTCTGAAATCAATAATGGACTCGAAATCTACACAGAAAAGGAAGGATAAATTTTGACCCGCCGACTCAAAACAAGAGATGTTTCAAAATCCTTATGCACTATTTAACTTAAGCAGAATAGACAAAACTTAAGTTGACATGTGTTGTCTAGTCATTCCCCATGATTTTTTTTCTCATATTCTTTTTGAACATAATTGCGAGTAATAACATTGCCATTGGAGCTGTTATGGTCCAGGGAATACCCAGAAGAAGTAACTTTTCTGAAAACTGAGGATAAAAATAAACAAATGCAATCAAAGGCGTAACAAGTGCATTGGCTAGAAAAGAAATTCTAACCCACTTTTGAAATCCCTTTTTTTCAAAAACAGGGACAGCTAATAATGTTGCCAAACCCATACATATATATCCTATTGCATCGAAGTCCCAAAACAGAGAATGTGGCGTTTGGATGAGAAGGCTAATCTGGTCGGAAGCTCCCTTAAGTGTCATAGGAATAACTGTTGCTAATTGAACAACATAATTAGCAGCTACAAATACTGAATAAATTATCGTAAAGATAAGAGCAGCATGACTCCAATACTTTTTTTCAACTGGTGTAACATAGTGAAGTGCGAGCATTTCAAGTAAAAAAGGGACAACTATACAAAGGGAAAATCCATAAATGAAGATTTCATCATATGGATAACTGAGGATCCCCAAAAGCTGTAACGTTTGAGCCACTACGAATGCAGCATTTGAACCAAATGCGAAAATTCCAAACCAAAAGCCAGCTTTGTAGACTTTTCCATCCATATTATTCCTCCTTGGATTTGTCGAAATATTTTTGTTGTGGTCCGATTTTTAAGACAGCATGATGATGAGATACACCTCCTCCGGCAGTCTGTGATAGACTTCCGGTTGAAATTGATTTCAACATTAGGGGGTGCACGAATGCATTATGTAGGTGTTGACCATCATCGTCAACACTCGCACATCACTTTATTAGACGAGAAAGGCGAGATGGTAAAGCTTTCACCTGAAGAGAGTGTGTTTCCGCAGCAGACCTTCCGGCTGGGATATGCTGAACAAGAGAAAGAGCATACTGCCGATCTTTATAGGAAGTATTGGTCTAGCGTATCTAGATAAATCGCATGTCAGTCTCACAGAAGATGACTGCATCTTTAAATAATGTTTATGGGAACATGTCGCTAAATTAATTATGGTAATTTTCCTGAATTAGCTCCCAAATCAAAATATTATGACAAAAATTATGGTGTTTGACATTTCTCTCATTCATAAATATTCTGCTTCTATAATGCAGTAGGAGGAAATTCATGAGAGCGGTTGTATGCACGAAATACGGACCTCCGGAAGTTCTTCAGCTCAAAGAGGTAGAAAAGCCTGCCCCCAAGGACAATGAAGTGCTGGTAAGAATATATGCAACAACATGTCACATAGGGGATGTGAGAATTCGAAGCTTCAAGGTCCCTTTCTGGCAAATTGTCCCCTTCCGAATATTTTTAGGTATCAGAAGACCAAAAAGGCAAATACTAGGGATGGAGTTAGCCGGAGAAATTGAAAAAGTAGGCAAAAATGTGAAGCTGTTCAAAAAAGGTGACCAGGTTTTTGCATCTACCGGTTTTGTTTTTGGCGCTTATGCCGAGTACACATGTTTGCCTGGAGAAGGGGGGAATGCAAGGGTAGGAATGGTGGCAATGAAACCTTCCAATATGACCTTTGAGGAGGCCGCCGCTGGTGCTGCTTCCGGGG
>SMTZ1_10004728_pt1 | contig 13677 bp, 10 predicted proteins | sample DeeMarSWOR136_30_FD_25667 | JGI IMG/M metagenome (IMG submission 25667) | reverse complement strand
TGGGACGTTGATTTAAACGAAAAAGATAAATCTAATGCTGAAAAAGCTCTAGAAGTTGAAATCTCAAATAATATCTTTTATAAATGCGCAAGCAATAAGACAGCAGAATTAGATGGTCAAAAGATTTTTAAAATTCTTGCCAAAGTAGAAGGTGAACATGCCTCAGTCTGGAAAAAAATTCTCAAGCTAGACAAAGTAGAATTTCCAAAATATGACAAATGTGCTCCCGAATATAGGCCAAATCTTGAAGAATCTCATAGTAGGGAGGATAGAGCAATAAAATTTTATAGACAAGCTGCTGCAGAAGCTCAAAATTCAAGAGTGAAGGAAATATTTGAAGCGTTTGTAGAAGTAGAAACAGATCATCTTCATTTATCAGAAGTACGGCTTAAGTAAAAATCAAAATTGAAAACCTTATTTTTAATTATATTTTTTCTTATTTATCATAATATAAACGTATTTCTTCTTATAGACATTTATGGTTAGCTTATATGAGTGAAAGAATGAATGTCCTTTTTATTATAACAGATCAGCAACGTGCTGATCATTTAGGATGTTATGGGAATACTGTTCTAAAAACCCCAAATATCGATAAATTAGCAGATGAGAGCGTCTTGTTTACAAACGCCTTTACAGTGTGTCCAATGTGTATGCCAAATAGAGCAACAATACTAACTGGATATTATCCAAATGTTCATGGTGTAAGGAGCAATGGGATTAACTTACCTTATGATGTTCCTACTATTACTCAAAGCCTTGTAAAGAGAGGATATCATACTATTGCTATTGGAAAAACACACTTTAATTTTAACACCCCTCCATATAGTCCAAAAGTGAAATCTGCAGAGAGTTTTGATGATTGGAAAGTAAAGAATCCTAAAGGTGTTCATTTAACTCATGAGAATTTCCCTTTACCTTACTATGGATTTGAAGAGGTAGATTTAGTAGTCGGACATGGTCCTCTTTGTTTAGGTCATTATCTTGATTGGCTAGAAGAAAAAGCTCCTAATCTAGCAAAGAGAATAATAAAAGAATATAATTCAACAATTCCAATTTTCTACGTAGATTATGAAAGTTTCATTCCAGAAGAGCTTTATAGTACAACCTATATTCAAAATAATACTATCAAATTTTTAGAAAAACATGCAAATGGTGATTATGGGAAAAAACCTTTCTTTTTACATTGCTCTTTCCCCGATCCTCACCAACCCGTTGGCCCACCTGGTAAATATAGAGATATGTATAATCCAGAAGATATTGAATTGCCCGAAAATTTCAATGATATGATAAATTTATATAATCATCCTTATTTGAAAACCCATATGGAAAATCCACCAATAAGAGGTGCTATGTTAAGAGAGGAGACGGAAGAAAATATAAAAAATTTTATAGCTTTAACGTATGGATCGATTTCTATGATTGATAATGCAGTTGGTCAAATTTTAGCTACAATAGAAAAACTTGGGTTAGATAATAATACAATGATAATTTTTACAAGTGATCATGGAGATTTTATGGGTGAACATGGTATGATTCTAAAAGGACCTGCACCTTTTAATGGTCCATTACAAGTGCCTTTAATCTGGAGGGTTCCAAGATTAACTAAACCAATGATTTCTGATTCTTTAATCAGTTCTGTAGATCTTCCTAAAACTATTCTTGAATTACTGAATATAAAAGAACGCTATAGACCTCCTGGGATGCAGGGATATGATATGACTCCAGTATTACAAAATGCTTCTAAAAAGGTAAGAGACTCTATTTTAATTGTGGAGGATGAAGAAGTTGGTCCAAAAGGTCCCTTATACACAAGAGTTTGCCATCTGATTACCAAAGATTATAAATTAACAAAATATCAAGAAGTTCCAGAATTTGGGGATCTATTTGATCGTAAAAATGATCCAGAAGAACTCAATAATTTATGGTATACTGATAAAGATTTAAAATTAAGGTTATTAGATAAATTAATCCATGAATATTTAACTTCTAGAAGTAGATTCCCTAAAAGGCAAGGCGGTACATAAATATAAATAAATCTCTCATTTTTAATAATTTAAAATTTTATAATTGAAATCACTTTATCTTAATTATAATAAACAAAAATAATAATTTAAGATGTAAAAAAGAACTGAGATGTATTAAATGAGTAAAATTAAGGGTACTAGGGTTTTTCAAAAAAGAGAACCAAAATTCCCAATTGCAGAAGCTCATGATCTTTTACCACGCTCTAAGTGGCTTAGGGACTATTATTTTAAGGGTCTTGATCGAGAGTGGAATAACCAATTTATGCCATTTACTACAGGAACAGAGTGGGATATCATTTTTAACGAAGGAGATTATTATATAACTCCTGAATTATATTATTATATCCAAATCTTGGGAAAAAACGATAAAGGTATATTCGCATCATCTTTTAGATCAATGGCTATAACAGTTGATTTGCCAGATAATTTTTGGGAATTGTCTTTGCCTGAACGTAGAGCTAGATTTCTTGAAAAAGTTATGGTTGATTATATCCCCCAAGAAATCGTTTCTGAGAATGATTTAATAGCAGGCGCTAGATTCAATACACAATTAAGCAAATGTTTTAATCAGGAAGAAGCAAAGGAATATTGGAAAAAAAGTATAATTAATCGAGAAGCTATTTTTAAATTTCATAGATCTGGATTCGGAAATCTTGGAGCCGCACCAGGTCATATCATACCTGATTACGAAACAATAACAAAAAAGGGATTTAAACATATATATGAAAAAGCTCGTAAAGCATATGAATCTCTTAGTGAAGATGAAAAAACTGGAGAAAAGGGAGGAGAACTCAAAGCAATGATGATTTCAGCTGAAATTCCAAAAAAATTAGCAAAAAAATATGCTGATGAATGTCGAAGATTAATGAATGAGACTAATAATTCTGAAAGAATTAAGGAACTTGAAGAAATGGCAACAAATTTGGAAAAAGTACCATGGGAACCTGCTGAAACTTTTTGGCAAGGTGTACAAGCAGTATGGCTTGCTCACATGTTAGTAATGGCAGAAGAATCTTATCCTGGAGCAGGACTTTCCTTCGGAAGAATAGATCAATATCTTTGGGATTTATACAAAGAGGATGTAATTGAACAGAAAAAGATTTCACAAGAGTTTGCAAAAGAAATTCTGGGAAGTTTTTGGTTTCATTGTAATACCGTATATGATGCTATGATTAAAGCTGGTAAGCAAGGGATAACTTCTTCTTTCGGACAAATAGTCACCCTCTCTGGTTGTGGTCCAAATGAAGAAGATTTAACTAATGAACTTACATATACTATTTTAGATGTTATAGATTCCTGGTACCCTAGCCTTGAACCTAAACCTAATGTAAGGCTACATAGAAATTCTCCGGATAGCCTTTTGGATAAAATGGTAGAGATGATTGCGGGAGCTCAGGGTGCTCCATTCATTCTCAATTTTGATGAGAGGAGCATAGCAGGTATGATTAAAGAAGGTGTTGATGAAAAAGAAGCTTGGAACTATGCAATTGTTGGATGTCTTGAAAATACTATGCAAGGAAATGATAGGAGTGGAACAGTTAACTGTAATCCAAATTTAACTAAATCTATTGAGCTAACATTATGGAATGGTTTCAATATGTCTAGAAGTGATAATACCACCAATCTCGGTGAACAATTGGGACCAGAAATAGGAAATCCTGAAAATTTTCAAGCATGGGAAGAGTTCTTTAATGCTTGGAAAGAACAAATCAAATTTATCATCAAACATACTGTGGATCTGTATAATTCATGTGAAGAACTTCGAGGAGATTTTATTCGTACTCCATATTTGTCATCAATGGTTCGAGGTTGTATAGAGCAAGGGTTAGATATTACAAGAGGAGGACCTGAATTAAGATTTATAACTGTTGAAGGAGGGGGATTTGCAACTACAGTAGATTCATTATTATCAATTAAAAAGCTCGTTTATGAAGATGGAAAATACACCATAGCACAGATTAAAGATGCTATTATAAATGATTTCAAGGGAAATGAAGTAATGCAAACTTTCTTAAAAAATAAAGCTCCTAAATATGGTAATGATGAAGATGTGGCTGATGAAATAGCGAGAATGGCGATGGAAACTTGGGCAGAAGAATGTTGGAAATATAAAACGCCAACTAATTATCAATTTCGTCCAGGAATGTTATCATGGAACTATTGGGCTGGAGCTGATGCTAACCTCACTATAGCAACTCCAAACGGTCGAAATAAAGGAACCTTTCTTTCTAATGCTATTTGTCCCACTGATGGTACTGATACTAAAGGTCCTACAGCAGTAACTAATTCTGTAGGTAAGGCATTAGGAGGAAAAACTAATTCTGGTAATTATTTAAATTACTTACCAAATGGAGCGAGTCACACAATTACATTTAATCCATCTATTATTAAAGATCCCGAGCATAAAGAAAAATTTAAGGCTTATTTACGAGGTTATATAGAAAATGGAGGAACATCTTTACAAATTAATATGCTCGATGCTGAAATGTTAAAAGATGCTCAAAAACATCCCGAAAATTATAAGAATCTTTTAGTTAGAGTAACTGGTTATAATGCATATTTCACTGCTATAGGACGTGAATTGCAAAATGAGATTATTGCGAGAGAATCTCACAGAATATAAAATGGTACATTTCAATTTATTTTATTTTAATATTAAAATTAGAAAAAAGATCTAAAATAATGGTGACGTCTGAAGCCTTAATCTTTCAAATTCAAAAATTTTCAACAGAAGATGGTCCAGGTATCCGAACTACTGTTTTTTTTAAACAATGTCCTTTAAAATGCATTTGGTGTCATAATCCTGAATCTATACGTAAGTCACCTCAACTCGAATGGTTTAAACATAAATGTATTGGATGCAAAACATGTATTAAATCATGTAAACAAAATGCATTATCCTTTAACAATAATGGTTTGTTAATAGATAGGGAAAAATGTAATGGATGCAGAGTTTGTGTAGAGGAATGCCCTTCTACTGCCTTAAATATGTTAGGTGAATGGTGGAAATTAGACGATCTCTTTTATGAAATAGAAAAAGATAAAGTTTATTATACTAAGTCTCAAGGAGGTATAACTGTTTCTGGTGGTGAACCCACACAACAATATGAATTCGTATCCGATTTTCTAAAGAAATGCAAAGAAAATGGAATTTCTACTGCTATAGATACTTGCGGATACTCATCTAAAAAGATTTTTGAAAAAATTTTACCTTATGTAGATTTAGTCCTTTTAGATATAAAGCATATAGATTCTGCAAATCATAAAGAGTATACTGGAGTTCCTAATGAAGTAATATTAGAAAATGCTATATGGATTTCTAATAATTTGAAGAAAAATGGTAAAAAGATGTGGATTAGAACTCCTATTATTCCGAATTATACTGCTATAGATGAAAATATTCAAGGAATAGGTGAATTTATTGTCACAAAATTAGAAAACTTTCCTGAGAGATGGGACCTTCTTTCTTTTAATAATCTATGCATTTCAAAATATGAAAGATTAGATATGGATTGGTCTATGAAAGATGAACCGTTAATGAAAACGGAAGATATGGAACATTTTCTTAAGATAGCAGAAAGAACAGGAGTAAAAAATCCTCATTGGTCAGGATTGACAAAAAGAAGAGAGGATGATGAAATAAATATTGATGTGAACGAAAAATCAGAAAAACCATCTTGTTAATAATTTCCATTATGAATTTATATAAGATAAATTACTTGATTAAATATGAGTGAAGATAATACTCAATTTGGTTGGCATTCTGAACTTTCAGATGAACTTATTGAATTTACTCAACCAGCTATGATGGTAAAATTAGTTTCTACAGTAGATTCTAGAGGTTGGCCCCATCTTACAATAATTACAGCAAATCGAGCGAAAAGTAAAGATGAAATTGTATGGGGGCAATTTTTTGCTGGTACAAGTAAAGAATATGTACTAAAAAATATAAAACAGGGAATTTTTTATATGACTGCAGAAGCTCCATTTAAGTTCATCCAAGTTAAAGCAAATTTTTCTCGTACTGAAAATGAAGGAGAAGATCTTGAATATTTCAATCAGTCAGATTTTTTCCGATATTTTACATATATTAACGTTTATAAGGTTTTTTATAACGATGTTGTTGCTGTAACTTCTATTAGAGACTTACCACCAGGTGCTATTCCAAGAAAAATTGTTAAAGCTATTACTAAAGAAGCAAAAACTAATCTAGAAGAAAAACGACTGAACGTTATAGGATATAAGCTATTTACCGATAAAATAGGTGTAAGGGCGATAGCATATATCGATCCTTCTGATGGGTATCCTATAATTATCCCTCATCTTCAGTTAAATGCGGTTGATCACAATAGACTCTATTTCCCCTTAACAGCATTAAAGGAAGATTTTTTAAGGATTCCTGTTAATTCAAAAGTTGCTGTAATTGGCGCTAATTTTGATATGGCAAGCCAAGTAGTGAAAGGTACGTTTACAGGTATTCATTCGGTTGAAAATATCGAATATGGATTAATAGATATTGAAGAAATATATAATAGTTCTCCACCCATAATTGGTAAAATTTATCCTGAAATTGAAACAAGACCTAAAGTAAATAAATTCACTCTTTAAATTTTTTTTCTTTAAAGAAGAATTAAAAAAGATCAAAGGAAGAAAATTACATTATCTTATATTTGGGGAAAAAATGTTTAATTATCAAGATTTCGGACTGAAAAAAGATAATTTATATGAAATTATAGCTACAACCTATTCTATTACAAAAAATGGTAAGGAAATTAAGCCTAATGCCGCTTGTATGGGCATCAGACTTATAGAAGGTACACAAATTCAAATATCTCCTTTCTATAGTACAATTACTTATAAAAATTTGAAAGAATTTAGTACTATAACCATCAATTTCGTTGATGATGTATATTTATATGCTCTAGCTGCTTTAAAAGAACCTGAATCTCCTATTAATTTGACAGATTTTCCTTTAAAATATTATGATTTTAAATATTTGGAATCCCAGAATATGGATGTACCTTATATAAAAAAAGCTTGGGGAATTTTAATAGGCAAAGTTTCACATGAATTTCAAAAAACTAAATCTGACAACTTAGGAGAATATATTATACCAGTTTTTAAATTAGATGTAATATATTCGAAAAAACTGAAGGATTCTTATAAGTTATTTAACAGAGCAGAAAACTTAGCATTAGAGACAATTATTTTAGCGACTAGATTGAAAGTTGCTAAAGAAAATGAAAATTATACTCTCTTATCTAAAATCAATGAAAAAATAATGGATTATGAAAAAAGCATTGAAAGATTTGGAAAAAATAAAAAAGCAATTAAGACTATGGAACTAGTCGATAGTTATATCACTAAATTAATGGATTAATTATTTTTCTTGAATGCTTTCAATAAACATTAGTGGATATTCCAAATCATCAATCCATTCTACTTTTGCTATGATATTTACCGATTCATACTCAATAAATACTTCCGCTTTTATGATTTTACCGGAAATTTCATCATAATCGAATTCTGATTTTTTTTCGCTAAGAATTTTTTGCCTATCTAAGTTAATTTTTACAGATTTTACAAAGGGTTGACATGAAATAGCTGATTCAATACCTGTTTCTATAGATTTAATTACATTTTCATTGTTTTGAACAGGAATTCCACTGAGGATATGATATAATGCCCCCAATTTAATACCTGCCTCAAAACAAGCTCTTTCTCTCTTCGTTAAATCAGGTGAAAAATATATTTTTTCATTAGTTTTTGGCATATTTTTTCAATCTATATAATCTATTTTTGCTCCAGTATTGTTCGGTTTACAAATATAGATATGGCCCCCACGGTGTTTTTGATTCTTTTGAAGTTCTTTTAATAATATTTCCGCTTCTAAGTCCGATTCCACAATTCCAACAACACTTGGTCCAAATGAGGACATTGCATAGGCTTTTAATCCATAATCTTCAAAAAATTTAAGTAGATCTTTAACAATCTCATGTTGTAATTGAATTTCAATTTTTTTAAAACCTAAGCTCTGGATTCGTTTTAAGCCATCTCCGAAGCAACTTAAATCTTTTTTAATAATTCCAGGCAAAATTTTCATGATTACTTGGTGTGATACTTCATTTACTTCACTTCTAAGAATCGGGGCATAATTTTGAAAAACAGAGATTTCTTCATCTCCGTAAGCACCTTTTTTTACATTGGGAATAACAAGTACAAATCTCCAATTTTCAGGTATATTGTGTCTAAATATAGTTAAGGCGGGATTAACTGACGTTGAAGCAGAAGATGGCAAAAATGTCTCTTTCTCTTTTCCCCTACCAAAATCATGTCCTCCATCTAAAATAAATCCACCAGTTTTAAAACCTTTCCATCCAATTCCAGACGTTCCACCCCTTTCAACTAATTTAGTTAGGTCTTTATGAGTTAAATAATCAATATTCTTCAATTTCGTTATAGCTGTAGCTATAGCTAAGGATAATTGAGTTTTTGAGCCCAATCCTACATGTGATGGAAAGTATCTTTTAAGATTAAAATGAAAATTCTTATTATTAATATTATATCTCTTAAATACCTTAGAAGCTATTTCATTAATGACTTCGATTGATTCTCGATAATATTTATTAGCTTCAATTTTAAACTCTTTAGCGTTATTAGAGGCTTCAAAAACTACATTAGGTCGGTCCAACATAAGACCAATACCGCCATCTACTCTACCCGTATACCCATTTTCATCTATTAAAGAAAGATGAATCCTACAGGGTGTTGTTATTCTTAGAGAAGTCATATTAGTCTTTTTTAAAAAAAGAATACTCAACTATAAATAAGAATTTTCAAAATAATTTAAATGTATTATATACTTTTAATCATAGTTTTTAGAAATTTAGAAGGATTTGAGCAATTTGAGCGATTTAGAAGGATTAACTCGGAATTTAATAGAAAAGGGATATTCTGAACAGCAGATTCTTGAACGAATAGTACAAGAATATCATGATTTTAAAAATATTGATAATTCGTTAGCAAAAAAGTATGCTAAAGCAATTTTTAAAGAATGTAGAATGAGTGATATTAAATCTGTATCAGAGCCTTTTGTTAGAGAATTGCTTGAAATTAATAAATCAAATGTCTCAATAGGAAAACAAGGTGTCGGATGTAGAGGTGCTGGAGATTTTTTTGTCCATAAATTAATAACAGAATTATCAGAAACAGATTATAGAGCATTTCTATCACCATCTTCATTAGATGATGCAGGAGCAGTTCGTATGATGGACATTAAAGGATTTAAAGATCGACCTTATGAACTTGAGGATCTAATAATTGTATCCAAAATGGAAGGAATTCACTCACGTTTAAGTGATTTCCCTTTCATTTGTGGATTTCATGTTACTCGAGCTGCTTTAAGAGATTTATATGTTAAAGGAGCAAAACCAATCTCAATAATGATTGATACTCATCTCGGAGATGACGCGGATGTAGGTAAATTATTTGATTTTATAGCTGGTGTATCTACAATTTCAGATTTAGCGAAAGTTCCTATAACAGCAGGTTCAACTTTGAGAATCGGAGGAGATATGGTGATTGGTAATAGATTAGTTGGTGGAATTAGTACTGTAGGTGTTTGTACAAAAGTATTAGCTAGACGGAATATACAAGTTGGAGATAGAATCTTAATGACTGAAGGTTCCGGAGGTGGAACTATTACCACTACAGCAATTTATTCAGGAAATCATGAGATTGTTAAAGAAACGATGAACATTAAATTCCTGAAAGCTTGTGAAACAGTTTTAAACTCAGATTACATAGAGCACATTAGGGCTATGTGTGATGTTACCAATGGAGGTTTAAGAGGAGATTTATATGAAATTAACTATGAAGCCAATTGCGGAGTTAATATATTTGAGGAAAAAGTAAGAACGCTTGTGAATCCGAATGTTCTAGATATGTTGGAAAAAGTTGGCGTTGATTATTTAGGAGTTTCTTTAGATGCGCTTTTAATATATTGTAGTGAATCCGTGTCAGATAAAATTATCTTTGATCTGAGAAGAAATAATATTAAATGTGATGAAATTGGTTATGTAGATGATTCAAAGGAAGTCTTTCTAACCTATACAGGTAAAGAAAAAAAAGAAATTCTCCCAAAGTTTAGAGAATCGGCTTATACTAAAATAAAACAAGAGATTGGAGAAGATACACCTGAAACCCTAAAACAAATGGAACTGAGTATTGAAAAGGCTGCTAGTAAAGCATTAGAAAAACGCCAAAGGATAATAGAGTACATAAAAAAGCAGAACTAAGTATTTTGATTGCTAGTTTAAATCTAATACTTCATTCATTGAACCTGATCTAAAGCCTTCAATATCAATTGTTATATATGTAAATCCAATTTCTTTCATTTTGTTTTTAATTACTTCCAAATTTTTCACAGTTAGAATTTTGGATAAATCCTTAGGCATAAATTCGATACGAGCAAGAGATTCTTCATGTAATCTTACTCTTAATTGGTCCAAATCAAATTTGTTCTTAAGGAATTTTTCAGATTCCCTAATCATATATAATTTCTTTTCATTGATGATTTGACCATAGGGAATCCGAGATGAAAAACAAGCCATAGATGGTTTGGATTGGATATCAAGATCATAAAACTTACTAATTTCTCTTATTTCATTTTTATTTATATTGAAATCAATATAAGGAGTGGAAATTTTCAATTCCTTTAAGGCTTGCATACCTGGCCTATAATCAGAAAGATCATCTATATTTGAACCATCTAAAATTACATCAAAATTTTTTGAATCTCTAATTTCAATTATTTCACCATAAAGACCTGTCTTACAAATATAACATCTATTTGAGGGATTGCATTGGAATTCTTTGTCTTTTAAAGGATTTCGTTCAATAATTAGATGATTGATACTATGTTTACTAGCAAATTGAGACGCTTGTTCAATTTCTTCTTCAGGATATAGAATTGATTTTTCAGTCACAAGTAGTGTATCTTTGGCATATTTTTTTGATAAGAATGCTAGAAGAGCACTATCTACACCGCCAGAGAAAGCCACAATAACTTTTTTTCCACTTAAAAAAGCAATAAGCTCTTGTAATTTAAGATTTAGATTCTCGGATAATTCTATATTCATTTTTAAAATTTTATGAAAATTCTAAGTTAGATATTTTAAATACAGAGTGGTAAAAAATAGAAAAAAGAAAAGGTTTTTGATTATTATTAAAAATTTACCACTTGAACTCTGGATTGAAAAACAACAGTGAATTTAATTTCTGCAGGGTAATGAAAACGATTACATAATACCATGCTAGAGACGAAAACATCATAATCCATTCAAGGAACTGTCTTGTTAATGGTGCTGGACATACTAAATATAATATAGCCGCTGTTGATGGTCCAAAAATCATAAAATACCCTACAGTTTTAGGAAATATTCTTCTCCTTAATACTATTGCTAATCCTGTAAAAAAAGCACCAACAGCAAATCCCCCAAATGCGGAAGTAGAGAAATAATAATGTAAATCAAACGGAGAACGATCTAAGCTAAAAACCCCTACAAAAAACATACCTACAACTCCAACAAAAAGACTTACTACACCAATATAACCAAAAATTCTTCTGAATAGAACAATATAATGTTCTTTCTTTGTATTATCTAACTTATAATTTTGATGTGAACTATACAATCGACTTAAATTTAAAATTAAAGGAATAATGAATATTGAACTTAAAACACATGTGATATCTAAAATAAAGGGAGCAGGTGTATATCTTGTTGAACCCAAATCACTTATCCAGTTATACCAAATACTATACTCGAATCCTCCAAATCGAATAGCAATTATTAATCCAAAAATTAATCCTGGCAAAAAAGTGAGCAGACTAATGTAAATGGAAACCTTTACAATTTTTGGTTCAGTAAGTTTATCATAAAGGTACTTACTGTTTCTTTTCATTTTAATAAAGATTGGATCTAGAAATTGCTTATAAGAACTTTTTTGACCCATATTATTTTACCCTTCTTATTAAAATATTAACTTTTCTTTAATATAAAATTTATTCTAAAGGAAACTAAATTTAAATTATTCTTAACCCGTCTCCTTAAATATAAAATTTAAATACCATTATTTAATTGTTTTGATCTCATTAAATTAAATACAGCTTAGTACAACATTAATAAAAATTAGTTAATTGAGTAAAAATAAATAAATTATAAAAGAAATTGAAAGCAATTATCTTGTTATAAAAAAGTGCTTAGTCTTCAATTATTAATTTATTTTTTTTGATCTCTGTATCAAAATTAACCATAAAGGTTTTTCCTACCAGTTCTTGTCTATCTAATCTCAAGAGTGTTTCCGAATCTGCAAAAATAAAAGCAATTGTACGTTCTCCACTGTCTAAACTACCTAATGCTACACCAAATTCTGGTATACCTGATCTGTTGTAGATGAATGTATAGGCTTCTATTATAAGATTCCCATTTGCTTTTTCGATTGGTTCTGGTAAGAGTTTAACTTCAATCATTCGTTGAATATCACTATAGTGTTGTTCTTTCCAAGGTTCAGAAGGTGGTTCTTTTCCATATATTCCAATTGATTCTGACGTATTATATCCTCCATTAGCTGATACCATTATTTTCTTATTTGGGTTTTCTTGAATAAGATGAACAGCCGTGACAATAGGATGCATAGAATAACTACTGAACGGTCCTCCAAAAAAAGAAAGTCCTCCTGTTATTGTTAAATCCCGTGGATCATTTTCAGAAATACCAATCTCTCTTCGAGCAATTTCAACCATACATGGAAAACAACTATAGAGATCAAAAGCATCAATATTAGCAAGTTCAAGTCCAGCTTGCTTTAAAGCTAACCTTGATGCTTCTCTAATAGCTGGTGAATTAAATAACTGAGGACGTTGGGTTAAATAAAAGATATTATTCACGTCAGCACCTCCCATCGGATAAACCCAAATTCTTCGATCAACACCAATATTTTGAGCGATATTTTCATTTGTCATAATTATTGCTGCGGCTTGATCTACATAAAGGTTAGCAACCATTCTTTTGGTATAAGGGTGACAGATGATGCGATTATCAGGGCTAGAAGTAATTATTTCTTCAGCATTAAACTGATTTTGCACCCAAGCATAGGGGTTTTTAGAAGCGATTTTAGAGAATTTTTCATAACGTTTACCCATATGATCTAAGTGTTCTTCCAAATTCCTACCTGAGTTTGCTCTTAGTGCTGTTTCTATTAAGGCATAGATGTAGGTAGGATTAGTGAGTTTATAACTATTCTCAAATTTACTTAAGTAGAAAATTATGGCTTTACGAGCTTTATTTACTGCATCAGGGGGTGGTTTTGGCCAATCTAATATTATTTTACCTTTATCAGCACGATATTTAGAATATGATGCTTCCCCTCCAGTAATAAGTATAACATTATTCTCACCTCGGGAAATAATCCTAGCAGCCTTATTAACTAATAATTGAGGTGTATTACCGCTAATAGGAGCAGTATATTTCTGAATAGGTTTTATTCCAAGAAGATCACTTAACTTCCCTGCAGCATCTTCATATATCCAACTAGAAATTGTTGTCATATAAATGGTATCAATAATATCTTGTAAATCATCTACTCCTGTCTT
>SMTZ1_10006356_pt1 | contig 13679 bp, 11 predicted proteins | sample DeeMarSWOR136_30_FD_25667 | JGI IMG/M metagenome (IMG submission 25667) | reverse complement strand
GCTTCCCCATCTTGGGGTAATCTCGCTTAATGGTTTTAAAACAACCGGCGCACGAGGTAATCATAGTTTTAAATCCCAACTCATTAAACTGCTTAATATTTTCCTTAGCAAGTCGCTCATATTCTCTATCACCCATTCTGAGAAGTACACTACCACAGCATTTTTCCTTTATGCCCAGAGTGCCATAATCGACACCAGCAGCATCTAGGATTTTGATGGTATTGATAGCAACCTGTTCTACATTTACATCGTAGGCACCAGTACAACCAACAAAGTAGAGGACTTCTGCTTTATGTCGTGTAATGTCTTTTGGTTCCTGTACAATCTTCTTCTGCCGTTTTGCGATCTTTGCCCATCTAGTTCGCGAACTCCTCGGCTGCCCCCAGGGGTTATCGTAGGATTTCACGCTTTGGATGAGATGTTTCTGCTGCTCCAGGGGACCATAACCCGCATTTACAAAAGATCTTCTGATTCCTTCCCATAGTTCGACAGTATCAATTTGGGATGGGCAGACGAAATAGCACTGTCGGCAGGTACTGCACTCGTAGAGGTCTGCGGCAAACTGGTTCAATTCTTCTCTGGTCACCTTCTTTTTTCTAAAAAGCTTACCTAAGAGACTATCTGCCCGGAACAATCCGTATTGAGAAGAAAGTATTTTTTTGAACCGTGTTGCTTTAGACCTTGGGGTTACCCCCTCTCGTTCGTCCTGATTGTATACGGGACACCACTCTACACATTCCCCACAGCGGGTGCAGGCATCAAGCTCTATAATCTGCCTAGGACTCAGGTTGTCCACTATGAGTTTTTTGTTGTCTGTTGGTTCCTTAACCTTATTTTCTTTATCCAAATTCTTATCTTCTTGTTCGCTCATTTTTTATCTTTTTTAGGTTTTAAAATAATTAATTTACTCCTTCTCAAGATTTGCTTCGTCTGATGTTGTTGCAGCAATAGATATGGGACAGGCAATAAAGTGTAGGATCTTGCCAAAAGGGATATAGGCAATAAAGGCAAGCGAGATAAATCCATGAAAGATCCAAAGATAGAAATGGTATACTGTCCAGGGAAGTTCAAGAGGTCTCAAACATGATCCAATCATACTCCCTATGAAGGAGAATTTAATTGCTGGACTTGGGGGCAGGGTAGCGAAGCGGAATCCTTCTAACAGGAAACCACTAAGAATAATGAGGAAGATAAAGATCACTGCAACGGTATCCTGAGTGAGGTTTTCCATTTGAGCAGATCTTAAGACATATCTCCTTAAAATTGACAGTAAAATACCAATCATAATAAGTATACCAAAAAGGTCTAGTAGTAGATCGAGTGTCAGGTGAAAGGAAGAGGGTTCGATAAAGTCAAGACCAGTAGATAGTTTCAGTGAGACAAATGCCAAAAAAACAATAAAGAGAAAGACAAAGCCCATTGAGACTCCAAAAAATACAGACCATCGGAGAAAGCTTGCTTTGAAGATTCTCTTTTCCAGAATTGCCTCAGTCAGGATAACCTTCAATACTGAGCCCCACTTCAATTTTCCTCTCAAGCTAGGACTTTTCCCCAGTTTCCATAGTAGAATAGTGTTTATCATTCCTACTAAAAAAATAATTCCTGCAATTGTCGTCATTCCCCAAAAGATCTTCCATTTATAGTTATCCTCTGCTTCAAAGAAATCTTCTCCCGGATAGTATTTGTCTAGATGACACGCATCACAGTCTTTCTCAACGATTGCGCTGTAATCTTCTCGGGCGGATACATTAAAGTTAAGGATGAGAAGAATTCCCATTACCAATAGAATTACTCTTCCTTTGTGTTTCATTTTAATCCCTTTAAAAATCAATTGTTCCATCTCTTACTATTAGTGAGAGTATTTAACTTTTTATTGAAGTATATTCTAAAGAAATCTGCGCAACTGTTTTTAATTAATATAAAAAGATTAGATGCCTTGTCTGTGGTATCACATCCCTTATCAACTTCTCTTTTTATTTCTCTTAAAATTTGAGTGATTCCTCTAAAAGATCTTCTCAATTTGAAAAGTTTATCTTCTCCAACCCTTCCACTCAATTGTTCAATTTGTGGAAACCGTGACAAGACCATTTCCAAGAAAGCCCTTATCTTAACTGGTTCATAAACCTTTTGACCAATCTGCCAGGTTATGGGATTTCTCTCAAGTGCTAAGGCAACGATCCTAGAATTACTCACTGCAGATTTGATGTCACGCCAAAGGGTGTGGAGGTTTTCATCTCTAGAGGTTCCTTTTGATGGAATTAAAAAAGACCTATTGCCTTCCTGCTCAGACATTCCTTGGTAAATCATATCAGCAATGAGTGTATTAGCCTTTAAATAATGGGGATGTTCTAAATGAGGACCTAAGAGAAACAGTTGACCCTTACCTATTTTCTTAGTGACAACTGCTGACTTGCCAATTAAGGTATCATGTACCAGTTTTTGATCGGTTATAAATAGTGTTTGTTTAGTAAATCCTGTATAACGTGCTAGAGTTTTAACATTTTCAGAGGGTAAAAATGAGGGACCACCATAGATGGGTGCTACCAATTCTCCATTTTGTTTAGGAAAAGGGAAGTCTATTACCTTAATCTTTATTTCTTCCCTTACAGGGTGAAATACATAGTTACACCCGTAAGAGGTACAGAATTTTTCTGGTAGTATAATTGGTTTAGGTAGAGTTTTAGTGAGATTACTAATTTTTACTGAGGCAAAGTTGAATAGGTTTAACGGGGAAAGTGATGACTTAAGAGGGAGATATGCACCAGCACAACTTCCAATGTAGAGACCTCCCTCATCCAAAAAACCTTTAATCTTCTCTGCCCCTTCTTTGCCCAAACTTTCTGCAATAGCAAAGGTATCGCCTCCTGATACTAACAAAACATGTAAGCTGTTAAGTTCCCCGTTTTTGATGTGTTGATCATCTACAAATTTAATGTCCCAGAAGCCCATTGCATCCAGTATTTCGACAAACCAAAGCCAGGAATGTGAAGCGCCAGGACCATTGTATATCCCTATTTCAGGGTAGAGAAGCCTTTTATAACTACCGTTGATTTCTACAGGCTTATTCAGAGCACTGCTCATATTGATAGTGATGTAGGGTTGGTAAAGTTCATTCTTTGACATTTTACTTTCTATAGATGACATATCAAATAGAAATAATTGCTATAAAGTTGTTATTGAGCACAGAGTTTTTCAGCAAGTTGATAGGCTTCTTTTAAGCTCTTCTCCCTGTTTTTGATGTCTCCTTTATCACGGACATCTGCAACCTGGAGTTTACCTACTATATTCATCTGGAAGGTTTTTTTTAGAACACACTCAAAAGCTTTGAAGGGAAGGTCGGCAGTGGCTAGATCTGGTGAATCGTGGACCAGAGCCATCACAACATTTTTACCTTTGAGACGATTCTCGATGATAACCTTATTTTCCAAGTCAACATGATGCACAGGGATACATCGTTCAAAAAAGATTGTGAGCTGTGCAGAATAGCTTGCCATATAGACAGGCGAGGCAAACAAAATAAGGTCACTCGATATCATTTTCGGAATGAGCTGATCCATGTCATCTCGAAAGCGAGTACAATCATCAGGGCTTAACCAGCAATTTTTATAACAACCCTGACAGGGGTTAATTTTACAGTCATAAAGGTAGATCTTTTCTGTATCGGCTCCTTTATTTCTTGCACCTTCTAAAAATTGTTCTACCAGAGTATCGGTGTTTCCATTCTTCCTAGGGCTTCCCATAAATGCAGTGACTTTCATTATAATCCTCCCTATTAAAATAGTGTGTAGATGCTACAATCTTCTACCATAGGGAAAGAGGAGAATCAACCAAAGAAAAAAATACAGGTTTTTTCAGATAGGATTTGTTGATTTGTTAAAACTCTGGTAGATTCTTTAATGTAGCATATGAGAAAACAGGACCATCTTTACAGACATAGACGGGTCCAACATTACACCTGCCGCATTTCCCAATACCACATTTCATCCTGTTTTCCAGAGTAGTAAAGATTTGTTGATCAGAGAAACCCAGCTCAAGAAGGTTTTTAATAACATACTTTATCATCACCACAGGTCCACAGGTTATCGCAATAGTATTTTTTGGGGATGGCTTGATCTTAAGAAGATTGTCAGGAACAAATCCCACGAATTTGGTCCACTCAACTTCCTCTACATCAATCGAAAGATGGACCTTCGCATCTTTACCTTTTTCTAACTCGAAGAGCTCATTCTTAAAGCAGAGGTCATTTGAGGTACGGGCACCATAGATGATATCTAATTGTCCAAAATCACCTCTATTATCTAGAATGTACTGTATAATAGGTCGCAATGGTGCTTGACCGATCCCCCCCCCGATGGTTACAATATTGTTACCCTTCCACTCATGGAGAGGAAATCCATTCCCATAAGGTCCCCTTATGGAGATAGTATCGCCTGCCTCGCATGCATGCAGTGCCGAGGTGACTTTTCCCATTTTCATAATGCTAAATTCAAGATAACCTTTTTTGGTAGGTGATGAGGCGATTGAGATCATACTCTCGCCTATACCCAGAATACCCACCATAGCACATTGTCCTACTTTATGGTTAAAGTCATGTCCATTCTGGAAAGCTACTTTAAAAGTAATGATTGGCCTTTCCCCTAATGCTTCATCTCTGATTTCTGTGATTTTAGCTATTTCAGGCATATAAGGATTTTTCATTCTACTTCCTTAATGATTGAAAGGTTTTCGATAAGGTCTAGGTTAACGGGGCAGAGAGTGATACACCTGCCACATCCCACACATCCAACAACTCCAAAATTATCGATATTGAATTTGAATTTGTGGTAAATCCTGTTTCTTAGCCGCTCACTTCTGGTTGGTCTGGGATTGTGTCCTGAGGCGTGTAAAGTATATTCACTGAACATACACGAGTCCCAAATTCTCACCCGCCTGCCTTTTCTTGCACGTGTCTCATCCTGAATATCGAAGCAATAACAGGTAGGACAGGAATAAGTGCAAATACCACATCCAATACACTTCATGGCGAGCTGTTTCCAGATGGGATGTTCAAAAATAGCTGTGAGTTTCTCAGGTATATTATTAAGGTCTATCTTCCTTTTAATTTTACTTTCAGAGGTGTGTTCCATTTGTTCCTTTTGTGTGCTCTCTTCTGATGAGGAAGATGCACAAAGAGTAGACGTTTTATCGATTATCTTCTTACCCTTTTCGGTAATGACTTCAATATAAAATGCACTATTAAGTTCTGTGAAGAGCAGATCAAGCCCTTCTTTAGAAAAGGGATTGCCTCCTACAGATGTGCAGAAACAATTTAGAAATGGTTCGCTGCAGGCAATCCCAATCAATACTGCTTTGTTTCTTCGATTAAGATAGTAGGGATCTGGGATGTCTCCCTCAAACACAGGATCCAGGAGGTGAAAGCTTCGTGCGTCACAGGGACGGATACCGAAAATAATGGTCTCTTTCTTTTCCTTTAAGTTGGTTTCTTGAGGAGGAGCATTCCTATCGAATGTAAAGAGTGATTCGGTTTGGGGGAAAACTGCACTTTTAGAGATTAACGCTTGGTGCTTCAAGTCTAGAGAGAGGTTCTGTAAGTCTTTAATTACCTCAAAGAGGGTAGTAGTACCATTTTGAACAGGTGCCCAAATCTCGTATTCCTCAAGTGAGGCAAAAAAATCTTTTAACTTATCTTTCTGCAAAATAAAGGAATCCATTACGAAAGCCTACAGAATAAAATCCTCCGGATCTTCTAGGTTAAAGGTGGTGAGCAGGGTTTTTAATGCGGGATCTTTTCCTGCTTCATAGTTAAATAGTTCTTTTACATCTTTTTCCATTTTTCGGTTTAATTTCATGAGAGGAATATCCATGGGACAGACACGTTCACACTCACCACAGCTAATGCACCTTCCTGCAAGATGAAAAGCACGAGTGATATGGAACAAAAGGTTTTCAGAAGAATCAACTGATCGCCTCACCCACTGCGGCGTGAGTTTGTCTAAGATACAGCCTTCGCAGTAGCAGAGAGGACAAGAATTTTTACATGCATAGCATCTAATACAGCGCTCAAACTCCTTCTGCCAGAAATCCCACTTTTCTTCCAGCGTTTTTTCTTCTAAGGATCGTATCTCTTGGTAATTGGCTGAGTGAGCCTCTACCTTCTCTCCTAAGAGTTTATCGTAGGTAAGTGGGTTGGGATACTGACAGACTTTACAAGTGTCTGCCAATAGTTCTTCTTTAGGAACTTTAAGGATTTGTTCTTTAATGGTAACGATATAGTTCCCATTTTCTTCAACCACCTCTGCGGAATCCACTACCCCAGGAAATCGTGCTTCAATTTTTTTTAGATCGATTACTCCCTTGCAAGGAATACCTATAATGTAGAGTTCATCACGCGTAATCCCTTTCTCTGCGATGATCTGGTTGAGTGCACGAGAATCACACCCTCTTACGAAGAGAGCTACTTTTGAGGCTTTTACCTTTTTTTCTTCCTTAGGCTGAGGGAGTTCTTCTTCGAGCATAAGGTAATTTACCAGACTTAACGCACATAGTGGAGAAAAGATAAGACGATCGACTTCTTCCTTACTCTCAATGAAGGCAGGAGAAACCCTGAACCCATAGCTTCCCTTCTGATAGCCAAGCAGGTATTTGACTTCTTTGCGACTAATCGCCCTTTTTGCTTCATCCCTGAGTTTTTGGATGTTCATAGAATTTCTCTTTTAAAAGATTTCAAAGGACCGAGCTTTTTAATCTCTTCTGTGACTTCGGTAATTACCTCAGCAAATTTTTTCCCTTCTGAAGCTGAGACCCAGCTCATTCTGAGTCTTAGGGGATTAACACCGATGAATTCGAGCAGATTTCTCATAAGGAGGAATCTCCTGCGAGCAAGATAGTTTCCCTTAAGATAGTGACATTCTCCAGGATGACAACCTGAAATGAGTACCCCATCAGCACCTTGTCTTAAAGCCTGGACAACAAATAGTGGATTCACTCTTCCTGTACACATTACACGAATTACTTTGACGTGAGGAGGATAGTGAATACGGGTAGTACCCGTGAGATCCGCTCCCGCATAGGAACACCAGTTGCACAAGAACGCTACAATGTTAGGTTCAAATTCACTCATAATACTCTCCCAAAGTTGCTATCATGGAGAGTAGCTGGTCATCGGTGAATGATTTCTGCTGGATGGCACCAGACAGACATGCCGCTACACATGCTCCACAACCTTTGCAGATGACTTCATTAACTGAAGCTACTTCCACCGTATGCCCGGAACGCTCAATGCTTTTACGCTCAATAGCTTCATAGGGACAGACTTCAATACAAAATCCGCATCCCCTACAGGTGTATTCATCTACTTGAGATACCAGTGCTTCAGTTCTGACCTTTCCTTGAGAGAGGGGAATGCAGGCTTTTGCTGCTGCACCACTTGCTTGAGCGACAGTATCAGGGATGTCCTTGGGACCCTGGCAGCACCCAGCTAAAAAAATTCCATCACTGGCGGTGTCAACAGGACGCAATTTGGGGTGAGCCTCTAATAAAAACCTATCTGAGGATTGAGAGAGCTTTAAGAGATGTGCAACCTGATTGCTGTCAGCTCTAGGAATCATACCTACTGCTAGTACAACTAGATCTGCCTCTACTTCAATGAGTTGACCCATCAAGGTGTCTTCTGCTTTAACTATAAGGTGTTCCCCACGTTTATAAACTTCTGAGACGTTTCCTCTTCTATAGATAACCCCTTCTTGTTTCACACGATCGTAGAACTCTTCAAAACCCTTACCAAATGCCCTCACATCAATGTAAAATACAGTTACTTTGGCATCAGGTATCTTCTCCTTTATCAGGTGGGCTTGTTTTGCCGTATACATACAGCACACTCTTGAACAGTATTCATTGCCGATGGATTTATCCCTGGAGCCCACGCAGTGGACAAAGACCACATTTTTCGGTTTTTTTCCATTAAGTATAATTTCACCAAAGGTGGGACCAGAGGCAGAAGATAATCTCTCAAACTCTAGGCCTGTAATCACATTGGGATACAAGCCATATCCAAGCTCAGGTTTTAAGGTCGGTTCAAAAGTATCGAATCCTGTAGCCACAATAATAGTTCCAACATCGACCTCAATAAATTGTTCTTTTTGTTTGAGATCTATTGCCTTTAGGTCTTTGCACACAGGTTCACACTGTTTACACTCTCTCCTCAGGGTGTACCGACAGTAATTGGGGTCAATCACAAAACAGGCAGGAACCGCCTGGGGAAAAGGGATATAGAGGCACTTAGTTTTAGTAAGATTCATATTAAAGGTATCAGGCATTTCAACAGGGCAGTAAGATACACAAATACCACAACCATTACATTTATCTTCTAAAATATAGCGAGGTTTTTTCTTTACAGTAACCTTAAAATTACCTACATAACCTTTAACCTCAGTAATTTCAGCATAGGTGAGAAGCTCTATATTAGGGTGGTTGCCCACATCAGACATTTTGGGCGTAAGGATACAAGCGGAACAGTCAAGGGTAGGGAAAGTCTTGTCAAGCTGCATCATGTGTCCACCAATACTTGGTTCTTTCTCTACCAGGTAGACTTTAAATCCTGTATCGGCGATGTCAAGAGCTGCTTGAATACCTGCAATTCCACCACCTATAACCAGCGTAGCGGGTATCACATCGACTTCTTTTTCCTCTAAAGGTTCAAGTAAACTGGCTTTGGCTACAGAAGCAGCAAGGATGCTTTCCGCTTTCTGAGTTGCCTTTTTACTATCCTCATGGACCCAACTACACTGTTCACGTATATTAGCCATCTCTAGACAATAAGGGTTAACTCCAGCGCTTCTTAAAACCTTTTGAAAGGTAGGCTCGTGCATCCTCGGCGAGCAAGAAGCCACTACAATCCGATTAAGATGAAACTCTTTGACATCATTTCTGATCAATTCCTGCCCGGGATCAGAACAGAGATAGATGTAGTCTTTGGCAACTGCAACATGAGGAAGGGTTGATGCAAACTGGGTGAGTTTAGTAACATCAACAGTAGATTTAATGTTTACACCACAGTGACAGATATACACACCAACTCTTATTTTCGCCATTATCAGTTCCTATTCAGGTATCTGTTCAAAATTCAAAATAGACTTTTAAATAGCACTTTTTTTAAGGCTGACGATTAATCTAATGATGGCAGCAGCGAAGTCTGATAATCGTTCTGATTAATCTTTTCTTTCGTTTTGCATTTTTCAATTTGCATTTTGCAATTAATTTCTCGAAATCTATAGTATTTTGAGAAATTACCTATTCGATCACTTGGGATACTATTTCCATGATATCAAGGACTTGAATCTGGTCCTCCAGTTCTCCACTTTTTACTGCATCTTCTAAAGTTAAGAGACAAAAGGGGCATGCGGTTGCCAAAATCTCTGCACCACACTCCACTGCCTCTTTAACACGGGCAGTGGCAGTACGTTTAGTGGTCTCAAAGGCCTCGATCCACATCCTTCCACCACCACCTTCACAGCACAGTGCCCTTTCCTTAACCCTATCCATTTCTACAAAATTTAAGGATGGTATGTTTTTGAGGATAGTCCGTGGCTCCTCAAAGATTTGATTCTGTCTTCCCAAAAAGCAGGGATCATGATAGGTCACCGTCTTTTCACATTTCTTTGAGAAAGTAAGTTTTTTCTTCTTGATCAAATCAGAAATAACCTGGGTATAGTGTTTCACCTCAATATCAAGCCCTGTATACTCATTTTTGAAGGTGTTGTAACAATGAGGAGAGGTAGTGATGATCTGCTTTATAGAAAATTGTTTGAACATCTCCATATTCATCTCTTTTAAGGCATCAAATGACCAGATATCCCCCATGCGGCGGATTTCATTTCCACAGCAGACCTCCTCATTGCCCAAGGTTCCAAAGTTGATTCCTGCTCTATCGAGGGCTTTGGCTAGGGCTTTGGCTACCTTGTGCAATCTGGGATCAAAGGCTGGTGTACAGCCAACATAGTAGAGGGTTTCTGCCTCTGCAATGCTTTTAATTTCTAATCCCTTCGCCCACTCTGATCTCTTTTCCTGACCGATGTTCCATGGGTTTCCACGGATTGAGATACTTTTTAAGGCGTCTCTTATTTTAGGGGGGACTTGACCATCTTCTACCAGAACACTGCGAATGCTGATGATAAGGTCAGCAGGGTCCACCTGTTTTGGGCAGCGTAATACACAGGTGGTGCAGGTGGAGCAATCCCAGATCATCTCCTTTTGACGAGCAATATCTTCTCCTTCAGAATTGAGGATTTCATAGAGAAGCCGCCTGATGTTAAAATGCGAAGATATAGTTGAGATGGGACATCCCCCTGTGCATTTGCCACACTGGATGCAAGGAAATAAAGGATCTCTTAAGATATGGGCTAGTCTTTCTGTTTCTGCTGACATACGCGTTCTTTAGAGTTGATCATTTTTGAAAAAAGATAGGTAAGATTCCCTTTATATCGAAAGTCCCCATCGAAAACCTGGTGGCAGAGGAGGCAGCTCAATAGGTTTTGGGTATCTTACCTATCTTTTTAATTATTAAAGTATATTTACTAAGAGTCCTCTTTATCTTCTTCCAATTCCACAAGGGTTAGAGCACCATGAATGCACCATTTAACACAAGCTGGGTCTGGTGGCTCACCACAGAGATCACACTTTAAAGGAATTTCAGTACCAGGTTCGAAGAAGATCTCTCTCGCAGGGCAGGCAGCACGACAAAGGATACAGTTTTCATATTCTTTTCCTCCCATAATGATGGGATAGCGGGAGGTGCACTTTGCGTCAGTATAAGGACCTGCCAGAATAGGGATGTGGATATCTTTTTCCATATCAATATAGACCCTTATCCGTGAAAGATTGGGATTGACACTGTCCTCAATGTGTTGGAGGGAACAAGCAGTTTCGCAGTGTCGACATCCAGTACACTTATCAAAATCTACCCTGATCTCCTTCATAGTTTTCTCCTTTACTTTATTGAAAAAAATTAATCTAATCCCAATTCTTTTAGCTTTTCTTGGGTAGGAACACCATCTTTGTCCCACCCCCTTAGTTGATAGTATTCTGGCAGCATCTCATGCAGTTTATTGACATGTCCCTTTCCAGGACCCTCTGGCAGTGGTTCTTCCAATAATCTCTTAGGCAGATTATCATCTTTTCCAGTGAGACCGGCTTTTAGATTAAACAGTCGCTCTATATTCCAGGTCCGTTCACCAGCGAGTCTAATACTTTCCATGGTATAACCAGCACCAGTAGCTGGTTCTAGCTGTTGAAGCACTTCTTTAGTCCATAGGGTAACCAAAAGGAAGAGACATATGCCGGCATTATCGAATATACAGGTTTCATCTTGAAGACCCTTAGTGAGTTGAGCTTTACCCTCAGTTACAAAAGGATCATATTTAGGAAAAATTTTTACAGCATCTGCGAGGATTTCCGAGATCATAGTATAACCTTTATTGTGACAGGCCCCTCTGGCAGCAGTGGCGAGGTTAAGACCAATTCCTTGGCAAGCCCTGGGATCATAAGCAGGGTTTTCTAACTTTTTAACACCTACAAAAAGTTCAGGATGACCATACTTATGGGTCATATGATAACCACCCTCAGCAATCACATCGCCAAAACCCTTTCTATAAGCAGTCATTTCTACTAATTTCACCATAGCCTCAGCATCCCCAAATTTTAGAGAAAAACCTACATCTTTATCTGTGATATATCCCTTTTCATACATCTCCATAGCTGCAGCAATAATATTACCAACTGAAATGGTATCCATTCCTTTGTTTGCCTTGAGTATAGCCTCTAGGTTGTCATTGCCGCAATCTGCACCAAAAACCCACACTGTTTCAAAGTCTGGTCTTTCTGCCCTGCCTTTAAAAGGACCCTCCTTAACCTGGGTTATACCTCCACAAGCCATGGGGCAGGAGAAGCAGGCTCTATTTCTAATCAGATAACCTTTGGTTATCATTGATCCATCAATGTTTTCCGCTCCCTCAAACACTCCTGTTTGGTAGTTTCTAGTGGCAAGCATTCCTACCTCATTATAGATATGTAATATACCTGCTGAGCCATTTATGGGAAAGGCTTGAGTAGCAAATGGTGAAACCTTAGCCTTATCCATAACAGCATTTACAGCCTCTCTGAAGCCCTTAGGGTCAGCTATGGGAATGCTTTTAGATCCTCGGATAGCAACGGCTTTTAGATTTTTTGACCCCATTACTGCACCTATTCCTCCCCTTGCAGCAGCGTTATGTTTATCAACTATGATAGCAGCAACTTTTACAAGATTCTCACCTGCAGGACCAATGCTTGCAATATGAATCCTTTTCCTCTTCCAGGGATCCTCAATCTCAAGTAAGGATTTAATTTGATCTTCTGTTTCATGAACAGTTTTGCCCCAAAGATCATCGGCAGGTCTAAACTCAATCTGATCATCATCAATCCATAAATAGATTGGCTCAGAAGACTTGCCTTCGAAGATGATTATATCGTACCCCGCATATTTCATCTCAGGCCCGAAGTAACCACCGGCATTGCCATTTCCTATGTTGCCTAAGGGAGATTTAGTAACCACTACAAATCGGCTACTTCCCACCGCTCCAGTTCCTGTGAGGGGACCAGTGGCAAAGATTAATTTGTTATCAGGATCAAAGGCATCAATGGCAGGATCGATTTCATCGTAGAGGATCTTGGTAGCTAACCCTCGACCGCCAATATAATCTCTCGCTAAATCCTCATCTAAATCCTCTATTTCATAGCTGTGCTCTGTTAAATCAACTCTTAAAATTTTTCCCATCCAGCCATACATCAGACTACCTCCTTTTAAAAATTGCTAACATTTTTAATCAGTAAAATCAAGACACCTCTCCCATTATTTTCAGATAAAATCTTTCAAAGAGACTTTTCCCCATCCTTTAGGATCAACCCTTTCAAATTTTGTTCTTAACTCTTTCCTTAATAAGGAAGGTTTAGTGGCATCAATCCCCAATTTACCCCCTACCCTTAGCGGAGGAGCACCAGGGAGATCGGGGAGTGAAAGATCATAGGGTAGGCCCAGAGTTCTCTCAATACCAATAGTATCCGTTTGAGGATTCATCCTCACCCCGATGGAATAAAGGATATCCTCTGCATTAGTAATATCCATGTCCTCATCCACTGCGATGGCAATTTTGGTAAAGATTAACATAGGAGAATAGAGAGCTGTCATCAAAACATCTCTTACTTGTTCTTCAACCTGAGGTACCATCTTAATAATTACGATGAATAAGCCACCCCATGGCGGAATGTGTATATCACGAACATCAACACCTTTCCTTTTAAGCTGGTCATATAAACGTGCCTCTGCAGGTAAACAGAAAATCCTTTGATGATCTGTAAAAGGAGTAGCGTTAAGATGCCGAAAGATGGCATCTTCTCTCATAGTGATGGCTTTTATATCAAGAGCTGGCTTTTTTGCAACCCCTGAGGTATAGAGTCCATGAAACTCACAGAAAGGACCTTCATCTTCCATAACACCAGGTAGCATCTCTCCTTCAATGACCAATTCTGCATGAGCAGGAATAACGATATCGGAGGTTTCACATTTAATCATATCAATGGTTTCATTAAGCAACGACCCGGTTAACTCATGTTCACTGTATGTGTCATGGGGACCAAAATAGTTAGTG
>SMTZ1_10004727_pt1 | contig 13680 bp, 13 predicted proteins | sample DeeMarSWOR136_30_FD_25667 | JGI IMG/M metagenome (IMG submission 25667) | reverse complement strand
ATCTTATAAGAATAGTAAGGTAATGGCAGGGGGGGTTAATCCAGAGACTCACCTTCCAGACCGCGGGAATGGAGAGGATTATTACATCTTGCGGTCTTTGGATTACAAGAATAACTATAAGAACACTCCCGGTAGTATATGGCGATATTTGACAAACTCTGCCGGCGGCTGGGGTGATCCATTGGACAGGGATGTTGATGCCGTCAAACGGGATGTTCGTAACGAGTATGTCAGTATTGAGGGTGCCAAAAGAGACTACGGAGTGGTCATCAAGGGCGACCCGCATTGGGATCCTGAAAACCTCGAGGTTGATTTGGTAGCCACCAAGAAACTAAGGGAGGAACTCAGGAAGAACCCACCAACCAAGGTAGTTGATTACTTGGAAAGGCGGAAAGGCCCGGAAGGCTACCAAGGCTAGGACTTGCCGTGATTTATAACTAAGATGCAGCTATTATTAATCGGACGGCCTTTTGAATCTAGTAGGCCGTGCAGGTCTCGAACCTGCGACACCCTGATTAAAAGACAGGGGTTAATTTCCCCCCGATTTTGATAATTTCTGAATGTAAATCCTCGCTAAATACAACCCTCTTTTTGCCTAATCAGGTGCTTATTACATCCTAATATATTTATAAATTCAGATAATATTGTACCACTAGAATAGCATGTACGAGAAATTTCTTCAAGATAATACCAAATAGTACCGGTAATACAACGATATACTTTTTTATTACCGTTGTGCGTTGCTCTTTACACGTTTGTTGTATTAATTTTCGCTGAACCTAATATTGGTTCCATATTATATTTGACATCCCCATCACCCGAAATTCATGCGAGAGTTGTTAACCTTATAATTTCCTAACCCTTGTACAATAACCGGTAAAAGAATACTAGAACTGGATCATTAGAACATCAAATCCAAAGTTTAGGATAGGTCGAAATATATGTCAATATACTAACATTAACCATAATAACTATCAATATATTGTCATATATCTCAATGCATGTTATACTAGATGTACTGTAAAAAGAAATACGATTATGTAAACCAGGAGGGTCTATATGGAGTTACATCCTGGACTCTATGCAATTGATGTTTCCGGGTTGGGCGGAATCTTAATTTTCTTGATTCGGGGTGAAAAAAACGCCCTTATCGATACGGGACCGAAGCGGCCTTTCCCGATGGCCATGGACCGATTTCCGAAAAGAGATGTTCCCCCGGTTCTTCAAGTTCTTCCTTCATACCTGGAAAATATCGGAATGACCTTGGCGGATATTGACATTATCCTTAACACCCATATTCATTTTGACCATACTGCAGGAAATGCGGCGATCAAAAATGCTTCAAAGGCAAAGCTATATGTGCATGCTGACGAGGCCAGGTACTTCGATAAACCTGTTCTTCTCTTTGAACATGAGATAATGCCGATTATTGAACTGGTTTTGGGTAAGGAGCACCTCGAAGAGGAGAAAAAGAATTACCTGGAAGAAGAAACCGGGCCGGGACCTGATGTAACGGTTGATGGTACGTTCCGAGACGGTGACGTAATCGAACTTGGGGCAGGCTATAACCTCAAGGTCGTCCATCTGCCTGGGCACACCGAAGGCTCTGTCGGTTTTTACTGGGAAGATGAGGGCATACTATTAGCCGGTGATGCGATGCAGGGTGTATGCGGTCATGGAGGCGGTCTCCCAATACTGGATGATCCAGCTGCGTTCGAGAGCTCCTTGGAACGCGTAAAAAACCTACCTATCAATACTTTAGTTCACTCCCATCCTTTCCGGGGCTTAACCACTGCACAAAAAGCGATTTTACGAGGAGCAGAGATAAACCAATACCTCGAAGAATGTTGCGAGTTCATGAAAATCCTGAAAAACGCAGCAAAAAGTGTCGCCCCTGATTTTTCGAAAAAACCATTCCTAGAACTATATGATGCGGTTATTGACAAGCTCCCACCTGGAGTAGGGTTTCGGAAATGGAACGAAATGCCTAGGCAGTTTTTCAGTCCCGCTACACTATTGAACTGCATTAAGCAGTTAGACAGTTAGAACCGCATGCCTTTAGGTCAATCCAAAGCCTTGACAGTTATAATAAAAATCGGATTAACTTACTTAATAATTCAATGAGGAGTAAATGATGGATCGGGTTAAGGATAAGGTTGCTATCGTTACTGGTTCAGCTTCAGGAATTGGGCGGGTAACGGCTCAGCTTCTCGCTCAAGAGGGAGCAAAGGTTGTGGTCACGACGGATAAAAATATTACAGGAGCAGAAGAGACAGTAGCCAATATTAGATCTGCCGGCGGAGAGGCCATTTTCGTACAGCAGGATATTACTAAAGAGTCTGATTGGGAAAAAGTAATCGACATAACGCTGAAAACCTACGGGAGACTTGATGTCCTCGTAAATAACGCCGGTATCATGATAGCCAAAGAAATCGAGAAAATGTCCCTCAAAGAGTGGCGTCGCGTCATGAAAATCAACTTGGATGGTGTCTTCCTGGGTACAAAGTACGGTATCGGTGCCATGAAAAAGAGCGGTGGTGGCTCGATTATCAATATGTCCTCAGCACTGGGACTGGTCGGTAATTTTGACCATACATCGGCCTATAGTGCCAGCAAAGGCGGCATCAGGCTTTTTACAAAAGCCGCAGCGGTCGAATGCTCAAAAAGCGGCCTGGACTATAATATCCGCGTTAACTCAGTCCATCCCGGCGTTATCGAAACGCCGATGGCAGCGCCCGTATTTGCTAACGAAGAATTCAGGAAAGAGATGGAAAGTTATCATCCGATCGGTCGTTTGGGAAACCCCATGGACGTTGCCTACGGCGTTCTCTACCTGGCATCGGACGAATCAAGTTTTATTACCGGTACGGAATTGGTTATCGACGGCGGATGTACGGCACACTAAAGCAGATTTCTTACCCAGTCAAACTAGTATAGGGTCTGTACGTACTAATTTCTAAGGTAGTCCTTCAGTCGGTAATTATCCTTGTGCCCGTGTCTTATACGATTTATAAACAGGAATGACCTGGGATTTTATTTTCCTTTCCTTGTTCTCCCGCCGGCAATTTCCCCGGGGTTGCTACTTTGGATATTTATCGTCTATAGCTGCCCATTTCGGCAGACCAAATATATCCGTCATTTCTTGGAACGTAAGATAGTAATCATCTGGTTCGATTTCTCCCTTTTTAAGGCTAGCAACGGTTTCCTGCATAGCCCTGGCCGCTCGAAACAGCATCGTACCAGCATATAGGACAATCGAGAAACCCATTCTAGCAAGTTCTTCTCTTGGCAAAATAGGAGTACGTCCCCCGGCTGCCATGTTCACTATAAGGGGCGCATCAAAACTACGCCCGATAATTTCCAGTTCTTCTACCGATTGTGGGGCTTCAACAAACAGACCATCAACACCCAGTTTGAGAAACTCCTCACCCCGCCTCAATGCATCATCCAGACCATGAATAGCGCGAGCGTCAGTACGGGCAATGATGAAGAGGTCGGGATCCTTCCGGGCCGCCAGAGCGGCCTCGAGTTTCTGCTTGGCCTGTTCAATACTCACCACACTTTTACCTGCCATATGCCCGCAGCGTTTCGGGTTCGTCTGGTCTTCAAAAACAATACCAGCCACTCCCATCTCTTCATATACCTCTACTGTGCGGGTAACGTTTTTAACATCACCGTACCCGTCATCCCCATCTACGAGCACTGGAAGACTAGATCCACGCATGGTATCCCTGATACCTTCGGCAATCTCCCCGAAGCTGGCGATACCAACATCGGATAGTAGATATCTGCAACCAATCAGGCCGAATACGCCTATGGAGTAGGCTTTGAAACCGGCGCGCTCCACGAGTTGAGCTGAAAGAGCATCATGAACCGCCACCAGCGGCAAGGGTTTTTCTTCCTGCAGTAGTTGGCCAAATGTTATTCCTTTCATAGGACAATGTTCCTCTCTAACAATCAATACTGGTAAATCCAGGGTCGATTAATCCTGTCTTTCTTCTGAAAAGCAGCAATCTTGGACTCGTACCGGAGGGTTGCGTCTATAGGATCCAGCCCCTGGAGTAGCATTTCCCGATATATGTCATTCACTTTGAATGAATAGATTTGCTTTTCAGGACCAATTACCTTACATTTTTCGAGATCGACGGTGACCGACCCTTTACCGCCACTATTTTCTACCTGTTTGGCCAGTTCGTGCACCTGGTTATCCTGAAGAATTACTGGCAGGAGGCTGTTTTTAAAGCTGTTGTTATAGAATATCGCCGCAAAACTGGGTGCAATGACACAACGTATGCCAAAACCGGTCAACGCCCATACCGCTGCCTCACGGGAACTGCCGCAGCCGAAATTCGCGTCTGCCAGCAGAATGACAGCATTCCGGTACGGAGTCCTATTCAGGATAAAATCTGGATTCTCTTTCCGATTGCCGTCAATATAACGCCACTGCCCAAACAATCCATCGCCATACCCGGTTTTTTCAACTTTTGTCATCTCTTTCCCGGGGATAATAGCATCAGTATCTATGTTACGCCGCATTAATGGAGCGGCGACCCCTGTAATTCTTGTAAATTTTTCCACAATTCATGCTCCCATTTTTCGCGGGTCAGTAATATGGCCAGTGATAGCTGATGCAGCGACTGTCACGGGGCTTGCCAGATGTGAACGTACTCCCCTTCCCTGGCGGTCTTCAAAATTCCGATTAGTAGTTGACAGCACATGCTGTCCTGGACTGAATCCTTCACCCCCTGCACCACCACTCATACACATTGAGCAACCCGATTCACGCCACTCGAACCCGGCTTCGCGGAAAATCCTGTCGATGCCTTCTGATTCGGCTTTAAGCTTGGTCTGGTAAGAACCTGGTGAACAAACGGCGCGCATTCCTGGAACCACTTTGCGCCCTTTTAGAATTCGCGCCGCCTCCCGGAGGTCACTGAGCCTTGCATTGGTGCAAGAGCCGATGAATACGGCATCTATCTTGACTTTCTCCATAGGCGTTCCTGGTTCAAGCCCTATGTATGTAATTGCCCGTTCCATTGTCATGCGTGAATGAGAATCCGGGGCTTGAGCCGGGTCAGGTACCCGGCCATCTACGGCTACCGAATGCTCGGGGCTGGTCCCCCAGGTTACCTGTGGTCGAACATTGTTACAATCGATGTCCACTTCTTTATCAAAATACGCCCCCTGGTCTGATGGCAGAGTTCGCCAGTAAGCCACTGCTTTTTCCCACATCTCTCCCTTTGGGGCAAAGCGACGACCGTTAAGATACTCCAAGGTCATATCATCCGGTGCTACTATACCGGTACGAGCTGAAAATTCGACGGCCATGTTGCAAATCGTTAGCCGACCGTCAATCGGCAGGTTACGTATCACAGGGCCGGCAAATTCCGCAGCATGTTCGATACCTCCGGCTGCCCCAATATGTGCGATAAGGTAGAGAATTATATCCTTGGCGAAAACCTCTCTCCCCAGTTTCCCATTAAAGGTCACCCGCATATTTTTAGGTTTGGTTTGGATTATCGTCTGGGTAGCAAAAACATGTTCCACATCAGTCGAACCGATTCCAAACGCGAGGGCACCGACGCCGCCAACTGTGCAGGTATGACTATCACCACAAACGTAAGTGCAGCCGGGCAGAGCGATACCGAGTTCCGGAGAAATAACGTGCGAGATACCTTGGTCAGGGTCATCCAGATCAAACAGGCGAATACCGTGGCTGGTGGCGCGCTGGCGGAATTCCCGGATAAATCCGGTCCCTCCCGGAATTGGCGTTTCATCGCCGCGTCCGGGGTGAGTATCCAGCACATGGTCCATGACAGCGAAAGCTAGCTCTACATTGCGGATTTTCCTCCCTGCCTTATCGATACCGTTCAGAGAGGTGGCACCCGCCAGTTCATGCTGGAAATTACGGTCAACATGAATAAGGTATGTATTTTGACCCAGGTCCATGATGACATGGGAATCCCATATTTTATCAACTAAGGTTGCTGGCTTTTTCACGGTTGGTTTTTACCACGAATATTGTCTATTAGATTTGACACATGCTCACGTAGTTTCTTATTTATAGACCTCAGTTCCCTACGTTCCCTTTCATCCAGGCATGATACGGCTAATTGACTCATTTCTAACATCCCATCCATGCTATTCTTAATAAGGTCCAAACCTTTAGTAGTTATGGTAACATTTTTCACTCTACGGTCACCTTCTACCGGCTGTCTCTCAACCCAGCCGTTTTCCTCAAGCATATCGACCGTTTTGGTGATGGTATATCTGGACCGATATACCCGTTTGCTTAATTCCGTCTGTATCATGCTACCTCCAGCGCTGATCAGGATTTGTAGCATGTGGAACCCGGTTCGATTCAAAGGTGAGTATTGGCTGAAATAAATATCAAGATAAGTATCAATAACGTTTGCTGTGGAAGAAAATGAAGTTACGATAGTCTGTGTATAAAGTGACCTGTGGTAATTCTTTTCTGCCACCAGAGATTCAATAGTCTGCTTCCAATGATCAATATCCTGAATCATAGCTTCAACTCCTGAAATACAAGAGAATGTTTTTCCGATAATTATACTGGTAAAAAATCTACATGTCAACTAATAGATTGTTATTTTAAAAAATGTTAGGATATTGACAAATTCTTATTTTTATTATAATATCTTTTCTAAGTAAATGAAGTGAGAGGTGGGCAATATGGCTGATCTATTGAATTGACCAGTTATCATGACGTTTTGTGCTCCATTCGATAAACTTGCATTTGGACTATATTAACCTAGACCAGTAATTAAAAGGAGGTAAAAATTATGAAAAATCTATTTATGGTCCTGCTTGTAGTCATGATAGTCGCGGGTGGCATTTTAAGCGGTTGTGCTGAACCAACCACACCATCGCCAGCTCCTTCTCCGGCGCCATCCCCTACAGAACCGTCCCCTAAGTATGGGGGTACCCTAAAAGCTCTCTGGGAACCAATCCCACCCTCCATTGGCTGGCCGCTTAACATGATTGCCAATCCCTCTGGATCGGCAGTAATGGGCATTCTGGAGACCCTCCTTCGTGCCGATAAAAACGGCGATGCATATGGGTGGTTAGCGGAGTCCTATGAAGTTGCCGATGATAAGATGTCCATTATGTTTAACCTGCGCAAGGGTATCAAGTTCCATGACGGGAGCGACTTTAATGCTGAGGTTGTGAAATGGAATCTGGATAATTGGATAAATGCCAAGGCGCAGCCTTTCTGGAAGTCGGTTGATATTATCGATGAATATACCGTACGGGTAAACCTGAACATGTGGCGAAATACCGTACCGTTGTCTTTCTGCGAAGGTATCGCACCGGTTTTCATGATATCTAAGCAAGCGTTTGACAAGAACGGCTTGCAATGGGTGCAGGTTAATCCAGTCGGAACCGGCCCCTTCATATTTGAGAGCTTCGTCCCCGATGTCAGCTTAAAAGCTGTGAAAAACCCCGATTACTGGGTAGAAGGCAAACCTTATCTCGATGCCATAGATACTGTCTTCAGCGCTGACCCCGTGACCTCAAAAATGCTTTTACAGGCTGGTGACGTGGATATGGGAGGCACATCTCTCAATGATATAGCCGAATACGAAGGACTGGGCTTTAATGTACACCTGACGACTGAAGCCATCTGGGTACTGGTACCTGATACCGCTAATCCTGATTCTCCCTGGGCAAATCAGAAAGTACGTGAAGCCGCAGAATATGCTATCGACAAAGAGACTATAGCTGAAAACCTGGGGTATGGTTATCTTAAAGCACCCTACCAGATCGCCCCCCGGAGCAGTACGGTTTACGATCCTAATTTTTCCATTGAAAGGAAATATGACCCTGATAAAGCCAAGCAGTTACTGGCAGAAGCCGGTTATCCCGATGGGTTTGAGACTACTATTATCATATTCCCCCCTTCTGGAGATGACTATATTCTAGCCGTACAGTCTTACCTTTCCCAGGTAGGAATCAAGGTGGACCTTGAACACACTGACTTCGGGAAATGGGGTACCTATATGGGGCCCGGTTCATGGCCGCAGAATGCCATGCTGTACAGCCCTATACCACGTTTCGATAGATCTTTTCGTGGGGGCATTCAGTTCACCTTCGGTAATTACGGCCAGAGCTGGTTAAGAACTCCCGAAGCAATGCAAGCCCTTGATGCGGCTCTTGGTACTCTTGAATATGATATTGAATCTATACGCGCCGTCGTCAAACTTATTGCTAGGGACGCCACGCTTATTCCTGTTCATGAAGGCGCATGGACCCGGGTAACCGCATCCTATACTCACACCGAATTCGATGAGAGGGGTTACATTCTTTTCTGGGATGTTGAGGATGCCTGGTTAGATAAGTAGTTATTTAGCAATAAGAATTCATAGGTGATCTGGTATACATACCAGTATTTAATAAAGGGATAAATCAGATGCTGGCTGCCCTTATCATCCTCAGATGATATTAGTCAAGATGGTAAGGGCAGCCAGCCCATGCATTAACACCGTATTTTTAGAGACTAACACAACCCAGATAGCATTTTAAAGGTTAGAGAATGACGTGTTTTCCTTACAGGTGATATTATAGTATTCTATACCTGACATGGGTGGACCAGTTACCGTGATGAACGGGGGCATTATTCGGTTGATTAATTCTGGATAAATGCTACTATTCACGATTGGAAGAAGCTGACAATCATGCTAGCTTTTATCATCAGGAGAATCATTCTTGCCATCATTATTCTCATCCTGGCTACCATGTTGGTCTTTTTCGGAATGCGTTTCTTACCTGGTGATCCGATTCTTATGGTGGTTACCGCCAATCAGCAGCAGGAATTCAACGAAGAATATTTACTTGAATTGAGGCATCAGCACGGGTTAGACAAACCAATGATTGTTCAGTACTTCAACTGGGCCGGAGATATCCTTCAAGGTGATTTCGGGACTTCGATTTTAACCGAGAGGCCGGTGGCAGAAGAAATTTTCAGACGTTTGCCTATTAGTGTACATGTGGCTGGCCTTGCATTTGTGATCGGGCACTTACTCGGTATTCCGGCAGGAGTCATCTGTGCCATAAGGCGTGGAAAATGGCTGGATACCGTAATCACTACGCTGGCAAATATAGGAATAACCGTACCTAACTTCTGGCTGGGCATTATTTTAATGTACATATTTGGATTATCCCTCAAATGGCTCCCAATAATGGGTTATACATCACCGTTTGACGACTTTTGGCTCAGCACTAAACAATTAGTAATGCCTGTTATTTGCCTTATTATCTTCCCTTTAGCAGGGGTTACTCGTCAAGCCCGTTCAAGTATGCTTGATGTTTTGCATCAGGACTACATACGCACTGCCTGGTCAAAGGGGCTTAGGGAGCGGGTTATAGTCATTAAACATGCCTTGAAAAATGGCCTGATTCCAATTGTTACGCTGGCCGGTATGGCTGTTGCCACGATCATCGGTGGGGGGGTGATTATAGAGACAGTATTCAATATTCCCGGTCTTGGACGACTTGCAGTCAGTTCCGTTATCAGTCAGGATTATCCATATGTCCAAGCGATAAGTTTATTTGTAGCAGTTGCCGTTGTGTTTGCTAATCTTATTGTTGATATTGCCTATGGATGGATAGACCCCAGAATCCGGTACGAATAATACAATATGGCAAAAAAGAAATTTAGCGGTATAGGCACACAGGAAATAGCCCCACGGGTTAGTGAGTTCAAACGCTTCCGAAGAGTGTTTTTAAGTCGTGGCCTGGTTGTATTCGGTGTGGTTATTATCCTGATTTTTATCATCGTCGCTATTTTTGCTCCCTTTTTAGCTCCCTATGATCCATACATGCCAGACCTGAAAGCCAGACTTTCCCAGCCCAACTCCACGCACCTTTTGGGAACGGATTCTGTGGGTAGAGATACACTTAGCCGAATTATCCACGGTACTCGAACTTCGCTCATGATCGGCCTAATTGTGGTAAGTGTGGCTGCTATTATTGGTATGTGTCTTGGATTAATTGCGGGATATCTTGGAGGCTGGTTGTATCAGATAATAATGCGATCCGTGGATGTAGTCATGACATTTCCTATGATATTGCTGGCCCTAGTAATCGCAGCAATGCTCGGAGAGGGGATTAGGAATGTGATTATTGCCCTCACAGTAGGCCTTATACCAGTGTATGCCAGGTTAATGTGCGGCCAGGTTCTTGCACTCAAGGAAAACGAATATATTCTGGCCGAAAAGACCATCGGAGCGAGTAATCTACGTATTATGATAGGCCATCTTATTCCGAACGCACTTCCAACACTTATAGTCGTAATGACTATGATGCTCGGTACAACCGTATTAGCCGAAGCTGGGCTTAGCTTTTTAGGTATAGGTATTGAACCCCCCACTCCCGCCTGGGGAAGTATGGTAAACGATGGTCGCCAATACCTTCTCACTCATCCTGTTCTTTCGTTCGCCCCAGGCTTTGCCATCATGCTATTGGTATTTGCATTTAACATGGTTGGTGACGGATTAAGAGATGCTCTTGATCCTCGGTTACGAGGCTTGCTGTAATCTCCTAAATTGGCACGTAACTTTCTTTTTACCAATATTAGTTCCTTTTTAACCTCTTGGATTCACGCCTAGCCTTCAGGCATGTTGCATGGCGCACCTTTTTAGGCGCGACACCCTGTCTAAAAAAGGGAACAATAATTCTTAAAGATGCCTCGATGGATTCAGACCAAACTGGCAAGATTCAGGCGTGCCAGAAGTGGATCAAGCTTGACAGGACGATGTAGCAGAATAAAGTGTCTACAATTCATTTATACTGTAATTGGTGATGATGCTTATAATACCATGACTGAAAATCATAAATGAAATTAATCTTATCACTATTGGGATTGTTGGGTTTATAGCGATGGTAATATTAAAACAATTATTTTAAAAACAATCAAAACTCATTTAGGAAGGAGATTTTATTAATGAATGGCCAATACGATGTACTTAATCCCTGGGCGGAGGCCGATCCAACTCCTTTCATAGGTATTTCGCCTCGCCTGAACGATATAGCGGATAAGAAGATAGGTTTACTCAGTAATTATAAACGGGCATCAAAGCCAATATTGAGTGCAGTAGAACAGAAACTGAAGGAAAGATTCCCCAACTGTGAAACCAGCTGGTATGATGCTTGGGAAACCTACCATACGCCATACTGGGTCTTGCAGGTAGAAAGCCAGCATAAGAGTAAATTTACAGGATTAAGACCCCCCATCAGAAAGCGAGAAAATGAGAGGGAGTATTTGTCGCATTTCTTCTTCGGTGTAACCATTTGCCTCAAAGTTCTCTCTTGATTTTTCTATTAGCTCATCAATACTTTTACAGCTCCAATATTTCTTCAATTTATCCTCGTATTCCTTGCCTCCCATGGCCTCGTTGATGAGAGTGGCAACATCTTTCACATCACATGAAGATTGCCTTACGTAAGGATAGAAAGCTAGCCCACAGAATGGACATGTATTCGAGATATAATCTGCTCCAGTTTTTATTATCTCTTCCGCAAGATTTTGCCCCAACTGTTGACCTATCAGGGGATTAGTCATATTGGCTATGCCCCCACAACATAGGTTTTGTGCCTTGATATTTTCATTTTCCAACAGCTTTAATCCCGGGACAGCCTCCAGGAGTTCCCTTGCTGAACCAACCACTTCGGTACGTTGGCTCATGCATGACTCATGCATGGTTGCCGTTTTCCCCAGAGTTTTTGTGAAATTTATCTTATCCAGATTTTCGTTTAAGAACTGGGTATAGAATTGAACCTCAAAATCCAAATCAAGAAAACTGGGAAAGAATTCTGTAAACTGTCGGTAGCAGCCCGTACACACAAGGATGACCCTTTCAGGCGAAAAGAGTTTCATGCTGGCGACCAGCTCCCGTGCCTTCTCTTCTGACTCAGCAACCTTGCCGGCCGCCGGACAAAAGCTGGTACCGCAGCAGAGCTCACCTCCTGCCAGTGTAATAAAATTAACCCCCATTCTTTCGAGGACGTCTAAAAACGCGAATATTTTATCCGGCAGTGCCAGAGGAGAACATCCCAGAAACACCACATTTTCAGTCTTTTCCGGTTGGGGAGGCACCCTTCTTAGCCATCTTGCCTCGGACGGCTTGATTTGAAGAGCCGAAAGGATTTCATATAGATTCATTCTCTGGCCGGGAACTACAAAATTCATTACTTCGGGTGGCGCTTCACCTTGTTTAACCAGCTCAATCTTGACTGCCTCATGGATGAGCAGAGGGTCGATTCCCTGAGGACAGGAATCGGAACAGTATCCACATCCAGCGCAAGTGTAGGCTTTAGTATAAGCTTCCTCCGAAAGAACTCCATCCTTCAGGAGGTCTATCATTTTTTGCATTATCTCCGCAGGAGCTATATCCTTTATCGGAGTTAGCGGGAATGTAATACAGTTCCTGATACATTCTTCACAAAGAATACATTCGTCGATAGTCTGACGGATGACATCACGATAATTTTCCTCGAGTGAAGAATATTTTTTCTCAGACACAATTCACTTCCTTTCCCGCAGCTGTAGCGCGAAAATAGTCATGAAGTATACTGCATCATTTTACATAGTTATTCTTCGTGAATTTACGGATTCATGGCTTCTTTCATGGATTCTTCTATTACCCTTGCCTTGCGTTCATAAAACTTTTCCCGACCCTCTGTATATGACGGAAGAACCCATTTCATTTCCTTCAGGTTCTGGGTTATGACCGGTATCCAATCCCAGGGGATAGATATTATAATCCATCCCTCCGGAAAAACCTCCTTTGCCTTCATACCAAAGGAGGTGCCGGTTATTAAATGATTAACTTTACCGCTTACGCATGGATAAACATAGAGCCAAGCGCACCCAAGTACACCTGTCCGCTTAGTCTCCCATAGTTCTCCCGTTTTATAGCTCATTGCCCTCAGCACGATTTCCGCCTGGCTGCAAGTGGTCATGAGAATCAAGAGGTCCGGCTCGAATGTTAGTTTATCTAACGGTGACAGGACAACATAATTTACCGTGCCTTTCGCAAATTTAGGCAGGTCTTGATAAAGCCTCTTGTTAGCACGAGCATCCTGAAATATCTCGAATTTCTCTCCCAGCAGTCCGCTTTCGGCAAATGTTGGCGTATCCTCCATTCCGAGTACCATTGTACCGAAACAGTCCTCATTCTCTTTGGTAAAGTAAAAAGGGGTCCCTCTTTCTTGTGCTTCTCTAATCATCTGGCAGAATGGTAGAGTCTTATCCAGTGGCTCTATCCCCTCTGGCCTGGTGAGCAGGAACCTGACGCCTACAGGTGCCTTCTCAAAATTAAACTTGTTGAGTACGGAAAGGTCTTGAGTTAGTGGTCTCATTTTTCTAACCTCCTATAATAATAGTGTGGTTATGGTGAATTATCAGTTTATAAGGAAGAAGTGCTCTAATTGGGGAGAATTTATCTTCCGTATGAGGAAATAGAAACGCCTTGGTGAGAATGTTGTTAGAATCAGGCTTTGGTGCTAATTCCATATATTCCACCTGCCTAGCCCTTCATCGCTCCCAATCTTATCATTATTCAACTAATATAACAAAAGGACGAAGATAATGACAACGGCTGGCGCCCCTGTTATTACCCCTGTACCTTGCCATAAAAAGCACCGATCAGGCAAATTGTT
>SMTZ1_10004725_pt1 | contig 13681 bp, 14 predicted proteins | sample DeeMarSWOR136_30_FD_25667 | JGI IMG/M metagenome (IMG submission 25667) | reverse complement strand
GATCTACATAGGCATATTGTTGATGAGATTCACATTAAGTGTCCAAGTTGCGGAAAAATTATGAGCCGCATCTCAGAAGTATTTGATTGTTGGTTTGAGTCAGGTTCGATGCCATATGCAGCTAAACATTACCCATTTGAAAATGTGGAGTGGTTTGAAAACAATTTCCCTAGTGATTTTGTTTCTGAATACATTGGACAGGTAAGAGCGTGGTTTTACTATATGCATGTAATATCAATACTTCTATTTAACGACATTCCATTTAAAAATGTTGTAGTAAACGGTAATATTCTTGCGGAGGATGGAACGAAAATGTCTAAGTCAAAGAGGAATTTTCCGGATCCAAACGTAATAATCGAGAAATATGGAGCAGACGCTTTGAGAATTTATCTTTTATCTTCGCAGTTGATGAGAGCTCAAGATTTGAATTTCAAAGAAGAAATTGTAAAACAAGTATATCGAAGATTCAATTTATTATTAATTAATGTGCTCAAATTCTATTCAATGATTGAAATTAACCATATGGTAAATTCCTTAACGTTTTCGGAAAATCTATTAGACAAATGGATTATCAGTTTATTAAATGTTCTAATTCGTGATGTTACTGAACGAATGGATGACTATGATACTACAGAAGTATGTAGATTATTCTTTAATTTTGTTGAAGATCTCTCCACATGGTATATTAAGAATAGCAGAGATCGTTTTAAGAGTGAAAATGCATATAAACAATCCTCTGCGATGAATACTTTATCATATGTACTTGCTAATCTCTCTAAATTACTAGCACCTCTTACTCCCTTTATATCTGAAATGATCTACCAAAAATTGAAGGAAAGAGGAATTGTTCCTTTAAGCTCAGTTCATTTGGAACTCTGGCCCCATTTTGATGAAAAACTAATCGATTTTAGGATACATGAGAAAATGACCCTATCTAAAGAAATAGTAAAGAGATCATTAGAGTTAAGAGAAAATTCTAAAATTCCTATTAGGCAAATACTGCAAAAAGTAACAATAAATGGGGTAAATCTTAAAAATGAATACTTAGATGTTATTGCCGGAGCGATAAATGTGAAAGAGGTGAAAATTGAATCGGGAGAAGGAAATGATCTAGTTGTCGAATTAGATACAGAAATTACATCAGAATTAAAACTTGAAGGCATTGCAAGAAATCTGATAAGAAATTTGAACTATTATAGAAAAAAATTAAACCTCTCAACTAAGAATAGAATAAATCTCTATTTAACAACAAATAGTAAAGAAGTTTTAGAATCACTTGAAAATCATGAAGAAAAAATTAGAAAGTTGATACAAGCAGACAAAATTTTCAAAAATATTGAAGGAAAGAGGGATCTTAAAAAAGTCAAGATACAGAATCACATAATTGAAGTATATATAGAAGTAAAAAATTAGTCTCTCTTTTTTTCAAAATCATTTTATAAATTAAAACGCCTTATATGTATTATCTTTCTTTATGCTTTTCTTAGTTATTCTCAAACTCTATAATACAATACATTTTTTCTATAGACGAAAGTTAAAAAAATCAACGAATATACTATTTCTCATACAAATTTTAAACAATTAATAAAGGAAAAAATTCCTTTCTTACAACTATATAGAATGAGATAAAAAGAATTCTATCTAATTCTTATTTAGTAATTGATTAAAGAAAATAAATAGTCTTATTTGATAACTAATACATCAGTATCTACGTGGTTTAATACATATTCTGGAACAGTCCCTAATATCGTTCGCCTAAGTTTAGAATGCTCTCCTTGACATCCTAATACGACAAGATCAAATCCTTCTTTTTCCACTTGTTTTTCAATATAATACTGTGGACCTATATCATAGGTAAGTCTTGTCTCTACAGTTAGTCCTGCTTTCTTAAATTTATCTTCTACTTCTTTCATCAATTTCTGACTAGCTTTTATTCTATCCTCATGGATTTCATACATAAAATTTCCTGCTGCATCAAAATTTACTCCAAAAGCAGGTTTTATATCATATAATTTATGCAATATTGAATGAAATAAAACCACTTCACTATTATTCGTTTTTTGAAGCTCAATAACTTTATCTATAGCTTTTAAAGCATGTTCTGAATTATCGATACCGATTAGAATTTTCTTATACATATTTTTCACCAACTTTATATTTATTTTTTTTAATATAATAGGCTTAATAGAGCGTATAAATCTCTTTATTATAAATTATTAAAGAATAGCTAAAATCATAATCGGTATTAAAATAGAATGGTGAAATGACTTTGAAGTTGTAAATTAAAAAAAAATTTTTTAGAGAAAAGCACAATTATCCTCATTCTGTAAACAAGAGAAAATTATGGTTTTAATTTTCATTACCAACAGCAGGGATCAAAATATTCTTTATATTTCTGTATCCAAGTACATATTGAATACTTTGAATAATCTTCCGTTATCTCTTCTCCTGGTGCGATATCTTTCTGAGCCACAGAACAAAACCCATTTTCATCTTCCGATGCACCTGAATTTGCATCTTTTGAATGATTTACGAATCTCGAATTATCTAAGCAAAATATTAAGGCATCAAGATTTCGTTCGTAATAAGAATAGGTTAGTAAAGTTTGAATATAATTCTTCATTAAGGAGCTCTTATCGGATTTATCAAGGGTTAAAAATTGTTCTTTAGACATAATTAATACATCCTGCGGTCTTGCATGCCACCATATCGTTCCTTTCGGGATAGGCTTTTTAGCAAATAATCCTAAACCATGAATTTCGCTTGGTCTTACCTCTGTATATTCTTCAAGCGGATTGATGGATTTGGAATTATAGGGAATTTTAGAACTAATCATTAATTACTCTTAAAGGGAAAAACATTCTTATATCTTTTTTTTATAAAATAAAAAAAGAGATATTCTTAATTTGTTACACTGCTATTATTTCAAGAACACCTTTAGATTCCGTGGTAAAATTTCATAATAATCTGTAAGGTCATGCTTTTCTATTTTCTTTTTAGTTTCCTTTGAAAGTTGATCAATACTTTTTCCGCTTAGAATCATTTTAGTCTCATTTTCATCGAATACAGGACCAGGCTCAGTCCAATTTATCACTTTTTTATTCACAGGGCAAACTTTCTGGCAATGAAGGCAACCAACTAAACAATTATGCCATGAAGGATCAATCCATGCTGGAAAGGGAATCTCTATGGGGTGTTCATTATGAAACGTAAGACAACGCTCAGCATGTAATAGAAAGCGATCCGTTTGGATAGCAGCTGTAGGACATTTACGAACACAAGCAGAACACTCCTTGCACATGTCCATCATTCGTAATTCTTTCCAATTGTCATCTTTAATTGGAAAATCAGAATAAAGTGCTACTAAACGATGAAAACTGCCCATTCCTGATACGTAAGTAATATTATTTCGCCCATATTCAGCTAGTCCACTACGTACAGCTAAGGTTTTACAAGGAATAAACCCATATTCTGCTTTATAACCCTCTGGATTTAAAATCTCATTTAAAAAATCATTCATTTGATTAATTATCTTAAGGCCGTGTAAATAGGTGGGAGGTATAAGTAAAGAAATATTTTTACCCTTCCAATAAAAAGTAGCTTCATATTGAGGCTGAGGAATTGCCATAATAAAGAGGGAGTTGATTTGGGATAAAATTACTTCAGGTTCGAATTCAAAATATTGTTTATATTCATTATAAAACATTGGATCAAAAAGATCTTGCTCATGATGCTTTTGAATGTCTCTCCTGAGATCTGAAATATGCTTTGCTGATACAACTTGTCCTTTATATCCTTTATCTTTTAATTGACGGTGATATGTTTCTATAATCGTAATATGATTATTCATGATAATACCTTCTAAATGATATTCTTATAATTCTCGTCAACTTATAGATTTTTTCCATTTTTTTATTAGGTATTTCTCATTTAAAGCGTAGGATTATGTAATTAGGAGAATTTAAATATATCTTTTTTTATAACTCATCTAGTTAAATACAAATATAAATTAAAAAAGAGGATGATAAGATATGGGTGGATTTGCTAAAAATTTAAAAAAAGGTTTTGCTAAAGTTGCTGGAGGGATAGCTGAAGAACTCACTGGTAGTGAAGCAGTTGGGAAAGGAGTAAAAAAAGGAGTTAAAAAGGGAAGCGTTAAAAAAGGATTAAAGAAAACCTTTAAAGAAGGAAAAGAAGAAGTTCTTGATGATTAAAGGCTTAAAGGAAGTTATTATACGTTTAAAAGGGATAATTTTAAAAACGATTATATAAGATCCTTTCGAGCTCTTTATTATCCCTTTAAATCGATATTTCAAAAAGCTTTTTTCTAATTATTGAGTTTTTATTTTTAAATTATTATTAGATTTACGAATACAGAAATTTTATAAAATCAAACTAATATGTTTAAGTTGCATAAATAAAATTATCTATTGGGGATAAAGCTACACACTTGACAATTTATAAATTCTCGGTTATAACCAGTGAAGGATATCCTTATTATCATTTAAAGGTAAAAGAACCCTTAAAAGCCAATAAATTGTATTTAAGGTTTTTTGATTTCTCAAAATCAGAAATTGAGGAACAAGGTAATTTTAATCAATCTCAATCATTTGAATTGCAAGCGGGACTAGTTTCGGCTTTATTTAAATTCGCACAAAGCATGCATAAAGAGATTGAAATTCTTGAATTTAACCCAAATAATCACACCAATAAGAGAAAAGACGAATCCTATTATTTTGGAAATGTACTAATTACTGCTGAGACAGAACCTTACTTATTTCATAGATCTGTTTACGCAAAAATGAAATATATCTACAAATCTATACTCTCTGATAAAATTCCCCTTAGTTCTGCGATGGAGATTTTACCTAAAGAGGAAGATAAAATTATTGATATTTTAACTGATGCTGAGGCAAGAAAGCGTGTTAAACACTTCAAAAACAAAATAAATCATGAGGGAAATGATTTTTTATTAGATATGAAAAATTATGGCCTTAATGGAATATGTATAACATCTTTTGATCTTTCACCCATAATGGTGGTTGGTAAAAAATATACCTTAGAAGATACTCATGAAATCCTAAGAAATATCGGAAATATTCCCGAAATTCCTCCCATGAATTGGATCTATCGGCAATCTGATTTTGCTGATGAACAAATTTGGGTATACATTTATAAGTCAAATGTGGGACCTAGTATAGATGGTTTGTTTGAACCATATCTCTATCTACTTTTTTGTGACCTTCATTCTTATTTAGGAGAATTTCCAGAAAGATTAGGAAGGAATCTTGATAATATTCTGGGTTAATTGTGAAAATTTTATAAATTCCTATATTTACAACAAAAATTAATATAAAATTAATATAGGTTGAATGTATCTTTAGATCTAATTATAATGTAAAGTGTTAAAATCTATGACAAAAATGTTAAAATTTGGAAGTCTTTTATTTCTAATAATATTCTGTTGTATTGTTAGTTTAAGTATTTTCTTTATTGGGGCATCTTCTTCTATTAATAACTCAAATGAAACAAATTTAGCTAAGAGTAGTGCAACAGTAGAATTAAAAGCGTCTACAGGCGAGCTTTTATGGAATTATTCATGCGGCGAACCAGTACGATCCACAGCTATATCTTCCAGTGGAGGTTTAGTAGCGGCTAGCACACCTTCTGCAGATAATCGGATTTATTTGTTTGATAAAGCAAGGTCCACTTCAAAAATGCCATTATGGAATTACACCACAGGAAACAGTGTATATGCTGCTGATGTCTCTGGCGACGGCTCTTACATCGCCGCTGTTAATGATGGACAACATATCTTTCTTTTTAATAATTCAATTACTACACCAAAATTACCGATTTGGGATTACTATCCAACAGGAAGTTTTATGAATGATGTTGCTATATCCTTAGATGGAAATTATATAGTAGCTGCAACCTATAATGGGGATATCATTTTACTTAATAATTCATATGCTACCCCTAAGACGGAAATGTGGAGCTACTCTACAGGAATTATTATATTTTCCGTTGCTATTTCTGCTGATGGTTCTTCTATTGCGGTAGCCGGTCATGATACTAATGTTTATCTTTTTAGCAAAGATAGCTCTACTCCCCTATGGATATATGCTGCAGGAAGTGTCGTACAGACAGTTGCAGTTTCTTCAGACGGTAATTATATTGTTGCAGGGACATCAGATGCCAAGGTCTATCTCTTTCATAAGTCTAGCTCTACACCATTATGGAATTATACTGCGGGAGGAAATATATTCTCTGTAGCTATAAGTTCAAAAGGAGATTACATTGCAGCAGGGGGTCTTGATAACAAAGTTTATCTTTTTGGAAAATTAAGTCCTACCCCCTTATGGAATTATACAACGGATGGTCAAATTGGAGATGATAACTTTCCAAGATGTATAGCAATTTCAAATAACGGTAATTATATTGTAGCAGGAAGCCATGATTATAACTTCTACGTTTTTGGAAAATCCAGTTCCACACCGAGTTGGAATTATACAACAGGAGGAGAAATCCAAACTGTGGCGATGTCAGATGATGGCGCTTATATATCAGTAGGTAGCTATGATGAGCAAATTTATCTATTTTATCAAGAAATTCCTTTAATTCCCAAACCAAGTATTTCTTTCGGTAATTTATTTATCTTAATATCAGTAGGGAGCCTCATTAGTGTAATAATAATTAAGAAAAAGCGTTTTTTCATTGCACTGAATTAGATATATTATTAGAAAAATAAATATTTTTTTTCTTTTTAACATTCGAGTTAAATGTCATTTTTCATAAGGTTATCTAAGATTTTTCGTAAATAATATTCAAAATTTTCAATTTCATCTTTAGAAAGTGTATTGTAAAACAATTTATTCATCTCTTTTGAAATATCTACGTATTGATCTTGAAGATTTTTACCTTTTTCGGTAAGACTAATTAAGATTTTCCTTCTATCCTTACTTGAGGGCACTCTTTTTAAAATTCCTGCATCTTGTAGCCTGTCAAGCATAGAAGTTAGTGTGGATTTACTTAATTGTGTTTCTTCTGAAAGCTTGCGAATTGAAAGATTATTCTCACGCCAAAGAACAAACAGAATTCGACCTTGAGCAGAATTAAACTTAACAAGACCAGACTCTTTTAATTTTTTATTAAATATTCTATTAGAGAGTTGGTGTATTTTTGCTATGAGAAAACCTCCCTCTCTTTGGTCTTTTATTGGTTCTCTCATATCTTAAAATTTATCTGATTTAATTTATAATAATATCTAGCTTGTTTTGGACATAATCGTAGTAAAGTATAATCGGGATCATCCACTCCTTTTGAGTAATATCGGGTCCACCAATCTAACCATAGATTATGTTTTACTTTATGATCAGTGATGATTTCTACAGATCCGCCCAACATAAATCCACGAAAGTTATCTGTATCACAAAAATACACACATATCGCAGGATTCTTTTTTATGTGAGCGATCTTAGAGGAGGATGTATTTGTCGATATGTAGATATCAAATTGGTTCTGGAGCTGTTGGAAAAATTCTGATAATTCGGGAAATTGCTCCTTATTTCTTAAATTAAACATCGCTCTTGTAATGGGAAAACCATCAAAATCTATCGTGGTTAGATATGCTGCTTTAGAAGATTCCATTAGTTCCAAACCGGACTTTCTCGCTTCTTCTATATCCATTTTTCACATCTTATAGGCTATTTTCTACATTGATTTTAATTAAATTAAAACATTATATTGTTCTATATAGGAAAGTATTATATAGTACTAAATATCTTTTTTTATTTATAAAGATTTCTATCTAATTTTGGACGTAATATGTGAATTAATAATGACGGTTCATTTATTTTAAAAGAAAATTTGGGTTAGATAATAAAAAAATAATTTAATTTTTAATAATTAAAGCTTAAGAATTTCTTTTGTTTACTCAGGAGAATTAATGATGTAATGCAAATTATACCCATTAAAATAAATAGATTATAACCGGGAATTAATCCTGCTTCTTTGAAACCTATTATTATATAGTTCTCAACGGGTTTTATTAGAGGGTATTTATCTTCAAGAGTAGATTTGCCAGGCCCTGGTTCGAATGGTACGATGGTGAAAGCAGAATCTCCAATTCCATCATTATTTGCATCAATTCCTGAGTATTCACTCCAATAGTTGCCAAGGTAATTGGTATAATTCTCACCATTAAACGTGTAGATAATCTTTTTTTCAGAGTAATAATTATTATGAGCATAGAGATAGAAGATATCTATATCATTATCAAGGTTGTTGAGATAGAATCTGCTATTATTAGAATAAAGCAATTCTATTCCAGTAAGACAATTACTAATTATATTTCCTATAAAAATGTGGTCATTACTTCCATTTAAAGCCATACCATAAAAACTATCGTATACGGTATTATTAAGTATTTGTCCATTCGTAACGTTAAAGAACCTTATTCCTGCACCATTTAAACCTGTTGAATTGGAAAGAGTGCAATTCTCAATTTTGAAATATTCAATGGAATTTTCAACCAAGATACAGTTTCCCGCACCTCCAGCATCTATTATTAAATCTTCTATAATATAAGGATCGGAATAAGACCCTGAACCTGTACATGTTCCCGCAGTTCTAGCGTCTGACCAATTATTGTTAATATAAATTTTTCCAGATAATGCGGATGTTTTTAAATTTCCGATTTCAGAATTGATCTCATTGCAAAATCTTGAATTTATAATATCATTATTAGTATAAATCTTGTAATCATAAGCAATCAATATTGAGAAAGCTAAAGTAATCCCCAGAAACAAAATAGATCTAATTTTAGATGGTTTCATTCTTTATCACTAAAAATTATATTGTAAAAAACTATTGAAAATAAACTTTAAACATTTTTGTTTAGATAAAAAAATTAAAAAAAGAAAATAGAGAAATAATAAATAATTCAAATTAAGGGAACATAGCATAAAAAGTGAAGATAATTACATCGGGAAGAAAATGGATAAACCAAGCCCAAAAGAATCCTTTTGTTTCCAATAAACTTTTTCCCAAAAACCAACCAAGAAATGCAGAGAGAAGAACACCCAATAATCCGTTTGGTACACCATAGAAGTGCCCAATTCCAAAATAGATCGTAGTGATCAAAAGTGCTTGCTGTTTACCAATGGTAGTCGAAAGTTCGGAAAGTGGTGCAGCGCGTAATGTAAATTCCTCATTAAATGCATTAATTGCTGCAATAAGTACCGCAACCGGAATCAAAGGTAACACCTGGATGAAATCGCTTATTGATGGAAATTTTGTAAGAATAAGAAATAATAATGTTCCAATACAAAAAATTAGAGCAAATAGTAATCCGATCCGTGTCCAAGGTTCGGGCTTTTTCATACCAATTAGCTTTGATGGTTCTACAAAAGCATGAATGTCTCCCTTAACAAGGAAGAAATCACGACGTTTTCTCCCAATAATTAATAAAAAGGTCAAAATTACTATAGCAGGTAAAAGTCTTAAAAGATGAGTCATAATTGCAGATAAAGCCCATGGTAAAGAACTCAACCAATTTGTCCAGATTTGCGAATCTCTAATAAATGGAATAAGCCCCCATTGCCAACCTCCTCCAAATCCAAGGAAAAAAATGAGGATTAAAATAATCATAAATACGCGTAATGGTTTTAAGCTTATTCTAATAAAAGTTAAAATTAAAATTACGATCAAACTGATTGCAGACACCCATGGCCACCAAAAGGGTTCCCCTGGTCCGAATTCCCTCCAAAGTATAAGTGCTATGGAACTACTAAACAAGATAGCTATCCATGCAACGATAGTTTTTTCTTTATGAGCGATTTTTTCATGAAGTTCACTTTTGTTATCTTTTGCTAGACTGTTTAAATCCGTATTTTTATCCCCATTTTTACCAATTTTAACATTATTTTCTTCTTCTTTAAACAATATATTTACCCCTAGAAACCTAGTGTTAAATTAGAAAATTTGTAATTTAGATATTAAATGATACCAATTAAAAGTTTTTTTCTTTTTAGAGAAAAATAAGGAATGATATACATTAATATAATCTCAAAATAGTTATCGTTATATCAGTACTAACTCAATTGCGAACTTACTGAAGGGGGCACCATAATCGAAGCTTTTGTGATGGGGAGAATTTTATTTCGTAATTAATCAGTTTTAGTTGATTTTTTATAAACAAAAACGTTATAAATTCAGATATAATCTAGATCTCGAATAATAAAGAAGGTATTTAAAAATGTTTAAGAAATTTATGGATAATTTAACTAATGCTTTAGGAATTACCAGCAATAAGATTAGTGAGTTAATTAAAGGAAGTAATCAATATATTAATGCAGAAGAAAATGTCACAAAGGAAATTAAAAAGACGGTTGCCGCAATAAAGGGTTATGCTGAAACAGAAACCCCTTCTTTAGGGCAGGCAGTAAATTCATTAGCTTCTACATTTGAAATTATTGAAAAAGAAAATACGGAAAAAGTCAAAAGACTCCGGGAAGAGTATATTGCACCGTTAAATGATCTTTTAATTAACCTACAAAAACTCCAAACTGAACAGAATGAAGCTCAAAAAGCTACGAAAGAATTAGAAAAAGCTGAAAAGCATCTGAGTAAAGTTCAAAGCAAACCAAAAGAAAAGCTAAAACCAAATGAGATACAAACTGCTGAAACGGAACTAAAAGCGGCTAAAGAAAAAGCGGCTAAAGAAGAAAGCGATGTAAAAGTAGCAACCGAGGAATTTAATAGAGTAAAGTTAGAAACTATGCAAAATATTCTTAAAAAGATGGTAGATATTGAAACTGTTTTTCATAAAAAGATTCTTGATTCCGTAGCAACAGTGAAAGTAAAAGCTGAAGCTATAAAAGTTGAAGAAGAATCAAAAGTTTAGACTTAATTTTTTAATTTATTTTTTTTAATTAATTTTAGGATTTATTATCTAACCCAATTTTTATTTTTTGATTATTATAAGATTCTTTAAATAACTTACTTTCATATCATAGTACAATACACTTATAAGGATAATTAAAATGACAGATTTATTAAAGCAGAAATGCGTTCCTTGTGAAGGAGGAATTCCACCTCTAAGTGATGCAAAAGAAAATGAGTATATTAATCAAGTAAAAGGCTGGTTGCTAATACGCGAAGGTATCCATCATATAAAGAAGGAATTTGAATTCGATAACTTTCTCAAAGCAATAGAATTTGTGAATAAAGTTGCAGATCTCGCAGAAAATGAAGCTCATCACCCTGATATGTATATCTATTATGATAAAGTTGTCTTAGAACTTCATACTCATGCTATTAAAGGGCTCCATACTAATGATTTCATTCTAGCAGCTAAAATTGACGCAATTTAGTTGTATATTTTTGATTTAAATGTCTTAGGATTTATTATATTAACCTTTATATAAAAATAAACAATAGGAGAGATACCTAATTTTTACCCTCTTAACAAACGTAGTAAAAAAATAACTTTAAATTAATAAAAAAAAAGAAATTAATTTAATATTTTGAAAATATAAAGTTGTTTTTATCCAAGCCCCAGTAGTCCTAATGCTTCCTTTAATGTCATTAAAGGCTCGATTTTATAACTCAATCCATCAATCTCAAAATAACCTGTTAATCTTTTAGCAATTGCTACATATCCCTCATGAGATTTATTGTCATCCACTTCATAAAGGCCATATGCTTTAATTTCTCCATTATCGTTTGAAACTGTTGTAAAAATCTGAGGAGCCTTGACAAAATCTGGTAATTTCGGTAACTTAGGTAAAATTTTTCCTATCTCTTTTGATTTTTCACCTGGGAATGTGGTTACTGTTAAAAAATAAACCATCTATAATTTCACCTCTAAAAATGATTTGATTCTACTATAATTTATAATTAGATTTCGAAGTAATTATTGATAACATGGTTATGTATTTAAAATTTTAGGAAAAAAATCGTAAAGAGGGTAAGTAAAGAAGATCTCTCGATAAAACCTTATTAAAGAAACAGATCTAAGAGATTAGATTCATATTTAGAAATTTGCGGAAAAATTTACAAATTTAATCCATAAATAACTAAGAATAAAATATTTTATTTAATTTTCTTCAGTCTTGTTAGAATCATCCAAGAGTCCTTTCTTCATATTTTGAATATTCGCCAAAAATCAAATTATAGTGAAATTACAGGCATACAATCGATATGAATATTGAAGATTAACTACATATGCCCTTCATACTTTTGTTGAACTTCGAAAACTCAATCTATAAAAATACAGGTATGTTAAATAATATATTTTCCTAAGAGAAGTGATAAGTTCTAACTGTATAGTGTTTTTCTATGAAGTATGAGAAAATTGAATTTGAATCAATTTATATAGATATTTATAAGTTATCAGAAGGTATTTATGCCACAATTTTCAATCAAGAGATTGGTCCAAGCTCAAATGCTGGATTCATTGATCTAGGAAATATGACAATAATATTTGATACATTAATGGACCCCTGGTCAACTAAAGATCTCATAAAAGCATCAAAATTAATTACAAATAAGGAACCTTCCTTGTTAATTAACAGTCATTATCATCTTGATCACGTTTTCGGAAACAGACTTTTTTCGAGTTCAATGCCTATTATGAGCGGCCCTAGTACTTTAGACCAGTTTGATAAAGCATTATTGGAAGCATATAAGCGCCTTAAGGAATTATCTATAACAGAATTGAAAAAAACGGAAGAGTTATTACAAAAAGAAACAGATCCTAAGAAAATTCAAGAATTTAAAAACGATATCATAACATACACTGAAATACAGCAACCAGGTTTCAGACTTAGACCCCCAGAATTTTTACTCTATAATAAAATGGTAATTAATGGCACGGAAAGAGCAGTTGAAATAATTAATTTAGGAAATGCGCATTCTTATGATGATATAATTGCATATTTTCCTGATGAAAAAGTTTGTTTTATGGGAGATTTACTCTTTGCTCAATTAGATCCAGAATGGGTTAATGGAATTAATGGCACTCCTTGGTCAATAGACCCTCAAAATTTTATAAATGTAATGAAAACGTATCTTGAAAAAGATATTGACGTTTTTGTTCCAGGCCATGGACTTCTATGTTCTAAAAAGGAAGTTAAGAATACAATAGAATTTCTTGAAAAATATTTTCTTAATCAATAAATTCTAATTCATTTCCTTTTTATTTGCACTCCTCAAAAGAAGAAGTAATTTAGATTTGGAATAACAATAATTTCAAAATCGTATAACTTCCATAAAAACTAATTAATAGGATTCCTTCCCATCGCTTTAAGGTTTTTTCACTCCATAAGAAGTAAATTCCAATAAATAACGCTAGAAATAGACTCGGAATATCAAACAAAAGAACTATTCTCGGAACATTAAAACTAACGAGGATTGCCCCTGATCCGGTAGCTAATAAAATATCGCAGATATTAGAACCTAATATATCTCCAATAGCAAGGCCATATGACTCTCTCCTTATTGCTGTTAAGTCAGCTACTAATTCTGGTAAACTTGTGCCAAATCCAACTATTATGATTCCAACTACATTCTCAGGAATATGAAACTCTTTAGAGATGTCATGAGCGGATAAGAGTGTAATTTCTGCTGCAAGTAATAAAATGAGAAGTCCAATTAAAAAAAAACCCACATCTTTAAT
>SMTZ1_10007665_pt1 | contig 13687 bp, 18 predicted proteins | sample DeeMarSWOR136_30_FD_25667 | JGI IMG/M metagenome (IMG submission 25667) | reverse complement strand
TCTTTAATAGTTTTTCCTATTATCATTTTAGTTAACATGCTTCCACAGGCAATTGTTGCACCACAACCATCTGTCCAAAAACATGCATTAAGTATTTTTCCATGTTTAACATTAAGAGTAATCTTCATAGTATCTCCACACTGTCCTTTTACCTCACCAATCGCATCAGGTTTTTCAATAACTCCAAAATTAGAAGGATTCCTATATTCATTAATTACAACACCTGAAAAAACCTTCTCTTCCTCATATTCAATTTTCCGCTGAAGCTCTTCAAGAAGTTTTTCTAATTTATCATCTTTCAAGCTGATAACCTCCTAAAAACTTTTTTCCACATATTATTTATTAAATCGGAGAAATTACCTTTATCATATTCAATTATGGTTTTTTCATTAACCATAGATTCTGTGACCACAGAATCATAAGGAATTCTTCCAACAACTTCTATTTTATTGCTTATGCAATAATGTTCAATCTTATTAGTATTAACCAAGTTTATATCAAATTTATTAATACAAACAACAGCCGGAATTTTAAAATGATGCGCCACACCAAATATTCGTTCTAGATCATGGATAGCAGAAAGCGTCGGCTCAGTAACAATTAACACAAGATCTACACCTGATATAGCTGAAATAACTGGACATCCAGTACCCGGTGGTCCATCAATAACAATTAAATCTTTCTTTTTATCCTCAGCTAATTTTATCGCATTGTTTCTCACTACTGCAACCAGTTTTCCAGAAGCTTCTTCAGCTGTTTTCAACAAAGCATGAGCTAATGGTCCGAAACGTGTTTCAGAAATGTAGGAAAAACCTGAATCCCTATCAATCATCTCAACAGCATCAACAGGACAAACATATTTACATACACCGCAGCCTTCGCAAGAATTTTTATTAATACTTATGTCTTCATTAATAGCATTAAACTTACAACTATTATAACACTTTTTACAATCAGTACAAATCTTTTCATCTATTTTAGCAATTTTAAGACCATGAAATCCAATGGTTTTTTTAATATCAGGTTTAAAAATCAGATGTAGATCCGCAGCATCAACATCACAATCTGCAAAAACAGCATTATCTGCAAGAGAAGCAAATGCTGCAGTTATAGATGTCTTACCTGTACCTCCCTTGCCACTGATAACTGTTAGCTGTTTCATTTCTTTATTTCCTCTTCAATTTTCTCAAAAACTAGCCCAAACATTTCACGCCACTCATAACTTCCACTTACTAAAGTCTCCCCTTTTGAATAAAGATAAGCAATCTTTTTCCTTTCTGGAATTTTCAAAAGAACAGATATATTTTCATTTTTACAATACGTCTCAACCTTTTTATCACCAATACCATCGCGATTAATAATCACTCCAAATGGAATATTCAAATGTCTTACAACTTCAACAGCAAGTTTTAAATCATAAAAACCAAAAGGGGTAGGTTCAGTAACAAGGATACAAAAATCTGAACCATTTATCGATTCTATAACTGGACAAGAAGTACCCGGGGAAATATCGAAAATAACGTTCTTATTTTTATCAACTTTTCTTTTCAAAGCTTTGATTACTGGAATAGCTTGCATTTCCCCAATATTCAGTATCCCCTGATAAAAATCAATTCCTTTAACTTGTCCATGCTCAACGCATCCTATAGATTTTTTTTGCCAATTAATAGCGTTACGAGGACAAACTAGTTCACATCCTCCGCAAGAATGACATAATTCAGGGAAAACAAGTACGTTAGAAGGCACAACAGCAAGTGCATTATAAGCACAAAACTCAGAACACCTCCCACAAAAATCACATTTCGATTTGTCAATTTCAGGTATTGTTACAAAAACTTCTTCGCTCTCCTTAATTTTTGCTTTAAAAAAAATGTTAGCATTTGGCTCTTCGACATCACAGTCAAAAAATTGTACATCTCCAAGACATAATGCAAGATTTGTAGCGACTGTCGTTTTACCAGTCCCCCCTTTTCCACTAGCAACCGCAATTTTCATTTTATTTCACATTTTCCAGCTAGTCTATTTTCTTAAGGTGACATGGAAGTCTTTTGCTAGCAAGACCCGAATAAACTTTCTTATATTTAGTCCACTGTTTTTCATATTTTGAAGAAATCCCGGATATTACCTTTGAGGGTATACCTACTGCAATTGATCTATTTGGTATCTTTTGTTTGTTTTTCACTACAGCTCCTTCTGCAACTACAGCCCATTCGCCAATAACTGACCAATCACATACAATAGCACCCATACCGATTACTGCCCAATCATGAATGGTAGCATTATGAATTATCGAGGCATGACCTATTGTTACATGATTGCCTATACTAGTTTTATCATTTGGTCTTGCATGAATAACTACATTTTCTTCAATAGCAGTATTGTTTCCTATACTTATAGAACCATAATCGCCTCTAATTCTTGCACCTGGTCCAATGTAACAATTCTCTCCAATAGATACATCACCGATTACATCAGCTGACTTAAAAATAAAAGTACCTTTACCAACATTCGGTTTTTTATTTTCGAATTCAAAGATTGACATTTGGGGCTAATCACCTAATGATAATGTCCCGAACCATGTTCATGTTGATGTCTATCTCTGAAAGCATGCTTTCCGCAAGCATTATCAATATTAGCCTTCTGAAGTTTACCCTGTTCAAATGCATCAATTGCATCCTTCACTGTTCCAGATGCGCCAATATAAACCTCAATACCCAATTCTTCAAACATCATAATAGCCCTTCTACCAAGTCCACGACAGACCATAACATTAACTCCTTCTTTTGCCATAATCTCAGGAGGGTGCCCTTGTCCACCCATATGTTCGCTAGTATTTGGAATCACTTTAACCTCATCGGTATCAAGATCAACAATGGTGTAAGTTGGGACCCTTCCAAAATGCTCACCAACAATATTATCTAATCCATTTTCACCCATAGTGGGTATACATATTTTCATCTTTCTCTACCTCTTCTAAAACCTTGACTATTGCTTCTCATTCCAAAATGACTATCAACATTCGCAGATTCAGTTTCATATAAATCACCTTGTATATATTTCTTCACTACCTCTTTAATAGTTCCACTTGCCCCAGTAAAAATCTTAATACCAGTTGCTGATAAAGTTTGATATGCATTTGGTCCAATATTTCCAGTTATCACTACTTTAATTCCTGAGCGTGCTATTTTTTGTGCAGCTTGTATACCTGCTCCACCAGAAACCATAGCACTCTCATTTGATAAAACATCAAAATTCATTGACTCGGTATCTACAATTAGGAAATAGCGACATCGACCAAATCGTGGATCAATTTCAGATTCTAAATTGTCAGATTTTGATGTAATTGCTATCTTAATTTAATCACCTCTTTTTATTTAATTACTGTTAGAACATTTGATATATTGTCTCTAATTATTCCAACAGCTGCTCATTTTTTTCATTAATTCTTCTTGGATATTTTTATCATGCACGTGTCATAAATGCTCCACATTTTGGACATTTATTTGTAAGACATGGAATACCTAATTGATGGGGCTCGCGATAACCGCAATTAGGACAGATACATTCGCCTCCAGGACCACGTGCAAATCCTCCACCAAGGCCTCTTCGTCCACCTCTACCAAAGCCTCCACCGCCCCATCCTGGCATACTAACTTACCTCTTTTTTATTTACAATTTTCTCAATATTTTTTACAATTTCTCCAAATGCTTTAGCTGTGTTTGTTCCTTTGTTTTTAATTACGAACGGCTCCCCTGAGTCACCGGCTTCAACAATTTGATTATCCAGAGGTACCTTTCCTAAAAATGGGACTTTGAAATCTTTTGATGCTTTAACTCCTCCCCCTGTTTTGAAAATATCAATAGATTTACCACAATGTGGGCAGGTAAAACCACTCATATTCTCAATAATACCAATAATAGGTAGCCCCATTTTCTTTACAAAATTTATAGATTTTCTCACACTTATAAGAGCAACATCTTGAGGGGTTGTAACAATGATTGCTCCGTCGCAATTAGGGATCAACTGTGCTATGCTTAATGGTTCATCACCTGTACCTGGAGGTATATCTACAATTAAATAGTCTAGATTTCCCCAATTAAAATCTCCTAAAAGCTGTTTTATTGCGGCCATTTTTAAAGGCCCACGCCAGATGACAGGTGAATCTCTATCTTGAAGGAGAAAGCCCATTGACATTACCTTTAGTTTTGGAGAATAAATAACTGGAATAAATCCATGTTCTGATGCAGTAGGTTTCTTATCTTCAACACCAAGCATTTTCGGTATGCTTGGTCCATGAATATCTATATCTAATATTCCTACATCATATTTGTCTTGTGATAATGCAATTGCAAGATTTACCGAAACTGTGCTTTTTCCAACACCTCCCTTTCCGCTAAGTACCAATATTTTATGTTTTATTTTTTTTAAACTATCGGTGATTTTTGATTCATCGTATTTTTGTCTTTCCATGGTATCATCGTAATTTATTTTTGTTCAGAAAGTTCCTTTAATCTTTCGTGTATCTCTTTGATTTCTTCTTCAAGGCCTTTGACCATTTCTTCTAAATAGGCTTTTTCTTCTTCTTTACTAGGTGTAGGAATAACGTCTCGGTACGGAGGATAATACAAATCTGGATAATAATATCCTCGCCAGAACATTCTACGTCCCCAGAATCCTCGTCCTAGGCCACGACCTCGGCCTCGGCCAAATCCTCGACCAAAACCAGGTGTTGCATATCCTGGATAAGGATATCCTGAGCAAAATCCTAGTGCTCTTCCAGTCATTGGTCCCCTACCTAAAGGTCCAGTTCTATCGCCACCAGGCATATTTTATTTCACCCCCTTTTTTTCATTTTTTATTCTTATTTCTTTTGCTTTTTTAATTCTTTCTTGATCGCCCCAATATAATTCAACTTTTTTGTTCATTATTTTCACCATATTTTTTAATCTTAAATGGTTGTAGAGTTATAATACTAAACGTGAGGAGGAAGCAGATGAGATACATCTGGAGTGGAATTTATAATAGAATCTAATTCTCATAACTCTACAACTATAGTAGTATGTATTTTAATTAATTCATAAATGTTATTATAATAATTATAAAGAGAAATTTAATTTTTATTAATATTTATCAAAAATATTTAAATAGTTCAGTGTAATATTGTATATTTAATTTGTATAAAAGAAGGTATTATATGGCTAGAAAAAGTATAAAATTAGATGATAGAGACAGAAAAATAATAACTCTTCTTCATGATAATCAAGATATATCACAAGAAGAAATTGCCAAAATTGTGCATTTGTCTCAGCCTTCAGTTGCTATGCGTGTAAAAAAAATGAAAGAGAAGGGAATTATAGATCAAATCGTTGGTGTCAATCTTAATAAAGTGGGTATCTATGTAGCAATAGTAATGGTGAGAACTGCCAATACAACAAAAATTTTGAATTTATTTCGTGATTGCCCTTTCTTCTTGAACGGCTTTGTAATCTCTGGAAGAGAAAATTTAATGTTGTTATTTGCGGGTGAGGATTTAGCATCCTTGGAGTCTATGATAGATGAACGTTTAAGACCAGATGAAGATGTTCAAAGTGCGGATTTTAACATAGTGATTTCAAGTATAAAGGATTTTATTATGCCAATAAAAATGGTTGAAAGACCTCAAAGTAACCCTCCATGTGGAATCGATCATAAAGAATGCCAAGCTTTCTATGAGAATCGTTGTTTCGGTTGCCCAAGTACAAGTCGATATAAGGGAGTATTTTTATAATAATTTGCTAATTCAATTGTTTAAAAAAATATTCCTGATATTTTACGATGGCAGTTTTTAACATTAAAAAGTGTATATTCTCGATATAAATATTTGAAACTACGCAAAATACTATATTTAAGAATCTAAAAAAATAATCTATGTTTGATAGATTATAGAATTAATTTCACTTAATAAATTAAAATAAAAGAAAATATTATTAAAAGAATAAGGAATTATACTAAATAAAACAATATCAGGGGAGAAATATTATGGAAAAACTAAATCTAAAAGATTTACTTATCGAAGCTATGAACAGTGAAATCAAAGCAAAAGAGTTCTATAATAATGCAGCAGAAAAAGCACAAAGCCAAGCAGGAAGAAAATTCTTCAAAGAGTTAGCAAATTTTGAACAAAACCATTATAATAAAATAAAGAGTATAATTGAATCAATTGATAAAGGCATAAAGATTGAAAGTCAAAAATATGACACTGAAATTCCAGCTATAAAATCTGAAGTTGAAGGCGAGTTTGAACCAAATAAAGAAGAAATAGTTGATCTAATAAACCTAGCAATTAATGCTGAAAAAAATGCTCAAGAACGATATAGAAAAATATCTAGGATGTCGACAGATAATAAAGTTAAAGATATCTTTGATAATTTAGCAAATGAAGAAAGAAACCATCAAAGAATTCTTGAAAATCAGTTCTACCATATTTCAAATAAGGGCACAATAATCTGGGAATAAAAATATTGTATGATTTTTAAATCATAATCTTTAAAAAAAATTTATAAAAAAAGAAAGAAAAATTGGTTTGTTTATTTTAAGAAAGACTTAGCAATATGAAAAATAGAAACATTTGTTTTTCCATAGTTGCTGGCGCACATGCATTGTTATAACAATTTGCATAAGCTGTTACATTACCTGGGAAAACACCTGGAACAGCAAGACCAATTACTATTTTAGAGCTTATATTTGCTGTCTCTCCTGGTAAAAGAGAAGATATTGTATCACCATTTGGTCCCAATAGTACAATTCCAGTGAATTTAAATTCCCATTCTATCTCTTTACATTCTGCTGTACCAATATTTTTTATCACCGCTTTTACATTTAGTGAGGAGGGCGATCCAAAAAATCCACCCCACATATCTTCAATTACAAGACAGCACTCAGGCTCTGGCCCTACTTCTCCAGTTATTACAAACGCAAAGTCAATTCCATCAATCATCGTCCAATCTCCCTCTGGTACACGCCATACTGCATGATCCATGAAATAATCCTTGGTGTTTTTCCAACCAACTAAAAATTCCACGTCAAATGGCATGTCAATAATCAACCAGTATATATCGCCTTCTTGTTGTTCAAACGGATCGTCGATCTCTGGAATGTTTACTTGCCAGTAGAGATAATGATATTCAGGAATTTCTTCTCCCCATGGCATATACCATCTTTGTTGACCATCCCAAGGTCCTGCTATCACAAATTGCCCTGGGCTGAATGTTCTCTCCCATTTTAGATCTTTAGGAATAGAATAGCCATTTGGACCGTTTGGTTCATTAGTCCAGATAGAACATTTAATCCACGGGATATCCATTGGGTCATCTGTGAACCATGAGATCCAGAAATGTATATCATCCACAGTTCCTGTATCTGAACATTTCCAGTCGTCACCCATTTCCCAATATCCGAAATCTACATCAAAACCATTAGGATCAGGCATCTGTGGAAAATGCATCTTATGTCCATCATCAGGAATCCAGTCAGCAACAGCGATAGATCCAGCGGTTATTAACAGCGTACATACTAAAATTCCTATTATTTTCTTGTACATATATTTTCCTCCCGGCTATGATATATTTTATCATGCCCATTCTATATCTATCTTTTAGTATATAAATATTATTAAAATATATTTTAGTTGTATATAAATTTAATTATAACTAAATTTTATTCTTATAAATACAATTGAAAAACCATTTAAAAACTATAAACCTAAAAATTGTTATTAACATTATAATACCAACAGAGTGATAAATATATTTCAATCAATATCCAAATTGATATTGTTATCTTTATAATCATAAAGCTACAAAATCACACATTTGGATGCATTGGCTTACCGTAAAGAAATGAATTAATAATTAGCATCCAGAAAAGAGGAACCAAAAGAATAGTAAGTGCAACATTTATTCCAACCATTGGCAACAAAATTAACGGGGCTAAAGAATAAGCAAAGAATTCATTTATTCCAAATAATCTATATAATCGAGATCTATTGAAATTCGAAGGATGCCAGAATTTATACAAAGATGCCATCACGATAAATATAAGAGAAACCAAAATTATGTGAATAAAAAATTTATTAGTCTGCCAAAAATTTAACTCTGGTTGAAAACCTGCTAAAACTATTAAACAAATATAAATAAAAATAGCAGAATAAGCAAAAAAAGTGAATTTTCTGGTAATAAAAATCTTTCCATTTTTAACTTTAACCCCTAGTCTTGTCGCTGTTGTTTTAGCCCCAGCTTGTTCATCATGATCCGCATCTTTTATTCCTCCTACAACCGCGTTACTAAAGAGAATATAAAAAAAGATGGAAAAAGAAACAATATAAACTAAATCCGTAAAATCAGACGAAACAGTGCTTGCTCCAAATAAACAACCAAAAAAACATCCACCAGCAATAAAAACATCTGAGCCGGGAATTCTTTTCCCTAGTACGTCATATATTCCTCCAGATAAAAGTGCAAGAGTCAAAAAAAGAAGAGAAAAAAAGGACAAAAAGAAAAACAATGTGAGAACATATGCGCAAAAACAAGCGAAAAAAGCTATTAGAAGAGCATGTTTTTTTGGTATTACACCACTAACAAGAGGTTTTTCCTTGAGATTTTTTGATTTATCATCAACTAGTATATCGGCATATTCATTTAAAACAAATATAAAAACGTGACAGAAAAACCCGATACTAAAAAGAATCATTAAATAATCTAAGTTTTTCTCCCCCATCATAAGAAGACTGCCAATAACTACAACTATTGCAGTAGCTGCACCACCCTGGGGACGAATAAGACGAAGATAATTAAAAACTAAATTTTTTATATTCATTATTCCTCCCGAGGAAGATATTTCTATATTTATAATATTATAACTTATTTTAAATATTTTACGCAAAAAATACAAATTCTAATTAAAAACTCAGCTGACAATTTAGAAACTAATGAGTTAAAAAAAAGTCTATAACAAAGTTTGCATCATCTTTCGTTTAGGGTCTTTAACATTTCTTTTCCAAAAGGTGTGATCCCATATAATCTAATATTATTTCCATAGCTTTTTTCAATAATAATACCAAGACTAAGAAGTGATTCCTCCTCTTTATATCTTGTATGCATACCTCTAATCGCACCAATTACATTAGAAGGAGTTGTTCTTACATGATATGCAATATCAGAAGTATAACTATAACTTGGACTAATATCAAAAAGATATTCCGCAATCTTCTTTCTTACATTGCTTCTTCTTAAAGCTCTAACTGCAAGAGGTTTTTTAATTTCGAGAGAAGACTCTATTTCCCCTTCTTTCTGCATCCCATCTATCATTTTTTACAATAATTGATACTAACTATTCATTAATAAACTATTTTCCCGTGTAAATAATCTGGTACATAAATACCTACATAATCATATGCATATCCTCGCAGACTAATATTTTGTTACTCAATCACTCGAATTTTTAAAAACGATTTTAAATCATTCACTTATTGCCGATATTACTTTATGATAAACGACAAAGAAAAAAATAAGGATTTTTTAAAAAATAAGTTTATCATAATAATAGGTATTACTATTGTTTTTTGGGCTTTTGCATTTCCATTTATTAAATTAGGATTAGAAGAACTTTCACCTATTAATCTTACAATTATGCGCTTATTTATTGCTTGTATTTTATTTTTTTTATTTTTACTAATAAAACCCAAAAAATTTTCCAAACTACAAAAAAAGGACATAGTCCCAATTTTTTTACTTGGTTTCTTCGGTGTCATTGTTTACCATCTTGGACTTAACTATGGTGAGCAATACGTTTCAGCTAGCGTTGCCAGCTTAATTATCGCAATTATACCAGTTTTCGTTGTTTTTTTAGCATTAACATTTCTTAAAGAAAAAATCACATTCAAAATTATAATTGGAGTGGTTTTATCTTTAATTGGAGTTTTGATCATTTCAATATTTGGCAAACCAGAAAACTCAATAGAAATTAGTTATATATCTGGTGCAATAACGGTTCTTATCTCATCATTAGTCGGAGCAGGTTACACTGTGGCTGGTAAAAAGATGTTGTCCCGTTATTCTCCTTTTTCTCTAACCATTTACGCATTTTTATTTGGAAGTCTGGGATTAATTCCCTTTGTTAATCTCACGCTATTTGAACAAGTAGCAACATTGTCAATTAGAGGCTGGATAATTTTATTATTCCTTGGAATATGTCCTACAGTAATTGCTTATATATTATGGTATGTGGCACTTGAAATTAAAAGTGCTTCTAAACTTGGAACATACCTATTTTTCATACCAGTTTTATCAACCATAATAAGTGTAATACTGCTAAACGAAAAAATAACATGGTTATTTATTATAGGTGGTGCTTTGGTAATTTTTGGTCTTTATATAGTAAACAAAAGAGAAATCAATTAGAAAAAAAGAATCATTTGTTTAGAGTCTTTTTTGGGCTAATTTCTTTTTTCCAAATAATTGTCTTTAAAATCTTGTCTTCAACACTATTTGCCCAGTCAAGCCTCTTTTCATCAGGTAAAACTATTAAACGTATAAAAAAGTAAAAATCTCCAATACCTCCAGATATGTTTACAATTGGAAACATTAAATAAAACGGGTCATTTGGATTTATAAAAATTATAAAACACCAAATTAACGGACTTATCATTGTCAACTAGAAATCCAAAGCCACTCCATTTTGTTAATATTAATGCTCTAATTGGAACTTTATAATAGATTAATACAACTAGGTGAGTAAATTCATGAAGAATGAATGCTATCAGAAAGCCGAAAATCAGTTGAAATGCTAACATCATAACATCACGTTAAATTCACATTATTTTAATAATATACTATATAAATAATAATATTTATAATTATTGCAATAATTCCAATAATTCTTTTATAAAAATTATTATAATTCAATGTTGGAAAAAATAAATGTGCAACATTTTAAAAAGGATTAACTCTAAAAAAATTATTTTTTATGTTCACAGAAATTTCATTTACATAATTTGTAAAAGTTTTATTCCTTGATTTATTTATTTTTATATAATTCAAAGTAAAACCATATTTTTTGGAGGGTTACAATTTAAAATATTGTATCTCATTGACATCAGATTATTAATGTTGAAGAAAAAATTTACAATAGAAAAGTAACAATTAACATGCGTTAATCTAGTCGATATTTCTAATTATATAAATAATTTGTTGCAATTAACCCATCTTCTTTCAAGGTAACAGCAGAAAGATATAAATAGTACGTCCTAATTTTTAATATATTGTAAGAAAAAAAACAATTTAGGACAAAAATAATATCCTAAATTATAAAACAAAAAGTTTAAATTAAAAAGTTGTATTGAGGGCAAAAAAAGAGGGGTAGATAAATTGAGAAATACAATATTTAAAAAAAGCCCAGTATATGGAACAATAATATTACTTATAGGACTTAGCACCATAACTAGCATAAATGGTAATAACGTAGAAACGAACAATCAGTTAAATAACGCATATCCAAGTTATGCAAATTTATTGTATGATGACTACATTTCATCATATTGGAAATTTGATACAGGCAGTGGTAATACATTATATGACTCTTCAGGTAATGACTATGATGGAACTATATACGGTGCCTCTTGGGTCACAGGACATTCCGGTTATGCACTAGATTTTGATGGACTAAACGATTATGTTTCTCTAGACGAATATGCAGTAGAATTAGGATTTAATAAAACAGATGATTTAATATTTTCATTATGGTTTAAATCTACAACTAACAAAGAAGGTCTTATATATAGTATGAGTCAATCTTGGGATTATAACCCTGGATTTCACATTGGAATAAATTCTGACGGAGAATTAGAATTTAAAATATGGGTTTTAAGCTGCGGTGTTGATTTTTCAACTGAAAGTAACTACAACGATGGTGAATGGCATTATGCAGAAATCTGGTACAATGGCATTTCAGCAAATCCCACCATAACAATCTATGTTGACGGTGAAGAAGACGTTACTATAACACATTGGATATGTAATTTTGAATATGAGGAGTTTGCCAGAAATAAAATTGGAAGAACAAGTTTGAATCAAACAAGATATTTTGATGGAACAATTGATGAACTAAAAGTTATAAAATTCCCCGGTGGAAATGAACAAAATCCACCAGAGATATCAGGTCCTGAGACAGGAGTAATCAATCAAGATATAGAATTCACTTTTGTAACAAATGATCCAGAGGAAGACGACGTAGAAATTTTTATTGACTGGGGCGATGGAACAGATACTGGATGGATAGGACCTTATGAATCAGGTGAAGAAGTAATAAAATCCCATAAATACAGTCAAAACGGAGAATACAGTATAGGTGCCCAATCCCGAGACATTTGGCATCATAGCAGCTGGTCACATCATACTATAAGAATAGGAAACCAGATCCCAAGTGCACCAATTATAAAAGGTCCCACTTATGGTGAACCTCAATCATCTTATGATTTCACATTCAATTCAAACGATTATGAAGGAGACAATGTTTGGTATTGGATTGAATGGGGAGATGGCGACATAGAAGAATGGATTGGAGATCCAGATGGATTTCCATCCGGTCAAGAAACCAAAGTAACGCATATTTGGCAGGAAAAAGGAATCTACGAAATAAAAGCCAAGGCAAAAGATGAATATGATCGAGAAAGTGACATGTCAACGATGACGCTGAGAATTGGCAACGAGGCTCCAAATACGCCATCTATCAAGGGTCAAACATCAGGTGAAATAGACGTTGAATATGAATATACTTTTATATCAACAGATCCAGACGGAGATAACCTGTATTATTGGATAAAATGGGGAGATGGAACTCACGTAGATCATTTTGGACCTTATGCATCAGGAGCTGAAGTAAAATTAAAACACACATGGCATAATAGAGGAACAACTACAATAAAAGCCCAAGCAGAAGACGAAATCCATGACTTTAGTAAAGAGGGGCAGCTTTCAGTGACCATGCCAAAATCTAAAGGATTCTACTTCAAATTCATTCTGCTTGAGTGGATTTTAGAAAGATTTCCACATTCATTTCCGATATTAAGGCATTTAATTGGATTATAAACAAAAATCCTTATTTTTATTTTTTAACTAATAATTAAAAAAACCAATAAACAAATTTTTTTAGAAAGATAAATTGTTTTATTTTTAACCAAACATTTATATAATCAAAATTACATTTGAATAGCTAGATAAGAATAAGGAGGCGTACCTAATTGAAAGATATATTATTTAGAAGAAGCTTGGTGTGCGGTATAATCTTATTATTAATTGGACTAAGCGTTACATCAAGTATAGGCGGTTATACTAAAAAAACAGATCAATCAACTACAGAAAATATTATCAATTTTCCATTGAATGCTCCATTATTGGCATATTGGAATTTTGATGAGGCAACCGGCAGTACTGCCCATGATACCTCTGGACATGGTTACGATGGTACGATCCATGAAGCCACATGGACAACAGGTCATTCGAATTCTGCTCTAGATTTTAACGGCGTAAATGCATATGTTGATATGGATACACATTCAGTAAATCTAGGCTTCAATAAGGGTGATGATTATGAAATTTCAGCTTGGATAAAAACGGAATCCACTGAACCCGGTGTTGTTTATTGTATTAGTAA
>SMTZ1_10004724_pt1 | contig 13687 bp, 16 predicted proteins | sample DeeMarSWOR136_30_FD_25667 | JGI IMG/M metagenome (IMG submission 25667) | reverse complement strand
ATCTGGTGAGTATTACTACGTTGGCTAAACGGTAGATTGTTTATGTCTATAGGCCGCGCATCCAGAATTCCTTCTTTGCTGCAGTTTTCTCCTTGTCCATCTCCGCCAGAATCTTGACAGCCTCATTCCCGCAAGCTATCACAGATTCCTCTCCTTTCACAGCAAATTCATCTTTCACTCTATTTGCGTAAACGGCGCAGACGGCACCAGATCTGAAACCATAGATGTTTGCTAGCGTGAAGAGTGTGGCAGCTTCCATTTCGAAATTCGCGACGTTTGCCTTAGTCAGATCCTTAACCAAGGTTTCACTAAAGCTCTGAGTATAATCGTTGAAACCTGGACGAGATTGCCCGAGATAGAACGAGTCCGTTGAGGCTGATATGCCGAGGTGATACTTGAAGCCAAGCGTGTCCGCTGCCTCCACAAGCGCCATTATGATCTCATACGAAGCAGCGGCCGGGTATTCTGGGCGAACATACTGCTTGCTTGTGCCTTCGAGTCGTACTCCGCCAGTGGATATTATCAGATCTCCTATCTCTATATGCTCCTTCAGGGTGGCACACGACCCCACTCTTATGAGATTGCGAACACCCACGTTGGCTAGTTCTTCTATAGCAATCGCAGTTCCAGGTCCGCCAATTCCTGTAGAACAGGCTGAGATGGGCACGCCCTTGTAGATGCCTGTATGTGTCACGTACTGACGGTGTGACGCTACTTCACTAAAGGAGTCCCAACCGGCACTGATTTTGGCGACACGTTGAGGATCGCCAGGAAGCAGCACGGAATCAGCGACGTCACCTTTCATGACCTCAATATGGTACTGCTTACGGTCCGGTGTTTCTGGACGTCGAGCGGAAACAGTTTCTCTCGGCATTGTTAGTCAAACAGGTACAGGTGTACTAGGCTATTTCAGTTTCGGACATCGTTCTGGAGAATACGTGGGAGTACCTTCTGGTAATAGACCAACAGACTATTATACACTCGTAGAACAGTTGCCGTTTGCTCGGGATTCGGTTTCCGAAAGACCTAATACAAAAATGCTGGGGCCTGGTGTCCCGTGCGAGGGCGTAACGCTGCTCTCACAAGAATCTTGGAAAGGAGCGAGATAAGCTTGGTTGAAACAACCCTTAGCGTAATTAAAGCCGACATCGGCTCGCTTGCCGGCCATGTGGTCGTACCCGACTTCCTGTTAGAGTTTGCAAGGAAGGAGATGAAGGCCGCAGTGGACAAGAAGATAATCAAAGACTTCTATGTCACCCATGCTGGCGATGATCTAGAGCTAATAATGACCCATGACAAGGGAGAGAACAATGAGGAAGTCCATCACCTTGCCTGGGACACATTCATGAAAGGCGCCGAATTGGCTCGCCAGTACAAGATCTACGCAGCTGGTCAGGACATGCTAGCTGACACCTTCAGCGGGAATGTAAAGGGACTTGGTCCTGGCTCAGCGGAGATCACTATCGAAGAGCGGAGGTCAGAACCATTCGCCATCTTCATGGCGGACAAGACCGAACCGGGTGCGTTCAATCTTCCATTGTTTAAGATATTCGCTGATCCGTTCAACACTGCTGGGCTCGTAATTGATCCGAATCTGCATGATGGATTCCGGTTCGTCATTCAGGACATCATGAAAGATGAGCCCTGCTTCGTGGAGATGAAATGTCCCGAAGAGATGTACGACGTGCTTGCCCTTCTCGGTAGCACAGGAACCTACACCATAAAGAAAGTCTATCGAGCCGACGGCATGGTGTGTGCATCAGTAAGCACAGACAAACTCCATGCTGTAGCTGGGAAATATGTTGGAAAGGATGACCCTGTAGCGATTATCAGAGCACACTCGGGTCTTCCGGCCATGGGCGAAATACTCGAGGCATTCACGATTCCACACCTTGTCGCTGGTTGGATGCGTGGTTCTCACGCAGGTCCATTGCTTCCTGTTGCATTGAAGGATTCAAGGTGTACTCGATTCGATGGCCCTCCACGTGTTATTGGTCTGGGTTTCCAGGTTAGCAATGGTGAGCTAGTAGGCCCTGTTGATCTGTTCGACGATGTCGCTTTCGACATCACAAGGAGGCGTGGGATGGAGATTGCCGACTATCTACGTCGGCACGGTCCATTCGAGTTTCACCGTCTTTCATCTGACCGGATGGAATATAGCACATTGCCAAAGGTCCTAAGAAAGTGTGAGACTCGTTTCACAGACAAGGAGATAATACCACAAGGCACGGCCAAGGATACTTCAGAGTCTGCAGAGTAGCTGCGGGAGAACAGTGTTCCGTACCTCACTTCCCAGAAGTCAGGCGGTCCTCATCCTGTTCTCTTGATTACATGGTAGCCAAATTCCGTCTTGACTGGGTTTGTGGTCATTGCACCAATACTGAGTGAGAAGGCAGCGTTCTCAAACTCCTTCACCATTTGACCCCTGCCGAACCAGCCAAGGTCTCCTCCTTTCTTCCTAGATGGACAGTCGCTGGATTGCTTTGCCATTGACGCGAAGTCCTCTCCCTCTCGAATTCTACTGATGATTTCGAGGGCTTGGCTGTGTTTCTTCACCAGTATGTGACTGGCTCGTATCTTGCCTGCCTTGCCGCCCTTGCCCATTGTTTTCACCATCTGTATCAGATTACGTATGTTTCCCGTTCGACTGTCCAGAAAAATAAGCTCTACGATTCATGCGCGTCAAAGTGAATAATACCCCTGTGCCAATCTGGAAATGACACGCTTTCTTTAGCGTGTTTTGCTCCAAGATTGCTGGTTGATAATGAAAGTCGTGACTATATGCCTGCCTGAATCCTATGTTGAAGGGCTAGACAAGCTAATCGGGCAGTTGAAGTATCCCAACCGCTCTGAAGTGATAAGGATTGCAATTCGCGACTTACTTGTAGATGAGCTCTGGGGCGATAGGACCCAGGCGAAGTCTATTCCTCTTGTTGCCCAGTTACAGGATATCCCTGCGGTTTCTCAGTCCGCGGCGGTTAAACCTCCCCACTAGCTGTACAATCAGATTACCTTTTTCTATGACCGACGCAAACTAGGGTCAGTTCAAGCCGACCAATGTAGTAGGATTGGAGCAGACCCAACCGCAGTGGTGCTCATTCTACTTCAGGAGACCGTGTTTAAGATGGAAAGATTGAGGAAACTTCTTGGGCGCGAAGAAGAAACAGAAGAGAAGACGGCTGAAGAGGCTCCAGTTGGAGAGGCGGCAAAAGAACCAGTCCACGAGGAAACTGCACATCCGGAAGTCTTGGAAGAGCCTGTGACCGAAGAACCTGAGGTCGAACATGAACCTGAGCCAGAAGCGGAGCCGGAGCCGGAAACACAACCTGAGGTAGAACCTGTAGAGGCCGAGCCCGAAGAAGCCGCTCCTATAGATCGGGGCGCCACTCTCCCTTACCATTCAGAGTTCACTGAGCGCATCAAGTACCTCTTCGGAGACCCCACCGCAGTAGCTGGATTAGAGGGTCCTGATGAGTTCTCCTTGGAGTTCATGGCTGAAGGCGAGCGGTTCTATGTGGCGAAGGAGGCTAATGGGGAGTTCAAATACGGCACCGGCTCGGCACCGGATGAGGACGTGTACATTCGAATCGCAAATGATACTGTAGCAGAGCTACTGAGGGCAGCAACGTTTGCCTATTTTTCAAGGATTTACATTAGGGACTACCGGAAACCAGATGCAGGCAAGTTCGTCAAGATTGAGCTTAGAAAAGATATCACCAGCATGAATAGACGCGGCTACGCTCGGATACCACTTCTGAAGCTTCTCATTGGCCAAGCGCGGTGAGTTGTCGATTTCCAGCATAGCAACTTATTAGCCAGCATAGCTCGGAGTCCCGTGCAAGAGCCGCACTTGGAGGCGCTCGTGCAGGGATGAATATCATGGCAGAGATTGAACTCCCGTTCATTGCAATCAACTTCAAGACATATCCTCAGGCCACAGGTGAAAGGGCCGTTCTCTTAGCACAGATATGTGAGAAAGTCTCGAAGGAGTATGGTGTCACAACCGTTGCCTGTCCACAGGTTCCTGATTTGTATAGGGTTAGCAGGGCAGTGGATATACCAGTCTTCTCACAACATATGGACCCTGGTGAACCAGGGCGTTTCACAGGACACGTCATTGGAGAAACCATAGTCGATGCAGGATGCTCCGGAACCCTTCTTAATCACTCAGAGCACCGCATGCAACTTGCTGACATCGAGGCCGCCATTCGAAAGGCTGAGAGTCTACAACTGTACACGATTGTATGTACCAACAACCCGTTGGTCAGCATGGCAGCGGCATCTCTCAATCCCAATGCGATTGCTGTAGAGCCACCGGAACTCATTGGCACAGGAATCTCTGTTTCCCAGTCGCGGCCTGAAGTAATCACTGGAACTGTCGATGTCATTCGTGCTGTCAACAAAGAGGTCACAATCCTCTGTGGTGCGGGTATCAGCACTGGTCAAGATGTAGAATCAGCAGTCAAGCTTGGTTCACAAGGTGTGCTTCTTGCCTCAGCAGTGGCCAAGTCTGACAAGCCAGAAGATGTGCTGAGGGGACTGGTCGAACCACTGAGAAAATAGTATGTGGCCCTTCCGGTTCATTTTTCACTGAAGCTAGAGGCGTCCGAGTCGGCGAATTATCATGAAGGTGACACTCCACTGCGCTCACTGCCTGCTTGACCGTGCGGTCAATCAGATACGACTGGCTACTGATGACCCCGATTTGCAGATGAGAGTAGTTACTGCAATGCTTGACTTCCTGGGAAAGAACTTCAATGCCGCGTCGGTTCCGAGCCATATAGGCACTGATAGAGACCTTCTGGTTCAGAAAATGACAGGAAGGGATCCGTATGAGGGTCTCAAACGCGAATCAAACGCTATGGCCCTCAGCATTCTCCCTGACCTGAAGGATTTGGTTGAGGAGGTAGTAGATCCACAGATGCGCTTCAGGAGGGCCACACTGATCGCCGCTGCTGCGAACGCTATTGAGTTCGACGTATCTGGTCGCGATTTCACTCTTGACGAGCTAAGGCATATTCTAGAACGTGTTGAATCAGATCTTGCCTTTGACCAGGTCGAAGAATTCATGCATCTCTGTCTTAATTCCAAGGAAGTCCTGTTTCTGACAGACAATGCTGGCGAAATCGTGTTGGACATGATTCTTATCTCCGAGATAAGGCGTCTGGGTCCAAAGGTAATCGCTGTTGTCAAGGGCGGACCTGTCCTCAACGATGCCACTATGACAGATGCGGAGGAGGTAGGTCTCTCTCAATGCGCAGACGAGGTGATAGATACAGGTGCTGCAGCGATTGGTGTCAACCTCGAGAGAAACTCAGAGTCGTTCAAGGATGTCTTCCTATCAGCAGAACTGATTGTAGCAAAGGGCATGGGCAACTTCGAATCATTGACCGAATTCAAACCACACTGTCCCACAGTTCATATCTTCAGAACTAAGTGTATACCAGTAGCAGAACACGTTGGTTGTGAACGCAACAAGAACGTAGTGATGATTCGATACCCAGGCATTGAATAGAGAGTCAGTGTCGTTCCTTTTTGTACGAGAGCGACTTTGTGGGCGTGATGGACTCAACAAACTCCACCTTCAAGTCTGGAAACTCCAGACTGAATTGATGTCTGAGTCTTCTCATTCCTGGCTCCTCCGTCACAAAGGACCCCAGTTCAAAGATATTGACTCCCTCTTCAATAGCCAAGAGTCTGACTTCTGGAGAAAGCTCCCCAGTGACCAGAGACACTACATCGAGATTCTTGGCTTCGACAATCTCCGGGACATCAACATGGCTGCCCGGAAAGACGAGAATCTGTTTCACCTCATCATCCAAGTCACCGGAGAACGTGACTGACTCAATTCCAACTTTCTCTGTCAAGTAGTTGGCAAACCGGGAGTGATTCATAACACTCGGAGGGAGGCACAGTCTGCCCGCAGGAACTACTTCCTCTAGGTCTCCCATTACTGAGAAATCTCCAACTCTCTTCAGCTCGAGCAGCTCCACAAATGCATCTGTCAGCCCGTCTCTTGCGCACATCCAGGGACTACCAAGGGTCAAGCTTGAGATGTAGTTCTTACTAAGCAATCTTATCCTGATCAGGTCAAGGCCCGAGATTCTATCGACGGCGAATGGGAAAAGCGGTCTGTGTGTGATCAGCAGATTGGCCTTGTCTTGTGATGCCTTCGTTACAACGCGTCCGGAAGGATATGTCGCGATGACAATCCTGTTTATTGTAGTCTTTTCCTGTTCGCTCTCTGTCTGAGGGCCTACCTCCACCCGGCTCTCTAACCCCTTGAAGACTAGCCGTGGAGGTGCAATGGACTCGAGATACTTTACGATTCCGAGCAGAGTGGTCATAGGAATCACCGTGAGGATATTTCCATGAAGGAAGGGATGATCCTCATGTACTGAGCTTCTGGTCTACCCTCGCCTTATTCTTTGTTGTGGGGGGGCGCTCGATCTTACTTGTCGAGTTCTTCCTCATCAATGTCTTCGTCGTAAGTATAGAGGTCAGCGAGCTCTTCGTCTATGGCATCGTCATCCAGTTCGTCTTCAATGACCTCCAATTCCGGTTCCTTCTTCTTCTTTGGCTTCTTGGCCTTCTTCTTCTCTTCAACCGCTGGTTCATCGATTTCCTCAATGATTTCAAGCTCTGGTTCGTCTTCAATGACCTCCAGTTCCGGTTCGTCCTCGATGAACTCTAACTCTGGTTCCTTCCTCTTTATGGGCTTCTTGGCCTTCCGCTTCTTTTCTTTCTTCTCCTTCTCGACCTTCGGTCCGACAACGACCTTCCTCTTCTCCGCCCGGAGCTTGGCTCTCACCTTACGCTTCTTGCGCATTCTTCGAAAGTCCACTTGCTGTGGGTTCTGCGTCCTTCTAAGTCGGACTAGCTCTCGTTTCACAGCCTTCTCCTTGTTAACCATGGACTGTCACCGTCGCGTTCTTCAGCGTGCTCCCTGTGGAACTTGTTATAACTGTGTCGGAGTAACGGCATTCGTTCTTGAAGAGAAGGCTTTTTCTCCTTGAACTGTTCTCAGACCAAGAGATTCACAACCCAGCAGGAATCTGGTGTGAGGATGGATGACCAAGAAAGGCCCTGATCGAGTCGAGAGAATACATCTCCGGTTGGACAGAGATATTCTGAAGAGAATCGACAAGGTAGCTGGGAAAAAAGGTCGAAAGAAGTTCATTAAAGACGCAGTCCTCTGGAAACTCGACCAAGAGATTCCTCCAATAGTGCACGAGCTTGCTCAAGAGGTTGAGCAACTCAAGGCTCGAGTGGAACATCTTGAGGAAATACGGTCAACAAGTGTCTTCTATGCTGGGCTGAATGACGTAACAACTTCTCAGGTATGTCGTGACGATCTTGACAGAAACATACTGGCCTACTTGCTTCAATATCAAGGAGCCTCTACGCCTGAGCTGGCTGACAGCCTACTCAACGATCGGGAAAAACGTAAGACCATTCATGTTCGCATCGTGAAGCTGAACGAACGTGCCAAAGAGATTCTCGGTAAGCCAATACTCTCGTTCGAGAAAGGGGAAGTCAAGGGCAAAAGGGGTGCATGGTGGTTGATTGACCCTGCGACAATCACTGGCCAATCGTGGGCAAATCTTTAAAGAACTGCGAATCGTGGATGCTTGGGGCCGTAGTCTAGCATGGATAAGGCACCAGCCTCCGGAGTTGGGTATCGCCGGTTCAAATCCGGCCGGTCCCGCCATCATTCTCGATTGGTTTTCCAGATGACAAGTTCAATCTGAGTTTAAAAGACCTGTAGGAGAACTCGCTGCTGACAAGAGGTCAAACATCATGAGCATGATGAACAGGTTCTCCTCACCCACTGAACGAATCGTTAGCAGATTCACTCGCTACCTGAATGGACCCATGGGACGCACTGTAATGGATGTTCTGGATGAGGGTGAGAGTTTCATTCTCCAGACATCTTCTGTCACGCTGAGAGTCACAAAACGACAGGGTAAGGCAGTTGTCAACGCACTAGAAGTGCCACACTCTTGAAAGGTCAGCCACCTACTTCTACTGCATCTCAACGAAGAGTCTATAAGCCGACTGAGCCCCGCCTCAATGGGGCCGTAGTCTAGCATGGATAAGGCGCCAGCCTGCGGAGTTGGAAATCCCCGGTTCGAATCCGGGCGGTCCCGCCATCACTCTTTTATCTCATATCGACATTATGCTTAAATGAGTGGATAATTCGACAGGAAGCCTAGTTCCGACTCATCCGAGATGGCTTGTTTGCAGTTTACACCTCAACGCCTTGAGAGAGCTTATCGTTCCATGAAGAAGGAGGCGATTGACGCCCTCGTTCTGACCAGGAGGCCGGACGTTCAGTATTTCACCGGATATGAGAGTCCCACAAGCTCTCTGCCATTTGGTTGCGTGATAGTGGCTGGACGTCAACCACAGTTGATAATGTCAGGACTACAGCATGATGCCATTGGGAATAGCTCAATTGCGGCCATGGTTCGACGTACAGATACTGAAGCCATTGGTGAGTTGGGCTACAATCGTGACGAATCATTCTGGGACAGGGTGACAACCACTCTAGAAGAACTCGGCACTGATTCCGGCATCATTGGCTTGCAGCAAGAACGTATCTCTATCAAAGAACTGGACTACCTCAGGGGGAGATTGCCTGGAGCAGGCTTCAAGGGTGCTTCAGCCATGCTATGGAGACTCAGGCAGATCAAGGATGAAGCAGAGATAGAGGCCATTCGAAAGGCAGTGAGGATAGCTGAAATTGGAGTCAGAACCGCCTTAGAGATTGTGTATCCGGGGACTCTTGAGGCTGATGCCTCAATTGAGATCGAGTCTGCAATGAGAGCTGCAGGGGGCCAACTTAGAGGAATCCGGGCTGCAGTGCTTTCGGGCGAACGCGCCAGGTTTCCTTTTGCCCAACCAAGTGGAAACAGAATCTCCAGTGATTCCTTCGTGACAATTGACATCACAGTCAGTGAGTCAGGTTACTTCGCGGAAGCTGCAAGGACTCTACACACTGGTCAACCCAATAGGACTCAGCGGAGGGCCTTCGAAGGACTCCTTCAGGTATACAAGACTGCTGAACGAGTGATGAAGCCAGGCACAAGTCTGTCAGTTGTTCATGGAAAGATAATGAAGAAGTTGGGGAAGAAGATACCAGCTGGCAGTCTTCAAGGGCCTGTTGGAAACTCCATAGGCTTAGACCTCAGAGAGCCCCCATTGATTCACTCGGATAGCGACAGTTTACTGAGGGAAAGTATGGTCTTCTCCCTGAATCCGTCAATCTATTCGCCGAGAACTGGGCCCATGAGGATTTCGGACATCTTTGTTGTTACAGAAGATGGACTTGAGAGCCTTTCAAGTGTGGCAAGAGAAACCATATGATCTAAGGCGCTCCCTGCCATCTCTTCAATTTCTGGAACACCTGAGCTATTGCTTCCGCTCTTAGAGTCTGCTTTTCCACTTCCTCCCTAGAGAGTTCCCTTATCTGAGATGCTGGAACTCCTGAGTTGAGGCTTCTTGGAGGTATGACAATGTTCGGTGGAACTATGCTACCGGGCGCCAGCATAATACCCTCGCCAAGGGTGGCTCCATCAAAAACAACACATCCTTCTCCGATGTTTGTGGAGTCTCCGATGTAGACTCCATGAATGACAGAGGCACTGCCTACGACACTGAGATTGCCTATGATGGCGGGATTGTCGTCTGTGTGTGCGTGGACCACAACGCTATCTTGAATGCATGTATTCTCACCTATACGAACTGAGGCTTGATCGCCTCTTATCACGGCTCCTGGCCACACACTTACCCCCTGTCCAATCTCTACGTCTCCGACAATGGTTGCCTGGGGGCTTATGTAGGCCTTCGCGTCTATCTTTGGGTTCTTATCTCCGAAGGGAAGAATCGGCATTATTACTACCTCAGTATACTCTGGTCTTAGCTCGTTGTAGTGTGGAGGAATATAAAGCATCAGGTGCTCTGCTTGGAATGCCTATGTCTGTAGAAGATGGCTTATGACAGATTCGTAGTGCTCTGCAGGTCTTAACCCGATTAGACGGTCCGTCTTCTTCTCACCCATTCGACCACTAGGGTCCTCAAAGAGGGCTGGCTCGCCCTCGAAGAAAACCAGAACACAAGGAATGGCCATGATGTCGTGCTTTCTCCCGTATTCGTGATGCTCCTGGACGTCAATCTTCAAGAAAGAAACATCCGGGTTGTCAGAGTAGGACATCTCAAGGTTCTCAAGAATTGGTGCGAGATCCTTGCATGGTTTGCACCAGGGTGCCCAACAGTCAATGAGGGTTACTTTTGACTGCTTTACCTCATATTCGACTCCGTCAATGTCAACCTCTTTGACCAAGACAATCTCATCCAGAAACAATCACAGAAAGCAAACAGACTATGAATCTTGCTGGACAGAAGCTTTGAATGATGAAAAATGGGAATCCCACCATACAGATGAATCATCTGTCTGGTGGTGGTTAGGCTAGTCTAAGCCACTGCTAGAAGGTCTTCAATAATCTGCGTGTAGACTTCTGGAGGCATGACACCAATCAGTTTGTCTGACTTGCTACCACGACCATCATCGAATACTACGCGTTGTCCATCGCTGAAAACGAGAACACTTGGAACTCCAGTTATTCTGTTCTCCATGCTGAACTCCCTATTCTGGTCGACATCCAGCTTCACAACCTTGAAGCCCTTGTCACTGTACTTCTCGTCCAGTTCTTCCAGAATGGGTGATAGGGTCCTGCACGGCCCACACCAGACCGCATGGCAGTCTATGAATACAATCCTGTTCTCGCTTACTACTCTGTCTATATCACTTGAACTAATCTCTTCAACCATGTAATCGTCATCTCCCTTGCGAATGAGAGCGGCTGTGCATGCTGAATGCACAATTGTTAAAAAGATTGTGCTTGCGCACTCGAATTTGGCAAGCTTCTGCCAAACTTTGATAAGTTGGCCCAAGACAGATGGCAGGAAGTGTATCAACTGTGCCTGTCCTTCACTGTCCAAAATGTGGCTCGAAACTCTACATCAAGAAAGGGGGCCACATCTGGACGGTAATGTGCTCATCTTGTGATGCAGAGTTGCTAGTCGATGGAAGAAACAAGGACTTGTTTGATGCCTATGAGGAATTTAGCGAAGCCATCCTTAAGAATCAGGTGCCTTCGGCCTCCGGGGCAAAACGACGAAGGAGTCCCAAGTCGGAAACGCTCTCAACAAGAGAAGACTCTACTAGAATGAGGCCCTCGCGCAGGTCGAGAATCCAATCCAGCGAACAGATTTCTGAGCTGGCAATCCAAGGTGGGATGCCTCTAGAAGATCTCAGTAAACCAGTGCGAGCAATCCTTGAAGGAGGTCAGGACTATCTCGTCAGATATCGACATATGCCCTCTACAGACGCAGAGTATGGAAGAACGATTGACGAGGTGAAGATTCCCAAACGTCTGAAGGAGCTCCTCGCTGAAAAGGGAATAGTCCAACTCTACGCGTTTCAGGATGAGGCTGATGACCTGATATTTGATGGAAGTGACATAGTTATTTCCGCACCGACTGCTCAAGGAAAGACTGAGGCCTTCATACTCCCTATAATCAGGAAGCTGCTTGTCACTGTTCAGGAGGCTTTCACAGAACAAGGTGTACGGGCCCTGCTGATATATCCAACTAAGGCTCTGGCCCGCGATCAATATGACAAGATTGTCGAGATGTGCAAGGCATCCGGTCTGAACGCGGCCATATTTGACGGAGATGTTTCGCAGAGCCGAAGGGACAAGATCTACCTGAAGCCTCCAGATATCCTTGTGACCAATCCAGATGTCCTACACTACCATCTCGGTTGGTCTCAGTCTCGTCTGGTGCCCCTCCTCCGGACAGTGAAGTACGTGGTGCTTGATGAGATTCATCTCTATACGGGGTCGATGGGCTCTAATGTGTACTACATTCTGAAACGACTTGAGATGGAGTCTGGGGAGTTTCAGAAGATCGGGGCTTCAGCCACCATCTCCAACCCGAAAGAGTTTGCTGATCAGCTCTTTGACAAAGAGGTGCACCTTGTAGAGTCAAAGAGTGCGAAGAGAGGACCAATCCACTTCATGATGTTCTATCCAGGAGATCGAAGTAAGTATAGCATGATTGTTGATCTCGTGAGAAGGCTTCGAGAAGGGCGATTCAAGACGCTCGTCTTCGGGAACACTCATTCTGAGGCCGAAGTGCTCAACATGCTAATTCGGGACACCGGTGTCAAGTCAATGGTGCATCGTGCCGGGCTTTCGAAGAAGTACAGAAGTCAAGTTGAGTCCCAGTTCAAATCCGACGAGCTCCAGGTCCTCGTTTCAACTCCAACGCTTGAACTGGGCATCGATATTGGTGACTTAGACAGTGTTGTGAGCATGATAGTCTCAATCACACGCCTTACTCAACGAATTGGTCGTGCAGGAAGGCAGGGACAAGAGAGTGTTGCCATTCTCGCGCTTCGTGACAACGACCCCATATCATCATTCTATCGTCATGAGCCCGAGAAGTACTTTTCTGATATTGATGCCGCGTACATGGAGCCCGAGAACGAGGTCGTGGGCTACTATCAGCTCATTGCAGCAGCGATGAGTGGAAGGCTCAAAGTCACTACATTCCCTCGGCAACGAGGGATTCTGGACACTCTCGTTGAAGATGGGATACTCAAGATCCTGGAGAACGGTTTAGTCCGTGTTGCTGATGCTGATTTGGCACGCAAGAAATGGAGGGGCTATAGCATTCGTGGGATTGGTGATACAGTTCAGATAAGATCGGGGAATAGAACCATCGGTGAGAGGACTATGCCGATGGCAGCTCAGGAGTTACATCCAGGGGCAATATATCTCCATGGCGGACGCAACTACCTGTCGGTAGACTACCGATACAAACCGGGCTTTGGCAGAGCTACTGTGGTGCCGTTTCAGGACCGCAGCATCCATACTCGACCGCTCTACTCCACCATGCCCCATATAGTGGAGGTGACAGACACATGCAGGATACTTGGTTTGAATGCTGTCTACTGCAAACTGGAAATGACTCAGACTGTCTATGGCTTCGTGAAGAAAGAAACAAGGTCTGGTAGGGTAGTAGGGAAATCCGATCTGTCAACTCCTCTTGATTATACATATGTGACTCGAGGATTCGCGTTCACAGCTCCAGAACCTGTGAAGACTGTCAACAAGTATCTCGATGGGAAACTAAAGAGAGCAAAGGGTCTGCAGATGAGCCCAGGAGAACTCTATGGTGGAGCATTTCATGCCCTAGAACACGCTGTAATCGAATCAAGTGATATGCTGACTGGAGGGAGCACAAGAGAGATTGGCGGAGTCTCAATGGGGGACTCTGGCATTATCTTCGTGTATGATGGTAGTCCTGGCGGAAATGGAGCATCGAAACTTCTCTTCACCAAGCTTGACGAGGCCTTCAGGCGAACGGAAACGATACTTGCGAAGTGCGACTGTGATACAGTAGATGGTTGTCCTCTCTGTACTTACTCGTATCAGTGTGGAAACAATAATCGCCCACTATTCAAGTTGGGCGCCCTTGACAGCGTCAGGCAGATTCTTGGGAAGGTTGAAACGGACGTGGATACGAAAGGATACGTTGGATACGAACCGCTGGTGTAGATTAGAGGGTGACTCTGCTTGAGCGAATTGATGATTGACCGAGGTCACGATGGTCCTGC
>SMTZ1_10004723_pt1 | contig 13687 bp, 12 predicted proteins | sample DeeMarSWOR136_30_FD_25667 | JGI IMG/M metagenome (IMG submission 25667) | reverse complement strand
CCGCTGGAGGAAGGGCCGAAAGCCTTCGAAGAGCTATCCCGTGGCGAAGCCCGGGCAGCCAAAATCGTCCTCATTCCGTAAGAATTGGAAAGGGGGTGCATTTTGACTTTGCGAGGAGCATTGATGCTGGCAGAGGCTGATAACGTTGCCACGGCCATCGACGACATAGAGCCGGGCACGGACGTGCCCGTCCGGCTGGGAAAGGAGGTCAGGACGGTCAAGGCCTTGGAGAGGATACCCTTCGGCTTTAAGATAGCGGTTGCCGATATACCGAGAAATGCCGATGTGATCAAATACGGCGAGTCCATAGGGAAGGCTTCATCGGATATCAAGAAGGGCAACCTGGTACACATCCACAACCTGGAAGGCGCCAGGGGCAGGGGGGACCTCGCGAAAGGAGGGTCGAGGTGAAATTTCTGGGATACGAAAGGCCAGACGGCTCTGCAGGCATACGCAACCACGTGCTGGTTATTCCGGGAGGTCTTTTGGCGGCCAAGATAGGCGACTTCGTGGAGGGTACCAAGACCATTCTGACCGCCGACAGCGGCAGCGGCCGGACCAGTCGGGATAGGGAGACCATTGCCCGCACGCTGATTGGGCTGGGCAGAAATCCCAACGTGGCTTCTGTTATCGTTCATTCCGCGGGCCTGGGCACTGGATACCCGGAATTGGAACCAACCCGAATAGCAGATCAAATCGCGCGATCGGGGAAGCGTGTGGAGCTCATAGAGGTGGCAAAGGAAGGCAGCACCTTTAGGGCGCTGGAAAAGGGAATACAGGTGGCCCGGGAGATGGTGCACGAGGCGTCCCGACTCAGGCGAAGCCCCTGCGACCCGAGCCAGATGGCTATCGGGGTGAAGTGCGGCGCTTCGGATACCACATCGGGCATAGCCGGAAACCCCGTGGTCGGGTATCTCTTCGACCGGATCGTGGGGGCCGGGGGCACCGCTTTCTTCGGGGAGAACACGGAGATAATCGGCGCGGAACACGTGCTAGCTAGACGCGGCGTGAACGCCGAGGTATCGCGGCGTATTCTGAAGGTGGCGGAGGAGACCGAGGCGAGGGCCAAGGCCACGGGCGAGGACATCCGCACAGTTAACCCCGTTCCGGCCAACATAGCCGGGGGGATCTCCACGCTGGAAGAGAAATCCCTGGGGGCCGTACACAAGTCGGGATCGGCCCCTGTACAGGGCGTTCTTGAGTACGGCGAGTGGCCTCCGGGCAAAGGGCTTTACTTCGTGGACAACTGGATGAGCATGGGCTCCATCTTCGCCGGCTACGCCGCCTCGGGAGCGCAACTGGTCATCTTCCAGCTGGGCGGGGGGGGCTGGACGGATAAAGACCTATTGAGCACATCCACGGCAGTGGTCGCTCCTTTGATGTGGACCACGGCAAACCCCAAGACCCTGGCCGTGGCCGGTAGCTGTATAGATTTCTACTCCGGCGGAGTAATCGAGAACGGGGACAGCATCGAGGAGACGGGGGAAAAGCTGCTACAGAGGGTACTGGAGATAGCATCCGGTACCCTCGTCAAGGTGGAGACCATCAAGCACGTAGACCCCACGCAGATCTACCTGAAGGACTCACCCTTTTGAACCCTCCTCAGCTCCTGAGAACGCCCCATAGCCTCCATCTTCAACAAGGTTGGCCAACTGGATATCCTTACCCATGCTGGCATTCAGGGCATGGCACCTAAGAAAGGGAAAAAGGGGACAAGCTACTCGTATTCAGATCTTCCGCATCTGGGCCTATTCATTCAGATTTTCAATGGAAAAGGGGCCTTTCCCCTTTTCCACATTCCGTAGAAATCCGAAGTTTCCTCCCTTTACCGGAATCTTGACAAGGAGTCTTCCTCACCTCGGGCAAGTCTGTTACTCGAGTCCCAGCCGAACCAGTGTCTCGGGCGTAGGAATACCGTTCCCATCCCAGCCACGGAGTTTGTAATACTCCTCGAGCAGTTTCTCAAGGTCTTCTGCGCTGACGGTTTCCCCGGCCGATGCCCCCTCAGGCAGCGGTTCGCCCAGGCGGGAAGGCAACGCGTCATCGGCTCGGCTGATGCCCTCCCGTACGTTGAACATACGACAGAGGTTAAAGATGCGCTCGCCGGCTGTCAGCAACTCCCCTAAATTGATATCCCATCCGGTCACCAGAGCCACCGCTTGGGCCACCCGTGTCGGGGTATAGGGCCGCCAGGCGTTCGTAGGAAATTTACATATTCCGAGAGTGTCGCCCAGGGTGCCGAAGTAGTCCTGGGTAATCTTTACCAGGTAGGCCTTCCCGTCCAATTGCTTACGGCTCATGGCGGTATCCAACCCCAGTTCGGGAAAAGGTCCCCCAGCTTCCAAAGCATCCTCATGGACCGTCTGCAGGTGGCAAGCCCCCCGATTAGCCGTGGCATAGGCCAAGCCCATACCTTTCTTTCCGCGGGGATCGTGGAAGGCCATCTCAAACCCTTTGACGTGCAGCGCCCACGCCTCGCTCCCCCGTCCCACCTTTGCGGCCGCCTGTCGCACGCCATCAGCCAGGAGCGCGCCCACGCCACGCCGGTAGGCAATCTCCTCTATCAAGGTGAATATCGTCTCCACATCCCCCCAGGGCAGTGGACGCCCCAGATCAATGCCGCGCTCCCAACACTCCATGGCCCACGCGATGCACTCGCCTGTGGACATGGTATCGATCCCATAGCGATTGCAGAGCTCGTGGGCCTTGGCGATGGCGGCTGGATTGGTGTTCATCACCAACGAGCCCAAACCAGCTACCGTTTCGTACTGGGGACCACCGTAACTACCTGAAAGCTTGTAGGGCTTTTCCATCTTTACTACCCGGCGGCAAAAGATGGGGCAGTGTGGACAGGTTTGTCGATCGGTCAGGATCGCCTCCACCATAGCCTCGCTTTCCAGACGCTCTCCCCCCTCGATCACACCGGCTTGGAAGTTCTTGGTGGGCAGGATGCCGAAGCGCTGAAGGGGTGTGAGGTTGTTCCAGGTCCCGTATCGAGTCAACGTGGCTATACTGGCGCTGTCCCTGATCTCCTTGTTGATCTGCTTGGTGAAGGCAATGAGCTTCTCTCGGCTGGCGACCGCTATCGGTTTGGTTCCCTTTACAGCTATGGCCTTGAGCTTCTTGGACCCCATCACAGACCCCATGCCGGAGCGGCCGGCGCAGAAACGGAGCTCACTGATCGCCGAGGCATACCTAACCAGGTTCTCCCCGCCGGGGCCGATACCTAACACCTTAGCTTTGCCCACCTCCCTGAGAATCGCCTCTTGGGCAGGTCCGGTCTCCTGGCCCCACAGGTGGGAGGCACCCCTGATTTCGGCCTGCCCATCGTTAATCCAGAGGTATACGGGCCTATCGGAGGTGCCTTCGACAATCACCGCATCGAAACCGGCTTTCTTCAGATCTCCGCCAAACCACCCCCCAAAGGCTGCGTCTCCCCAGATGCCCGTCAAGGGGGACTTGCTGGCGACCAGTGAACGATTGCCGACGGGTGCGGGCGTGCCGGTTAACACGCCGGTGGCGAAAACGATCTTATTGTCGGGACCCAGGGGATCGATACCCGGCTTCAGCTCATCATAGAGGATGCGAGCCGCAAAACCCCGTCCGCCCAGGTATGTGCGGGCCAGCTCTTCAGAAAGCGGTTCCCGCTTTGTCTCCCCTTTTGATAGATCCACTCTCAGCAACTTCCCGGCATAACCAAACATCTTCCAACCTCCTTCCTAGGCAAAAAGGGGACAGGCTACTTTTTCTCAGACATTCTCCATCAAGTTCTACGTAATTCTCCAGTCAAAAAGTAGCCTGTCCCCTGTTCCCCCTTTTCCTTAGATCGAGGTGACTGCGAAGCCCCCGTCGACAACGAGATTGCAGCCCGTGATGAAGCTGCCCGCCTTTTCGGATGCCAGCAGCAGCGTTGCGCCAATCAGCTCCTCCGGCTCGCCAAATCGCCCCATGGGTGTGTGCCCCAGAATTGCATCCACACGGGATTTGTCCAGTATGGCTCGGTTCATTTCCGTGGGAAAGAATCCCGGAGAGATTGCATTCACCCGTATGCCGCATGGCGCCCATTCCCGTGCCAAATTCTGGGTCAAGTTCCACAGGGCTGCTTTTGCCAGGCTGTAGGTGAAGTTTCGACTCAAAGGGCGAATCGCAGACATGGATGCAACGTTGATAACGGAGCCTCCCCGTTTCCCATCGATCCAGTGTTTGCCGATGGTCTGGCATCCCAAGTGAACCGACCTCAAGTTGACGTTGATCAGGTTTGAGAATTCATCATCGCTGATTTCCGTGTACGGTGTAGGAGAAATCAAGCCCGCCCCGTTAATCCAAATGTCAATTCCACCATACCAGTCCAAAACTGGGGGAATGATGCTCTCGACCTCGGCCCGCACGGTAACATCGGCCCTCCAAAAGCGCCCGCCCTCGGGGCCAACGCCCCATTCCTTGAAGTGATCCCGGGCTTTGGCCTCATTCCGCCCGACCAGCACCACCCTGCACCCCGATTGCCAGAGTCCTCTGGCCATGGCGCCGCAGAGGTAACCCGTCCCTCCGATGACGACGGCCACCTTTCCCTCAAGCGCAAACAGGTTTCTGAAGAATTCTCCTCCCCTGGGATGTGTAGAAACAGCTGTCATGGCTTATTTCCCCTTTTCTTAGATTTTACGAAAAACCTCCCCGTTCTGTAATCTTATCAATTCGACCCTCAGCCACGCCCTGCTCATTCTCCGGCTGAATGGATCTGAACGACCTTCCCTCTCCTATCGGATTTTCGGATTGCATCCAGGACCATCATGGTATTTCTCACTTCCTCACCGGAGGCAACGGGGCGTCGGTTATCTCGGATTGCCTCAAGGAATTCCCTGAGCTGAACCGTGTAGAGGCTGGGGGACTGTTCTCCCTCCAGAATGGTCTTGTCATTAACATCCAAGCGATACGAAAACCCAAAGGGCTTTCCCGTGGGAAATTCAAACAGCCTCATGGTTCCCTTCGGTCCCACAATGATGGCCTCATGGAGAGGCGGGGATGTACTCAGCGAGAGATGGACCGTTGCCAATTCTCCGGACTCGAAACCAAGCACAATGTCCGCCTCATCCTCCCCTTCCCACAGGGGATTTTGTCTTCGAGAGATTGCGAAGACCGTTGATGGGATTTTGCCTAATAACCAGAGGACGGTGTCAACGGAATGGCTCCCCTGGAGAAGAATGACCAATCCCCCTGCCTTTTCGGAACTCCTCCACCAGTCAGTTGGAGGTTGAGGGAAGCTGACCAAGAAGTTGATGTCGATTCGAAAAGGCCGTCCAATTTCATCCAGTCTTTTGAAGACCTCCTTCATCGCATCGGGAAACCGCCTGCTCTGGCCAACCATCAAAGTAACACCGTGGGCCCGGGCCTCCTCAATCATCTCGTTCGCCTCTCTCACGTTCATGGCCATGGGCTTTTCAACCAAGATGTGCTTCTTGGCCTTTGCAGCCTCCCTGCAGACGCGATGATGCAAATAATTCGGCAAGCAAACAATCACCGCCTCTATCTCCCGATCTGCCAGGAGATCGTGGTAGTCGGTATATGATTGTTTTATCCCATATTTTTGGCCTATCTCTTGAGCTCGATCAGCCCGACGAGTGGAGATCGACACCAATTCGACTTCTTCTCCCAGATGTGCCGCGGCATCGAGGTGAGCCACGGCGATTCTTCCCACCCCAATCACGCCGAGCTTCAATCTCTTCTTAGCCATTTCTTCGCCTCTCTCGTAATGGATTCGGACTATCTATGATGCCCCTACCCTTTCGGCCCATAACCCCCTGTTCCATTAGCGCATGAGGAGGTTGGGTACGAGCATGACCGCTTGGGGGACGTAGGAGATAAAGAGCAACACGCAAATGGAGGCGGCCAAGAATGGGATGGCGGCCAGGGCAATCCTTTCCAATGGGGTCTCAGCGATGGGCGACGCAACGATCAGACAAACCCCCAAAGGTGGTGTCGCAAGCCCGATATTAAGGTTGACCACCATGATCACCCCGAAATGGACGGGATTAATGCCGATAGTCTGGGCCAGGGGTAACAATATCGGCGTCAAAAGGATGATCGCAGCCAGCGTTTCCATAAAGGTCCCAACAAACAATAGCAGAACGTTAATCAACAATAAGATGAGGATGGGGTTTTGCGTGATTGAGGTCATACCCTTGGCGACGATCTCGGGAATCGCCTCGGCCGCCAGTATCCACCCAAACAGATGCGCCATGGCCAGGATTATCAAGACGGTCCCTGTCAATATGCTGGTCTCGTACAGGATGCTCAAAAGATCCGATACCGTGAGTTCCCGATAGATGAAAAATCCAACGATCACGGCATAGAGCACCGCAACACCGGCGGCTTCAGTAGGGGTGAAAACCCCGCTCAGAATACCCCCCAGTAAGATGACGGGCATCAAAATGGCTAAAATGGTGTTGAAAAAACCATAGGTCACGGTTCGCAAGGAGAGGACTTTTTCCCTTACGGGAAACTTCTGTCGGCGAGCATAGTAGGCTGCCACCACCAACTGCGCGAACCCCAGGAGGAGGCCCGGAATGAATCCCGCCAGAAACAACCGGGCAATGGAGGTTTCGGAAATGGCACCGTAGACCACCATGGCAATGCTGGGGGGAATGGTTGGGCCGATGGTGGAGGATATGGCGGTCACCGCGCCGCTATATTCGGACGAGTACCCCTCCTTTTTCATGGCGGGAATCATGATCGATCCGATTGCCGCCGTGTCGGCTGCCCCAGCCCCCGTGATCCCCGCGAAGAAGATGCTGGCAATGATATTCACATAGGCCAAACCACCCCGGATGTGGCCGATGAGGATGTAGAAGAAATCGACCAATCGCCTCGTGATCCCCGATGCGTTCATCAATTTGCCGGCGAGGATAAAGAGCGGAACGGCCAGCAAGAGAAAGTTATCCAGGCCGACGAAAACCCGCTGAGATACCAAAACAAAGGGCATCTCAGTTTTCAAGAGATAGAAGACACTACTGATCCCCAAGACAAAGGCAATGGGAATTCCCAAAACCAATAGGAGGGTAAATATAGAAGCGATCATTGGATCTTTTCTTGAGCCTTTTCCCCTGCTGTCCCCTTCAGGATGACCTCACCGGTATGAATGGATACGAAAAAGAGCATGAATATGAACCCCAACCTGAAAAGGCGATACAGGTGTGCCATGGGAATGCCCAAGGCTGGGCTAATGGTCTTTGTGATGACGGCCTTTTGTATCAGCAATGAAGGTGATGCTATGCAGACGACGAGAAAAATCGCAATCAGTATCTGTGACCCTAATGCAATTGCCCCTCGCAACCCCGAAGGCAGTAAATTGCAGAGGGCTTCCACTTTCACGAATTGATTGTGCCTCAGAGCAATGGATGCTCCAAAAACCACCGTGTACACGAGGAGATAGCTGGATATCTCGGTTGTCCAGGTGAGAGGAGATGCCAGCACATACCGGAAGAAGACGGCGAGATTGACAAAGAAGGCGATTGCCCCCAGGCTGACGATAATGGAAATCTTCAGGACCCTTTCCAGAATGTCGCTGATTTTCTCAATGCCCCTCCAGACCAGCATCGGTGGTTCTCCCCGGTCTTAAGATCCTTTGCCCGATCCTATCCTCGCTGTTTCGGTTAAGCCTGGGTAAAAAGAGATAAGATACGGAGGTAGATTAAAATACAGGCAGGCTTCAACGGCGACGATGAAGCCTGCCTTTTCACGATATGCCTTCAAAAACACGGGCCTTCACTTGGTCACATACCATTCCTCCTTCTCGATCTTGGAACCAACTTCCCGGATCTTTTCGACCATCTCCCTCGTCCAGCCCGCTGTGTCCTTGGGGAGGTCGTTATAAAGCCACTCGTATGCGGGTTTGGTAGCCTCAATAAAGGGGCTCAGATCGGCGATGGTATCCACTTGCAAACCTGCCTCCTCCATCTTCCCGATGGCCCACCCTCCTTTTTCCAGGGCGTCCTGGTCCATCTTCCTTCGCCAAACCGGCACGCATTTCGTCAAGGCCAACTGGTGTTCCCTGGACAATTTATCCCAGGTGGCCTTGCTCATCAAGAAGATTCCCCCATTGGACACCACCGGGAGCAGGACCATGTACTTTTGAACCTCGTAAAACTTCTTCCCATACAGGGTCAGAGGCCCGTTTTCGTTCCCATCCACCACGCCGGTTTGCAGGGCGGTATACAGCTCGCCAAAGGGAAGAGGAACGGGGCTTGCGCCTATGCTCGCATAGGCCTTCATGTGCAGCGGAACCTGCATCGTCCTGATTTTTTGCCCTTTGAAATCCTCTATAGACTTCATGGCCCTCTTATTGCTCATGGGGAGCCGGAAATCCGGCGCAGCGACGGCCAGCACCTTGAGACCCACTTGCTCACCCTGTTCCCGTGACTTTCCCAAGATAAGCTGCCCAACAGGCCCGTTCATCACCGCCATCCAGTGCTTCGGTCCTTTGAAAAGGAAGGGGAGGTTCAAGATGCGGAGCGCCGGGATGAAGGTACCCGTAACCCCGATGGAGGTGGCCTGAAAATCCACGCTCCCAAGCTGCAATCCCTCGGTAATATCCCTCTCTCCCCCCAGCTGCCCTTGGGGATAGATCTTCACCTTCAAGGCTCCGTTGGTGGATTTCTCAAGGCACTGACTGAAGGCTTCCCCAGCCGTATGGTAGAAGTAGATGGGGACATTGGCGTGGCCATATTTAAATGTCTTCGCCGCATTGCCGGGACTCGCCCAGAGGACAAAAACCCCCAAGAGCACAATGATCCAGAATGTCTTCCCCGCAACATTCATTCCGCTTCTCATGATCATCCTCCTTTCTTAAGAAATTGGGACATCCATGGATTCCCACGTTCAATTTCTATCCGTGACGCTTCACTCACCTCCTTTTTTGGAATCAGGAATATTAAAACACCTTATCGTAAGAGAAAGGCACTTTGATGTCAACAATTTCTTAAGGGATTATGGGTCGCATTGACACTGCCGTTGGAAGAGTAAGGAAATCAGGAAGGATTAAACGGGGAGGTCTTCCATATTATCGCAGAATCGGCCCATTTCGGATTCACTAGAGACCGGCCCTGCTTCTGCCCACTACCTCCGTGTTCACCACGGAATCGGGAAGCTTCCCCTCGAGGACGGAGCGAACGTTTTCCGAGGCCCGTCTTTTCAATTCCGACTTCGATTCCTCGGAATAGAATCCCGCGTGGGGAGTGAGAATCACGTTATCCTTCCTCATGAGGGGATTGTTCGCATTCGGAGGTTCCCTCTCCAGGACATCGAGGGCCGCCCCGCTGATCCATCCCTTTTCCAACGCCTCGATGAGGGCAGCTTCATCTATCACAGCCCCCCTGGATAGGTTCATCACCAGAGGGCTTCGCTCCATGCTCCGAAACTGATCCCTTCCCAAAAGGTGGTGGCTGGATTCCGTCAGGGGACAGTGAATGGAGATGAAATCCGATTCAGCGAGGAGCCTTTCAAGGGGAACCAATTGGATTCCCTCGGCCTCGGTGATATAGGGATCAAAGCCGAGCACCCTCAGGCCGAAGGCGGATACCCTTTTGGCCACCCCTCGACCAATCCTTCCGCAGCCCACGATACCATAGGTCATACCCCGCAGACGGTGGATGGGAATAGCAACTCGAAAATCCCAGGTCCCCGATCTAATGGATCGATCCAGTAAATTGACCTTTCTCACCAGGGAGAGAAAGAGCGCCAGGGTGTGTTCGGAGACCTCATCCATGCAATAGCCCGGTACGTTGGCAATGATGATCCCGAACTCGGTGGCAGCAATCAGATCAATTCCGTCAACCCCCACGCCATAGCGGGATACGGCCTTGCACTGAGGTAAGCCCTCAAACACCTTCCTGGTGAGGGGGGCGTATTGGCTGAGGAGCCCATCGGCGTCGTGACATCGGGCTATGATCTCCTCCTCATCCGCCATTTGTGCCAGCTCCAGATCGGCCCCAAACTCACCGAACACGGCCCGTTCCTCTTCGAAGGATCCGTGGTCACAGTCTGTAATGACGATCTTTGGACGCTTCAAAATGGATACATCTCCTCGATCTGGACGCTTAATCGTCGAGCTTATTTCGCCGTGTGCCCCCCATCGACGATCATGGACTGTCCGGTCATCCAGTCGGAATCATCTGATGCTAGGTAGAGGGCTGCGGCAGCGATATCTTCTGGTGTGCCGACCCTCCTCAAGGGGAAGCGCTTCAGTACCTCGGCGCGCCACTGGGGGTCTGCGAATTTGTCCCGATTCAGGTCCGTCTCCACCGCTCCCGGGAGGATGGCGTTGACGGTAATGTGGTGAGGGGCCAGTTCCACCGCAATCGTTCGGACCAGCGAGAGAATCGCCCCCTTCGAGCTTGCATAGGCTGAAAAAGTCGGAAGTCCGGCCAAAGCCAAATCAGATGAAATCATGATTATCTTACCCCTTCCCTGCTTTACCATTTCCCTCGCTGCTGCCTGGGAACAGAGAAAATAGCCCCGAACATTTGTCGCGAAGATACGATCCCATTCCTCCGGGGTGATTTCGAGAAAGGGCTTCCGAACGATTATTCCCGCATTATTGACCAAAATATCGATTTTCCCGAAACGATCCACCGTTCGCTTCACAATCATGTCAGCATCATCTGCTCTGGACACGTCCGCCTGTATGACCTCGGTTTCGCCGCCTGCCTTTTCAAGTTCCCCGGCCGAATCTTCCAATCTGGAAAGAGTTCTGCCCACAATGGCAACCCGGGCCCCCTCACGGACGAAAAAGAGTGCTATGCCTCGTCCTAATCCCCGACCTCCTGCGCCTGTCACGATGGCAACTTTGCCGTCCAATCGCATCATCTGCCCCCTGTGAACGGTATATTCCGTCCAATTATCCTTTCCCGAAGGGTGAATGTCAATATTACTACCGAACGTATGATCAAGAGCTCATCTCCGTCCTCCATGCACACAGAAGTACCGTTCGGCTTTCCGCCCGGCTTCAAAAAGTTGCCATTATGCGTGATGGTTTGTTATAGTGTGCCACGGAAAACTGATGTTGTTCTTTTTCGGTAGGCAAACCGAAAGGGGGGAGCCCTATGATAGCCGAAGGTCGTGTCGCCCTGGTAACGGGCGCAGGGAGAGGGATCGGCAAAGCCATAGCGCTGGCTTTCGCAGGACAAAAGGCCCATGTGGTTATTAATGATATTTGTCCAAAAGATGAGCTGAAAAAGGTGGCGGACGAGATCTCTGCCTTAGGAGTCCAAAGTTTGGCCATACAGGCCGATGTGAGCCAGTTTGAGCAGGTAAAAGAGATGATCGACCAGGTCGAAAAGACCTATCAAAGACTCGATATTATGGTCAACAACGCTGGAATCATTCGAAGGGGGACGATAGAGACCGTCACAGAAGAGGATTGGGATCAGGTCATTCGGGTCAATCTGAAGGGAACTTTTAACTGCTGCAAGGCCGTGTTCCCTATCATGAAACGCCAGGGGATGGGCAAGATCATCAATGTTTCGTCCATCGCCGGGAAAATGGGTGATATTGCATCGGCCCCGGGCTATGGACCATCAAAAGCCGCTATTGACTCCTTAACCAAAACACTGGCACGACAGCTAGCCCAGTATGGAATCAACGTTAATGCAGTCGCGCCTCATGCCATTGAAACTGAGATGAGCGCCCAGTGGTCAGAGGAAAAACGGCAATCCATCATCGAAGCCATTCCCCTAAAGCGACTAGGGACACCTGAAGATGTGGCCCACGCCGTCCTATTTCTCGCATCCGATAAAGCCAATTTTATCACCGGAGAGATACTGGATATCAACGGTGGTTTCTTGATGGATTGAGTGGCAAGAATGTCAGTACCGAGAGGAGCCCTCTGCATGGAAATACTGGAAGACCGGGTAATACGCTGGGCGATATCCTACGGGAGTGTCCGCTTAAGGTAGGCCTTGAGCGTTCCCCCGCAGAAGGCCCGGGCAAAATCCTTCCCATATACGTCAGCGAGATGTTCCGCCAGATTTGGAACGCCCCAAATCCCTTTGCACTCCTCAAACAGGCGGTTTCCCTCAGGCCCGGGAGAGTTTATTCCAGCGAAGTCGCTACCCAGGGCCAATTGACCAGGTGCGATCTCCGCAAGTAAGTCAATCTCCTCCAGGAAGCGCTCGAAAGTGCCCAAAAACCCGGGATGAGGTGACAGACCTACCAGGCCGCCCGTCTCAAAAATCTTCCGCGCAGTCTTCCGTGGCAAGCCCCTCTCTCCCCAACGGGAGAAGATTGGCGCGCCCAGAAAGCCATGCGAGTAGTTGAGCGAGTTGCCCGTCTCCAAGGCCAAGCCCACGAGTTCCTCCTTGGTCTTGTGGTTCGCATGGGCGCAGTCAAGGAGCAATCCCTTTTCCCACGCCCTTATAGCTAAATCGCGACCCAGTGGGGTAAGCCCTCTTGTAGGGTCTCCGGTGGCACCTCCGCCGAGAGCGTTGTCCGAATTGTAGAGCGGTGCAATGCTACGGAAACCCTGCTCCCAGAGCCAGTCAATGAGGTCGAGGTCGCTGGCTTGTTTGATGAAGTAGACGCCTTCAGCGTGGAGGATTTGTCTCCCTGTTCCTTCAACCTCAGCGGCCGACAGCACGAGGGTAAGGCCCTCTGCCCCACGGATGATTCGGATTTGCTCTTCCAGGTCCGCGAGTTGCTTGGCCCGGGGCACAGCCGCATTAGGCAGGGGCTCGCCCGGCTTGTGACAGGTGGCGTTAAAGAGCCCGCCAATTCGTGTCGCCGTGGAAAGATCGATCTGTTCAAAAAGGTAATCCTTTGCAACTGGTGTACCTTGAACCTGTTGGAGGTCGATGTGGAAGTCCCATATATTCTCAAGCTCAATGGTCATCATATTCCTTGAGGTGAGGGAAAAATGATAATCTCCCGCAAAGCAGATCAAGAAACATTCAGACGGGGAAAAAAACAATGTGGGGTATAAGACACCATGCAAGCCTTTAACGAAGCTGCATGGTATAAGCACCTTAAGGAAGAATTATCTTTCTTATCCGGTTGTTCCCAAGGTCGGCAACAATGAGGTTACCTTCTCCGTCAAGGGCGATACCCCTTGGGCCGTTGAATTGCGCAGTTTTGCCAGGACCATCCGCAAACCCAGGCTTTCCCGGGGTTCCAGCAATCGTTTCCACCATCCCATCAGGTCTTATCACGCGGATACAGTGGTTTTCGGAGTCCGATACGTAGATATTTCCCCTTGGGTCCACGGCCAGGGCCATGGGGGAGTTGAATTCCGCCTCCTTCCCAGGCCCATCCTTGAAGCCGGGCTTCCCGGTTCCGGCAACCGTTGACACAATGCCCTTCGAGATCTTCCGAATAACGTTGTTTCCCGGCTGGAATATGGCACCTCCGGAGGCATGTCCATCGGCCACATATACGCTCCCATCAGGGGCTACAGCAATTCCGCAAGGCATAGCGAACTCAGCATTCTCCGCCGGGCCATCCACGTATCCCGTTTTGCCGTTTCCGGCAACTTTTGATACCGTGCCATCCGGTGTAAGGCGTAATACGTAGGTGGGATACATAGTTGCCCCGAAAATGATATTCCCCTTGGGATCGAAGGAGAACTGGATCCCTATCCAGTAGGATCTCTCATGCGGTTTGATATCGATGAACCGGCCGTGCATGGGCCCGGCAATGGTACTCA
>SMTZ1_10007759_pt1 | contig 13688 bp, 10 predicted proteins | sample DeeMarSWOR136_30_FD_25667 | JGI IMG/M metagenome (IMG submission 25667) | reverse complement strand
AAAAAGCATTAGAACACTTCAACTTATAATAAATTTAATTATATAATTTTTCCATATAAATTGAATCCAGCAATCTTATAAATTTTAACATTCACAAATTCTCCAAATTCTCCATTGTAATTGTCTATAAAGATATTTTTATATGCCAAATTCCTTCCAAAAAATTGATTTGGCTGCCTACCCTTATGAAGGACTAAGACTTCACCTTCCCAATTTTTCCAGTTTTTATTTATTGATTGCAAGCTATTTCTAAATATTATTGATAATCTAACAGATCTTTCTTTTATTGTTTTGCTATCTAACTGTTTCATACCTTTAGCTTTAGTTCCAGGACGAGGAGTAAATTTTGAGATATTTAAGATTTCTGGTTTTAACCATTTAATAAAATTAATCGTTCGAAGGAAATCATACTCAGTTTCTCCAGGAAATCCACAAATAATATCAGTTGATATAGTTAGATTCTCAAATTCTTCTTTTAAGGCTACTATATTAGTAATAATGTCAGATATTTGATATTTTCGCTCCATTTTTTGAAGAATCTTATTACTTCCTGATTGTATTGGGATATGTAGGAACTGATATACGTTTGAATTTTTGAAAATCGAAATAATTTGCTCTATATTTTCAATTAGGAAACAAGGGTTAATCATTCCTATTCTTAGAAAAAACTTATAATTTAAAGAAACAATTCTATTTATTAATTCTGCTAATGTAGTTCCGTTATGATTATAAGTGCTACAATCTTGAGAAGTTAAATATATCTGTTTAATACCTTGTTGCAATTGATGTTCAATATTTTTTATTACGCTATTTGGTTCATAACAATTTAACTTCCCGCGTGCATTTTTTACCTTATCAATTGATTTATCTGATCTAATTATGAGATTTTTCTTTCCAACCTTAATTTCTTGAAAGATCTCTGGAAGATTTATAATTGTGTTCAAATCAATTATAGCACCAAATGAAGGAACAATCCTTTTTATAACTTCAACGTAATTAGAGGCTATATAAGGTAAACATCCTGCAATAATAAGATATTTACTAGGATCATTTTTATATTGTTTATGTAAATTTTCTAAACGTGCTTTTATTTTATTTTCAGTTTGTTCTTTAACACCGCATGTGTTAATTATTATAAATTGAGCATCTTCTAAAGAAACCTGGGTGTAATTTGACTTTTTTAACACATTTGAAATTATATATGAGTCTGCTTTATTAGAAGTACAACCATATGTTTCTATATAGAATGAATTATTTTGCACGTTAAGCCATTTTTAAAAAAATATAATAATTTATATTTAAAGAAAAGAACTTGATTATTAGGTATTAAAAACGTTTTTTAATTAAAATAATCTATTATTAAAAAACAAGTAAAACATTTGAAGTTGGGTTAAAATGACAAAGAAAATCAAATTTGCTTATTGCCCAGTTTGTAAAAAAGAGGTTGAAAAATCTTCCAGAAAGCCATTAGATACTATGCAAAAGTTACTTTGGGTTATTGTAATTATCGCTACATTAGGTATTGGAGCCATTGCATACGGTATTTATTTATCAAATAGACCAAAAGTTCATTGTCCTACATGCTTCACTAAACTTGAGTATTCGGATAAACCTTTTATAAAACCAAAAAAGAAGCTAGAAGATATGACACCTAAAGAAAGAGTACTAGATAAAGCAGGATTGAAAGAAGAACCCAAGAAAGCAGAACCTCCAAAAAAGAAATTAGAAGTAAAGAAAAAGAAGAAACAAAAAGAAATAGAAGAGAAAGATAAAATTTTTTGCTCATTTTGCGGTGAAGAATTGGAAGAAGATTATCCTACTTGTCCTTTTTGTCAAGCCGCGAGGAAACTTTAATTTGTCACATAATTTTTAAAAAAAATCTTTTTCTTATCAATTACTAATAAAAATAAATAATAGTAAAACTAATTATTAAAGTATATAATTTTCAAAACGTAATTTAAACTAAATTTTAAATTTAATATAATGTGAATATTATGCCACGAGCGACTCGTAGAGCTCCTGATCGAGAGCCAGATCCATTAGATTTATATTCTACCTGGGATATTAGAATCGCAAAAATAATATATTATGGTCTTATCGCTGCTACGGCCATTGTAGTACTCGGAATTTGGGCTGTAATCATTCAAGCTTTATTTGGAAGTCTTGCCTGGGTATATTTTTTAGGTCTTCATCTTGGATTTCAGATCGCAATAATAGCAGCTATTGTTACTGGGCACTTATTTTTACTAGTTTTATTTTATACCTTATTCCGAGGGGGTATGGTAAAGCTATGCAATGCATTATTTAAAGATCGTCGATTAGCAAAAAAGTGGGAAGATTATTCAACTCTTAGATTACTTGTAGGGACTGCTTTATTTAGTTTGTATATTACTTTAATTGCACTTTTAATTGGTTTTCTTCCATATACATTTTGGAGTGCTCTTTGGGGATTATGGGAATTGATGGTGCATAATTTTGGGGTCGGTTTATGGATCTTATGGGTAGGAGCTATGATGTTTTTGGTAATAGGGTTAATTTTCTTTGGTTTTGTGCTTTGGAATCATGGGGTGTTTGCTGTTTTAAGACGAGTTAAAACAATTGAAGATGAAATAGAAGTAGAAGAACGCCTCAAAAAAGAAGCATTAAAAGAAATGGATGAAAGGACACTTCAATCAATATATAAAAAAGAAACTGGAAAGAAAGCAATACACAGAGGAAAGGAAACCAGAGGTTATATTGAGTGGAAAAAAAAGCAGATGATTAATTAAACTTATTTAAAATTTTTTATACCATCTTTTTTTTAAATTCTTACAAATCTTAAAAAATTGATGAATGATTTTTGAATATGTTTTTTAAATTTATTCTTTTAAAAAAAGTAAAAAAAGAGATATTTTAACTGTTTGAATTTTATCTTCTCATCATTCTTGGGTTTCTAAATAAATACAATTCTTGTGTGCATAAAATTGCAAATACATCCAAACAAAATCATGTACATAACAAACATTTTATCTTTTGCATAAGTTTCATCAAAGATTTGAATCTCGAAATTCTTCTGAACTCTTTGCCCATCTACTCTCGCAACTTTTTGATCACCAATATAAATCCAATAATTCCGACCCGGCCCTACAATTCCTTTAGCAGTCACTACTTGAAGTTTATCATCTTTTTGCTCTGGGAGTAAAGGCCATGACCAATATGTACCTACTAATCTCCAACCTCTTACGCATCGTGCTAAATATATTATCCTAGGGATTTGCATAATGAATACAGGAGCAGGATGTTTAATTTCATAGCTCTGGACTAATGAATGAGTTACGCTAAATTCAAAGCCTCCTTTAAAATTCCCTCCTTTAGCTTCCTTTGCATCACTAATTCTTTCTTCCATAATTGTGAATAAACGACAAGTTAACCTTTTCTCTTCAAGAGGTTTTTCTTCCCAATCATCCTTACTAAAAGCTATGATATATTTTTTCTCACCATCTTCTTCTACAATTCCTTCGATATCAAAATTCTTGCTAAACCACCGAGTTTTTGCTTGGTATTTAAGCTGTTGATGTACTCCTAATTCTTCATCATGCAACCGAGTACGCCAAAAGTTTACTTTCATATCTTTATAAACTGCTTTACTAGGTTTAGGAGTGATTTCAGGTTTAACTTTAGTTTTTTTTGATGGTTTTTGTACTTTTTTTTTTGTTGGAGTTGTTCTTGATTTTTCTCGCGTTTTTTTTGCTGCCTTTTCCGCAGTTTTTTCAATTTCTTCAACAGGATCTTCTTCTGACATGTAAAATCACATATATAATTTCTTTTTTAAAATTATTTTTTTGTTAAATTTTATTTCATTAGGATAATTTATAATTTTTACCTTAAGAGATCTCTTATTTTAAAACATATTTAGTCTTTTCTATAAGTAAATAATAAGACTTGGAATTTTTAAAAATATATACATGAATAAATGTTGGTAAATCTATGCATAAAAGAGATTTAAGGTCATAATTTACGTAAACACTTATTAATCTTAAATTAATAATTAAAAAACAGAAATTTGTAAAATTTTTTAAATTCTAAAAATCAAATATTTCAAAAAGATATTTGATTTATTATGTTAAAAGGTAAAGATTTATCACTTGAGACAATTTTCATCAACATTATTATTTTAATCACTGGTATCTTTACTATTTTAAGAATTATATTTTATTTACCAATATATGCAGATAACGCATTAGCAATTTTGAGAGATTATGATTATGCTATTTTTGTTTTTGAAAGCCAATTGGGTATAATTGATTTTCATATGCCTGATGTAGGTTCGTTTTACCTTTATTTTTGGTATTTTATCTTTTTTCCTTTTTCATTAATTCCGAAAGAAATAGGATTTTACATTTGGGATACTGCAAGGCTCGTTGCTGTAATTTATATGTTTAAAAATGTGGATAAAATTTCAGATAAGAAAAAGAATATATTGGTATTCCTCATTTTAAGTACAATTGGGTATTTTGCCGATGCATACCTTAACAATTCCAATTGGATTGTTGGATTACTCCTTTTTATCTCATATATTGAATTAGAAAAAGATAAGAAATGGATTTCGGGTATATTATTTGCTTTAACTTTATATAAATTAACACCTGTTTTTTTTCCTATAATCCTACTAATTATTAAAAAAGTTAAACTAAAAGAGGTAATTTATTACATTCTTCCCTCAGTAGTTATCTGTGTTCCGTATATTATTTTCCCCCAATATTTCCTTAATTTTCTACATAATTTGACAATTGTTAGGGGTATTGATCCTGCAACTGCCCCTGAATTTATTAAATTTTTGCGGATTATAGTAAAAGCGTTTCAAACAGGCCATATGATTTTTTATGGTTTTTTGGTGCTTATTATTATTGAAAATACAAAAGATCCTAAAAGAGAAAAAATTTTTAGAATTATCTTGTTTTCAGTTCTATTATTTATCGGTTTATTAGCTCCTTTATTCGCAATGTTAATATTTGGGTAATTAAATTATAATGCAATTATAATGATCATTCATAATTAAATATTAATTTGTTTTGAGAGATTTTCTCCTAAAGTTCTTTTTTTTTCAATTCTCATTGCTAACTTAATACTTAATCTACTTAAATGATATTTAAGTGAAGCTTTTTCACCCCATTTTTTATAAATAGCCATCAATAGTAATCCAATAGCTATAAATGCTCCTGCTATAAAGAACCATATATTAAACGGGTTTAATTGTTTTAAAAATAAAAAATATAATATATTATGCGCTAGATAAATGGTAAGGGAATAAAAAGAATAGTAATATAGAAATCTGTAACTTTTCTCTTTTTCCATAAATCCATAAATTTCAAGGGCAAATAATCCTGAAAATAAAATTAAATCAATCCCTATAGTATATAAGAGCCATGGTAAACTCCATCTCATCAAAAATTCTGGAAATTGAAATAAAACGTTAAATGTTACTAATCCAACTCCAATCACCACGGATGGAATAATGAAATTATTTCTAAAAATCTTTCTTCTGTTTTCAGAATTATGTCTGTTGAGAAGCTCATAAATCACCTCTCCTACAACTGTTCCAATTAGAAAAAAAGGAAAAAATGATAAAATAGGATCTAATTCATATCCATTATATAAGATATAAAATAGAACTCCAAATGCATTTGCCTGCCCCATATATAATACCAGAAAATTAAAAATATAATTATTTGCAATCCATATGATAATACCAATAACTAATCTTAATAGTTTAGGGATTTTTAATAAAGGCCAAGCGATAAAAAGTGAAATTGAAATAGTCAGTAAAATGAACCACGACCAAACCCAAGGAAAATTATTTTCTCCAGAAATGAATGTTAGAGTAATAGCTATACTAAGATTATAAATTAGCGCAATTATTAACATAAATAAAGCACGCAAGAAATACTCATTCCTAATTGTTTTCTTTGAATATTGCTCCGTTTTTTTTGCTCTAACAAGCTTCTTTCTATGAGAAAGCATTGTGCTTAATCCTGCAATAAATAAAAACCCAGAAGAACCAATTGAATCCAAAATTATATTAAGAAATATGGCTAACTGAAAATCCTCAGCTCTTATCCACCATCCTGATAGGTGACCTAAAATCATCCAAGACATACAGAGTCCACGAAATGTATCAATGCTTTTTAGTCTTGGAAGCATCGCGTTCATAATATTTCACTTATGAGGAGGAATTATTCAGATCTGAAATTTTAGAAAAAAATTTGATTTTATATATAATATTAGCCGATAAATTAATATTTTTCACCAATAATAAGCTATCTAAACATGAGATAATGGTACTTATGCTACTTCTAACTTATACCTTCTTATTAATGAAAACAATTCATTTGAATACATCTTGATTTAACATTTTTGGAACGAGTAGATTACTGAAAATTATCTGAAACTTACAAAAAAATAGCAAAATAATAAAAAAAATATTATAAGATAAAAATTCAAATTAAAATCTTATTTCGCATATATCAGAATCGCAAAACTTTTCCCCTATAGCCCTATCCTTAGTCTCATCTAAATTAAATGGTTTAAGTTTTGAGATCATTTTCTCATACTGTTCTCTGGTAATCTCCTCATAAGGGGCTTGTTTATACCCATGTTCCTTTATCGGTAAAAAGCTTACACTCTTTAACTTATCCTCATAGCATTCAAGAACATATTTAATCTGATCTGCTTCTTCTTCTTTGAAAGTTATAGTTATTGATACCTGATTATCTGACCAATATTTCTGGTATGCTGCAGCATTTTCAGCCTGTTCCCAGATAGAAACCTCATTTTTTGAACGAACAAAATACTTTTCGTGGATAGGAAATTCAGCTACTACAGTATTAGGCGAATACAAATCATCTTCAATTTTATATCCAGCATTTCTAATAGGTTTAATAAGATCTGAATTTTTAGAAAGACGAATTCTTCTTATATAATATTCAGAATGTGGGTAGTGAATTCCAGGAGGTACACCCGGAAGAAGACTAACAGTTCCACTTGGTTTTACTGTTGTTATTTTAATAGAACGTGGAATACAAAGCCATCCAGAATATTGCTCGTCTAATTCTTGTAAATAATTATATGCTCTACTACACCATTCTAACATTCTTCTTCGTCCATGTCTTACAAATGCTTCAATGATTCCAGTTTGTGAGATCCCCATTCGCCGATTTTTTAACATTACCGCGTTTGTTTCTTGCCAGTGAGTATTAACAAGAGTAACTGATTTGGAATATAAATATGCGTATTTTAATGTATCTTGATATTCCTCATAAGATTCATGTCGAGAAGGGAATGTTTCAACTAAACATTGGTACGTAAGAACATTTCCAAATACACCCATGTGGTTTGAAGGTTCAGTAAAACAATAAACTGATTGATGCTGATTTAATTTTTCTACTTTTATAATTTTTTGTTTTCTAGCTCTATCAATAAGCTGTCCTTCTGGATGACGATTATTTATTGCGAATCTTTTACCTATTCGAATAGCTTTTTTAATTCTAGTGGGTATTTCTCCACATTCATATGATGGTATATAGAGACAGTAAATGGTATAATTTCTAATTCCAAAATTTGTTTCTTCTCCAGCTTCACCTGCGCGATAAATAGTAGAATGATTTATCCCTACTCTGCGAAGGAGTATTTGAAGATCCCGTATCTTTTTTTCATTTCCAAAAATTCGATAATTATCTGTATTTACCTGTTGACATAAATTTCCATCAGTTTCAATTAGTCCTGCCACAAAATCTAATATAGATTCACGATCCCAACTAAATATAATATCAGGAAGACCCAGCGATTTATTATTTAAATGTTCTGAAAGTTTTTTGTCAATAACACCATTAAGATTCAGTCGGTTATATGGTTCTTCATATCCTTCTATTAGTTGTTCTTTATACCAAGTCCCTTTAACATCAAAATCTTTTAATTTTGATTTTTTTCCACAAATACAAACCATTGGATAATCTTTATCAATATATCCATCACCTGAAAAAAGCCCATATTCGAATGCGTTTGGTTCATAGATCCCACCAAATTCCTTATCAATTTCAAATGGTATAACATAATCTCCTGGTCTAAGATCTTTTGTTTCAACAGAACGAAAAATCCTAGCTGTTGATGGTCGTATATCCCATTTATGATCTAAAGTACAATCTAAATAAGAACCATCTGATATATACACACGATAAATTTCTTTTTCTTTAGCTGCAAGAAAAGGGGTAACTTTAGACCACTTATCTCCATTCCATACTTTTATTTCTTCATTAATTACGTCAGCAATTCGAGGAGCTCCATTTTTAGTTTGAATTCTTGTATCTCCTGTAACACAACACAATTCGAAGCTCTCAAGAGACTGTTCTCCGCATGGATTAACTCCCGCTACTTTGTTATCCTTGAAATTTGGTGGATCTCCCATTCTCCCATAATTTCTAGCATTTTCAAGCCAAAAAACTCCCGGTTCTCCATTAACTGCGATTTGTTTAGCGATAAATGAATAATCTAAGCCTTTAACTGCAAAAATAGAATTATTACTTGCCCATCGATGGGAATATAATGCTTCTTCATCTTGTTTGCACAATACAAAATCCAGATCTGCAGGATCACCTAATGCAATCTCAGCACTACGCCTAACATTGCCTGCTACAACACATTTACCAATAAGATTCATGATATCAACTATATCAACAGAAGTTATCTTTTGACCTATTCGAGATTTTAAAATATTTTTAACATCTTCTAACATTTGCTTTAAGGGTTCATGTCCAGAAGCAACGCCTCCAAATCCTCGAATTGGCTCTCCAGCAGGTCTAATCAAACTAAAATCATATTGAGGCACTTGTTTTCCTAAAAAATAAGCTTCTAGTATTAATTTTAAAGCCTCAACCCATCCTTCTCTACTGTCGGGAATTTGAAATTCAAAATAACCATCTTTAGGTTCTTTTATTGTTATCTTTCCAGCACCTTTAGTATCAAAACCTACTCCAACTCCGAGCATAAGGGCATCCATGATAAATTCAAATGCTTTAGAGTATTTTAGGTTAATATCTTCAGTGGATGCGAAACCACAATTATTTAAAGACATTGATCCGTGGCGTGCGATGAATTCAGTTCCCATCATCCATAAACCTCGTCCAGGAGGAAGAAATTTAAAGTTCCAAATCTTTTCAAACATTATTTGAGCAGATTTTTGAGATTTTTCATCATCCCAAGGTAAACTTAATTTGATACAATGCTCTTTTTGGATTGAATAACAACCCTCTACTACTCTTCTTATTGTTTCCCAAAACTCTTCTTTTCTATTTTCCTTTTCAATAATTCTTGCATATGTTCGCTTATAAGTGATATAACCAAGAGGCCCCCAATCTGGTTGAGTACCTCTATATTTATCAATGAAATCTTCATCAAGTTTAAATGAAATATTTTCTAGATTTATAGCTCGTGCAAAGAGGTTTCTATATTTATTCAATCCTCTTTGAGTCAATTCAACACATACTAACTCTCTTATATAATTAGTGGTAATTTCTTTAACTCCAAGACCAATTATCTTTCTTATCGTATCTTCAGCAATCTTTTCTGCTATATGCATATCAAGCCCAGTTTCTTTGTTTAATACTTTAGCGATACTATTTTCATCAAACCTTTTCTTTTCTCCTTTTGAATTAATAACATATTTAGGATATAAATCTATTAATGAGAAGGAATTATTGGGCATTTTCTTCATCTCTATTTACATAAAGTATTATTATTATAATTTTATCGGCGAAATTTAGAATTAACTAATTTTTACTGCCTTAACCTACCTATAAAATTATGCTTTCTTTTAATTTAAAATTAATGTTTAGTTTCTATTAAGCGATTGATTAATCTCTCTACTCTTTCATTATTTATGGTATCATAACTCTATGGAATATACACAAATTTGTAAATAAATTTTTTTTGGTTTTGTTTGATAAATTTATCTTTAAATTTCGTCGATTATTCGTCGGAATTTATTAAATAAATATAATAATTAAAAGTATTTAAAGAAAAATTCAGATTAAAATTACTAATTTTTTGCTAATTTTAATTTCTATAAGATAAAACAATAAAAAGACAATTCAATTATATGTCTTTAACAATTTAAATAAATAATATTATTTTAATTGTGTAATGTGGACAAAAATGACAATTGTGGATATGTTAGTAATTATTGGGTATTCCGCATTATTTCTGTTAGGATATCTTTTTATAGCTTTTATAATAGGTACAATAAAGAAAAATAATGGTTTGATGGATGTGTTTTATGGACCCGGATACTTTGTTGTTGCATTAACCAGTCTAATTCTTTATTTTATGATAAATGGTACAGTTGATATTCGTCAAATCATTATAACCAGTCTTGTATTTATTTGGGCAGTGAGACTTGGAACATATGTCTTTATCAGAAATAGCGGAAAACCTGAAGATTATCGGTATAGGGAAATGAGAGAAAGATGGAAAACAAATATTGTCATTAAAAGCTTTATCAAAATCTATCTCTTTCAAGGGATTGTTATTATTATAGTTGCCTTTCCTGTTTGGTTTGTCAATATAAGTAATAATCCTACATTGGTGAATCCATTGGATTTTGCAGGGATTACATTATGGTTGGGGGCAATAATTTGGATAATTGGCTTCCTATTCGAAGCATTTGGAGATTATCAGTTATTTAAATTTAAAAAAAATCCAGAGAATAAAGGAAAAGTCATGGATAACGGATTATGGAAATACAGTCAACATCCTAATTACTTTGGAGAAGTCACTCAATGGTGGGGAATCTATGTCATTGTTCTTGCTGTACCATTTGGGTTCATTTCATTTATCGGTCCACTTTTCATCACTTACCTGATTATTAAAGTGTCTGGAATAAAACTTCTAGATAAGAGGTTTGAAGCCGACGATAAATATGCTGATTATAAAAGAAGAACAAGCGTATTTTTCCCTTGGTTTCCAAAAAAAAAGGGAGAATTAAAATAAAGTATTAAACTCACATTGAAGCATAGAAAATTATGTAAACTATAAAGGGATAAAGATTCATTATAAAGAAAGTCATTCCAAAAAATAATCCAACTGTTGCTGCAAATGGTCTAGAATCTCTTCGACCATATAATCCTCCTAAACCACTCAATATTGCGACAATGAAAAAGGGAACTGCATATAATGTACTAAAGTAATAATATGAATACCCAGAGCTAACTAAGTTCAAGAGAATTATTCCTATTATATCACATACTAATGCAACAAGACCATAAGTAGGGCGATCATATGCTCTATTTTCTTTTGACTGTTGCGAAGCTATTACGCCCTCTATAATAATTGAAATCACTATAAAGATAATCCCTAAAACATTTAATATATCAAAAAGATTAAGTGTGGGAGCACCTAACCATTGAACCATGCTCAGTAATCCTAATAGAAGCCCAACTAACAGTACTCCCTTTGTAACTTGAATATAATAAGAAGTTATTGATTGGTTAATTGAATCGTAAGTTATACTTCGCCTTACAAGTGCTTTTGGTCTTTCAAAGGTTTTTTCTTGAAAATTTTTTTCAGACACAACTTTTTCTTGAATAGCTTCTTCATGGACAGGTTTTTTGAAAATATAATAAGTTTCTTCACCACTCTGGACAGTATCGATTTTTCCATCATTTCTCATTAAATCTAAAACCCTAAAGAGATTCTCTTTAGCAAATTCTAACTTATCATTATCATCTATAATTTCTTGTAATTGATTATTTAAGTCTCCAATTGTAAAAGCAATTCCCTGATTATCTTTTAAGATTTTTCCAATTTTTACTTCTAGATCTATTTCTTGTGCTAATCTATCTCGCTCTGGAATAGATTCTTGGTCTGACATTTAGTTTAACCTCAATTTTGACTGTATATTTTATTCAACAAGTTTTACATTATCAATTTGTAATGATATTATTTAAAACTAAACTTCAAAATCAATAGATCTAAAAAAATAATATAAATCTTCAATCGAAACTTACCTATGATACTCCCATTTAACCTCTAAAATTATAATTTTACTAGTAAATCTAAGTAAAAAATTAATAATTGCATGAATTTTTTATTGGAATATTTTTAGGTTGAATCTCTTAATTATATTCTCTTGCTTTATGAACTAACGTAGCACCAATTAAAATCATAAAAGCTTGGCTTAAATAACCCATATGAATACCTAACATGATAAAGCTTAGAAAAAAGAGTAAATAAAAATAGAATTGAACAAATCCCATAGTAAAAATTATAAATACGATTATAAAAAGAGCATAAACAAGTGGAATGAATCCCCCAAGTATAGAAAAATTATGCCCTAATTTTTCATTATGAAATCCGTATAAAACTCCAATAATCGCTAATATACCGCATCCTATATATAAACTTCGAGTTAACCATTCAAAACTGGGCCAAAGAATACTAATGAGGTAATTATACCCCATAATGTTATAGCTTATCATCCAAGTTGCTCCTGTTAGAATCAATATTACACCGAAGATTTTGTATAATATTAACTTTAGATCTATATCCTTTCTCTTAAGCACTGCATCATCATTAGTACTTTCTTCCTTATAAAGCGAGTTTTTATAATTTTCCAAATTATATTTAAAATCTTCACTATGCATTTTAACTTATCAATATATTTTTCAATAATCTAATTCTTCTTGAATTTCTAAGTTATAGAACTTTATAAAAATAATATGTGTTATAAGATTACTGAATTATTATTTAAAGTTAATGTAACTGATCATCCATTTTACAATATATTACCCAAAGTAAATGCTTGATTTGTTTTTTCCACTTCTCCTATGATTCTTAATCTGAAAATTTTTAAATACTAAAAAGTATATAAACAAAAATCAACAAGAAAAGCACTAATATTTAAGAGTACAGTTGGGAAAAAGTGGATTCAATAAATTCAGAACAAAAAGAAAATAATGAAAATAGCGTCATAAAAGAAGAAATTAGTTTAAACTTAAGATTATGGCTCCCCTTATTCTATGTTATTTACTATTGTTCCTTTCTAATACCTGGTATAATCTTTATATTATACATAATATTGTTCTATTTGCCAAATTTCTTAGAAATTGGAAATTTTTTTTCACTTTTTACTAATATACCTTCCCTTATTGCTTCTCTAACGATCCCATTTGTAATTATAATATGTTATTTAATTCACATATTTATCATAGCCTTGATAACTCGTTGCTTTTGGAGTTATTCAGAAAAAAAATCACCCTCTAAATCAGGAATCATTCCTCGAAATATCCCAAGTAAAACATTAAATTATTATCATTTTCGTAGTTTTATTATAAAATACCCAAAGAATGTGTTTTCTAGAGGCCCTTTTCCTTGGTTATTAAAATGGATGTATAATTTTGTAGGAACAAATAAAATAGGAAAAGGGAGTGTCATTGAGGAACAATTAGCTGGAGATAGATTTGTAGAAATTGGAGAAAATACATATATCGGCACAAATCCAGGTATAAGTTCACATTCAGTAGAAGGAGTTTTTGGCAATATCGCTTTTGCAAAAATAAAAATTGGAAATAATGTCACCGCCGCTGGATTTAATTGTTTTGGACCAGGTGTAGATACAGGAGATAACTCATGGTGGTTACCTATGACTGGGGCAACAAAAT
>SMTZ1_10004722_pt1 | contig 13688 bp, 7 predicted proteins | sample DeeMarSWOR136_30_FD_25667 | JGI IMG/M metagenome (IMG submission 25667) | reverse complement strand
CCCAGGCGACCAATGGCGCGTTCGATTTCATCAAGTGTGGCTTGGCTAAGCATGATTTGCTGCCTGATTGCATCCAATTCGTCCAGTTGATCGGCTAATGCAGCCAATTCATCCCCGGATAATCCTCCGGCTCCGGTACCACAGGCGGCCATTGCTTTGCCTATGCCGGAACAGCGGCTGCACGCTGAGCGGCAGGCCGCCATTTTTTGTAATAGCTGTTCAATCTTTTCCTGGCTGAGATCCTGCATTTGCAGCGCCTTACGTAATTGTTCTTCGTTCAATTTAGCCAGCTTTTTATTCAGCCCCATCTTCTCAAGTTCTGCTTCGAACTGTTCATTCTTCCGGGCCAATTCCTGAAGCTGACGTGCTAAATTCTGCAATTGTTCAGAAAGAGCCTTTCGTTGCTGCTCGGAAAGTTTCCCTTCGAGCAGTTGCTTTTGAAATTGTTTCATAAGATTGGAAGCCTGAGCGAAATTGCCCTGAGCCAGAGCCAATCTCAGTTGTTGGGAAAAAGCGTTTGGTGAGCTCCGTAGTTGCTTAAACATCTGTTGCATAAACTCAACAGATTCAGGCTGCATTTTAGACTGCATCTCTTTGAGTTTATCGCCAATGTCACCGAGTTTGCGAATCGCCTGACGCTTTGCCATGTCAGGCTTGGCGCCTTTAGGCATAACGGCAAGCGCAGCCAGTTCTGCATCCAGCTCCGGATCCCCAAGCTGCTTCACCGCCAGCTTGACTGCGCTGGTTGTTTGCTTAATATCTTTTTGGGCCAGCTCAACCTGGCGGGCCTGTTCCTGCTGTTCCTGCTTTTTCTTCAGGAATCCAAGCAGGTCTTTCTGTGGAATGAACAGAAATAAAATCACGACTATAAACCACATGCTCGTTGCATAAAGCCAGAACCTGGTAGGTTTGATTGGGAAATATCCTTTAGGTGTTAAATGTTGAGCAGTTTGGCGCGCTTCCCGACAGGCGGCGAGAGCAAAAGGATCCTTGGATTCGGCCATTGCCAGTGTTGTACTGAAGCGCTCTTTCAGTTTCAACCGCTCGTCGAGCAGCAACGCCACTTGCATGCGGCTTGGATGATAGAGTAGCCAAAACAAAAGAGTCGAGGCTATTATTAAGGCAAGAAAACTCCACAAAGTCCAGGAGTTGATTATGCTTAAGGCCAAGAGGCGTTCGGTCAAAACAGTTAGTATGCCAATAACGCTGGCAGCGGCAAAGACGCGGCCCAGTTGCTCAAGGAGGAGATTGAAGCTGCAGCGAATACGAATCCCACGGAGTTTTTTTTCAAATGCCTTCAGCATGTTAAACTCCTTTTCTCTAAACCGTATTATTCAGCTCTTATCCGGGGTGTATTACCATAGTGCTGACTCAAAAACTACATTGCTATATTATATAACGTCAATCCTGCCGAAAAGTTACAATTTGTTTTCTTAAATTGTTGAAAGTTTCATAATACTCGAAGTATGTGAAAAAATCACTACAAATCATTATAACAGTCGCCAGAGATTTTGCAACCCTTTTTTTAGGGTGGTGATAATGACATACACCCCTTTTGGTCCTTAGGGGAAATTTTCGCTTGAAAAAAAACTGTCCTGATGTGGTAATATGGATAAAATGGTGTCGCAATGTTTCTATCACTGTCGGCGAGTGGCGGCGGCAGTTTATGGATGTGGCGAGGTGATCTGATAAGTCGGAGGCTTCGCCTAAACGCTTACAAGGTGGTCAGAGCGAAACGAACTCGGCCGTGTACTCTTAATTCTTAATTTAATCTTGCTTTATTATTTATCATGACTACAAGAAAAAGATGCAAGGCAATATTGAGCCTCGCCGCCGTGGCGATGGCAGTGTTCGCAGGAGCGACACAGGCGATTCCATTGAGGGGCCAGTTCGGTATCCTGACCGTTGAAACCTTAGCGGGCAACAATCCCGCCACCGGCGCCCCATGGGCGGCTGGGGATCAATATCGCTTCGCTTTTCACACGAGCGCAACAATCACCGCAGTGTCTGCTGATATAGCCACTTACAACACGTGGGTACAAGGTCTCGCTAACGCCAGCACTGCTTATAACATCGGCGCAGACGATGGTGTTACCTGGAAGGCAATCGGCTCGACAGCTGCCGTGGATGCGAGAGACAATACCTCGACCAATCCGACCGTTGAGACCGGCTGCGCAATATTTCTTTTGGACGGTAGTACTGTCGTAGCCAATGACTACGCAGACTTATGGGACGGGGAAATTCAGCACTTTATCAACCTTACTGAACAGGGAACTGAGTGGGCGTATTGGCCGTGGACCGGTACAGAAATCGATGGTACCGCTGGAACGGGCGGCAGTTCTGCCAATCCTTTAGGTTCGAACGGTCAGGTTGGGCAGGGGAACGCATCTGTAACTACCGAATGGATTTGGCGAGTGTGGACCATGGATCCGCCTGAGAACTTGATGCCCATGTATGCTTTGTCGGATCCCTTGATTATCGTTGTGGATGATCCGAATCTTCATTCTGTTGATGCCGGTGTTGACATGATTACGTGGTCAGGCCAACAGGTGCAATTGGATCCGAATGTTGTTGAAAAGGATGGATTGGACCGGATGAACCTGACCTATGCATGGAGCGCGGATCCTGACGATGGTGTTGAATTCTCAGATCCCAACGCTTTAGCTCCAATGGTGACGATTACCAAATCTACCGGCAACCCGTCCATCGTTACGTTGACACTCGCGGTTAACAACGAAGGCAGGATTGAGGCGCCTGTAACAGATACTATGACGATTGACGTGTACGACGATGCCTGTAAGGCGGCTATTGACAAGGGTCTGGCGGTGGATTACCCGGCTGACGTTGATGGAAATTGTATTATAAACTTAGACGATTTTGCTGTGATAGCCACAAAATGGCTTAATGATACTGGATTAACAGGACCAATTCCTAAACCATGAGTTATTATTTATCGACCCGCTGGGATTGTCCCAGGCGGGTGATAACGTTTTGTTTCATCTTATCAGCAGCCCTCTTGCTATCGGCTTTGGATAAAGGATGGCAACAACTATAAGATTCACGAGCCGATGGGCGTCGTCAAAGACGAATGGCATTTGGCTGGAGCCAGCAAGGTGCCGCCAAGATGGCCGGAATTATCATCAAGCGTTTCACTTCTGCCGGTCGGTGGGAAAAATACTGGCGAGATAAGCTGTGAATTGAGGATAATGTTTTGCTCATTCTAAAGAGCATTAAAGTTGATCCCCCCCGACCTTTGGGACGTTAATAACAAGTATTACCTTGCATTAAAAAAGATACCGAAAACTTGTGTTGGAATAGTCAAGACAATCACTGTTGTTACACTTGAAATATGTGGACTCTCAATCACTATGTCCGCGATGAACTTGCGTTTCAACAGCTCGGTGTAGGCTGCTCACTGCTGTTTTATCTAAAGAAGCAAATAATCTTTTGTGACAAGATGTCACACATAATTTGTAATTGTTCTCCGTCAGCCTCATATACCTTAACAGCGCCGGCATACTTGTTGCTGTCGGGTAGAAATTCGGTCAGCAAGTTAGGCATTTGAAGGAAGCGGTCTTTGTTAAATGTTACATTTTGTTTTTGCGGAAATATAGCCACATAGAAAATATCACTTTCGACCAGGTCCTGGAAAAAGTGGGTACCAAAAGAAAGCTCCGGCATTAAATTTCCGCTTTCATAAGCAATTTCGGCCAGGATGGTCATATTATTAATCTCGGAAAAACTGACTGGTACACCCAAGCTCGGAGTTGTAGTTCCCCATCTGCCCGGACCGAGCAAAATCGTAGACATGATTTCTCTGTTGGTTATTTGCCTGTTCAGTTTTCCCACTAATCTGGCTATGTCGTATTTTTGTGAAATAGATAACTTTACATAAGCTTGTGGGTCAACATAGATGATTCTCTTAAGGTTTTGAGAAATGTTGCCTCCCATTGTATAACCTTGTGATTCGAAAAGGATGTTTTCCTTCTTGATATTTTCTGGAATTTGTACGTTTGCCGTCAATCCTTTTGTCTGCAAAGGTCTGCATTGCAGCAGGTTGATTTTAAGCTCACCATCTTGAGCAAAGTTGGCTGTAAATTCCGTGTCAACAGGATATCGGTAGTAACTTTCCAGAGTATTAAGCATTTTTTGCATAGTATGCGTGAAATCAGTTTCTGCCAAAAGTTTCTTAAACGTTAGTACCCAAAAATTCCGAGCCTTGGTATTACGTTCCTTCATTCTTCGCTCAGTTTTATAGTCACGGGTTGCAATCAGGTCTAATTCAATTTCGGGGTCTTCATCGAGCAACTCATTCAGCCCCACGGTCCGTAATCGGTCTTCATTAATATCAAGCAGGTCAACATTATGTTGTGAAAATTTAACCATGTCTTCGGGTTCTGAATATGGTCGCAGGAGCGGATCATCCAGAGCAATAGTTTGAGGGTAATCATCCTCAACACGGTCAACAGCCCTTGTACCAAGGCCGAAGACCAATCTTAACATACCTGCTTTCGGGTTCAGATGTGGTTTCCAGACAAAAGTATTATAAGAGACGCCCACGCCTGCCAGGTCGGGAAAGAAGAAATTCTTTTTGTACGAGCCGGATACTCTTTGAACCAGTAAGGCCATTTGTTCATCCTGTCGGTCAAGATTCCTTTGTAAGCGATACGTCAGTGCGTTCTCATCCATAGTGCTTGCATAGATTCTTCGGACAGCTTCTTCAAATTGTGAGTATCGCTGGTCCGGGTCTCCCTGGTTAACCAAGAAGATGCTTTCGTATTTGCCTGCGAAGGCATTTCCAAAAGAGTCTTCCAACAGGCTGCTGGAGCGAATGATTATAGGGGACTGGCCGAAGTATTCTATCATTTCCTGGAATCTCTCCTGTATTTGGTTTGGAAAATTACCACTTAATAGCTTTTCCTTCAATTCAGGAGCCACCTTGAAATAACCTTCCTTGGTTTTTTGCTCCATAAGCAGTTTCCACCATCCGTTTTCAACTATATAGGTGTAAAATACATCCGAACCTACGTAAAAAGAATCATGTGGTTCCAGATGCCGGCTCCAGTCAACGGACGTGTCTTTTGATAGAATGTTTTGAGCCAGGAGCATGCCTGCAGCCTTGCCTCCAATAAATCCGCTACCGATCAATTTGCTTTTGATATTGAGCAAATCCTCAAGGGAGAAATTGTTTTGTGCCAGTTTCGAAATTCTTTTTTCGCGTCCTATCATTATTCCGCAGAGCTGTTTAATGATTTCCTTGACCTCTTTGGAATCCGAAGGTGCCGCCGAAATGTTCTCAGCTTTCATAAACAGACGATCCCAGTAGTCTAAAGTTCTTGACGAACCATTCAGGCCTTTCTCGGAAATATGTGAGAACAGTCTTGCGGCATCCATACTTGTCATAACGGGCGTGAATTCCTCGCCATCCTGGACATGCGGCAGAAACATTGTAGGTGAATGACGGTTCCAAACCTTTAGCGGGTGTACATAAAAATTTCCTTCAAAATTATACACATCCAATAATAGCTGGGTTGTTCCTCTAATGCGTGCTACAGTCTGGAACGAATGATAATTCCGCAATATGGCAAAATAGGCGATCGTATCCAGCTCGAAAAGATAAGGACATGTAACCATGAAAAAATTGCCGATCATCATGTCGGTTGCCCATGCTGTAAGCAGATCGGACAGGCAGTCGAATATGTAATAAGCTTCCCGCCCTTCCTGAGAAATTATAGTGTGGACCTGTCTCGAAAAGGTCTCGAAACCGCTGGCAGCGTCGAGTTGGTAGACAGTAACATTGGACTGATTTTCGACAAGAGGCTTGTGTTGTGCAAATCTCATGTAGATGATGTTGCGCTCATCTTTCAGGGCCTTTGTCATATAAGGAGTGACAAAGTGCCGATAGTCTTCTATGCTGTCGACCTGCAAAACTACGTTATCACCTTTTTTCAAGTCGCAGAGTATCTCATCTAAACCTTTAAGGCCTGTACTTGCCCATGCAGCCATAAATCAACCTCTTGTTCTACAGTATCGTTTATAATCAATTCCTAAATCCTTAACCTTGTACCTTATGATCCTTGCAGTAGTCTTCAGATCACGAGCAGTTGCGGCAAGATTTCCGTTGCAGCGTTTGAGCGCATCTACGATTATGTCGCGTTCAAATAAAGCCACCCTTTTTTTCAATGAGCCTGTTCCGATAGTATCAGAAGCGTCGGAGGTTTGCAGCGTTGGAGGCAAATGATGGCCGTGTATAACGCCGTCGGAGCTCAACAGAATCGCTCTTTCAATACAATTTTCCAATTCCCGTACATTGCCGGGCCAATGATATGCCACCATCATGTTGATTGCCGGCGTGCTGATTCGGCGGATATCCTTGTTCATCCTTTTTGAGTATTGCTCAACGAAAAAGTCCGCTAAAAGGAGAACATCGTCCTTGCGATCACGTAAAGGGGGCAGGAAAATAGGAAACACATTTATTCGATAGTAAAGGTCCTGGCGGAAAGTTTCGTTATCAAGCGATTTTTCCAAGTCTCTATTTGTTGCAACTATTATCCTTGCGTTAGTTTTTAAGGTGCGGTTGCTGCCTACACGTTCAAACTCGCGTTCCTGAAGGACCCTCAAAAGCTTGACCTGAGTAGTTGCGGAGAAATCACCTATCTCGTCGAGAAATAGCGTTCCATCGTTTGCTTCTTCAAGCCTTCCTTTTCGGCTTTGTATAGCTCCGGTAAAAGCACCTTTCTCATGGCCGAATAACTCGCTTTCAAGGAGGTTTTCATTGAGGGCGGCACAGTTTATTTTTACAAACGGCCCTTTTGCTCTGGGGCTGGAGTAGTGAATTGCATGAGCAACGAGTTCCTTGCCTGTTCCGGATTCACCGCGAACAAGGACGGTTGTATCACTATTGACTACTTGATGGATTTGTCTGTAAACATCACGCATCGCGCTGGAGTTGCCTATTATGTTTTCCGGTCTAAAACGACCTTCCAATTCGTGGCGTAGCCGTAAGTTTTCACCCTCAAGCCTCTGCCGCTGGATGGCTGCATCGCTACGGGCCTTAACATCATTGGCAATCATGCTCGCCACGATACTCAGGACGCGATGGTCGTCTTCCAGCCGAGCTGTTTCGTCGAAGGATTTGTCAACAGAAATTGTTCCTATGACCTGCTGCCCAATCGAAATAGGCACGCAAATAAAACTGATTTCCTCTCTTGTAACGTTCCAGCGTTCGAAGCGGTTGAGAAACAATGGTTCTTCTGATACTTTTGGTACAATCATTGCTTTGCCGGATTGCATTACCTTTCCTGTTACACCCTCACCTACGCGATATCGGACTTTCCGACTTTGTTCTTCAGATAGGTTATGTGCCACTTCAATCCTGATGTCGTTGCTGTCCGGCCCGAGAAGTGTTACCGTGCCTCTATTCATACTCAACTCGCAGTCAAGTACGTCTAAAACCTCGGCAAGAACCTGTTTCTGGTTCTTGCCAGCGGTCAGGATACGGCTTATTCTGTATAGCGTTTCCAGTTCCTGCACATGACGAGTAGCATGTGCTACATCCTTTTGCAGATTGAAACCTTCAGGATGCATAATTAACGACTCCTAAATTAGAACAATATAATGATACAACATAATTGTATGGCAAGGAAATAAATATTACAAATATGTAATATAATAAAAACACTATATTACAGAACTGATGTGTTGTAACATATTTATAAACAAGATGTTATAGAAGAAAGCAAAACACAGCTTCTTTTTGTCAAATATCGTTGAATTCTTAAAGTTAAACTTCCAATAATGTTACATATATGTAAGCATAACGTGGGATGTGACAAAAATGTCGTAAATAGCCTAATAATTCCGTCTGCCATGAAACATGTATCTCTTTTCAAAATAATGAGTTACGACAATTTATATTAGCTGGCACGATTGTTGCTTAAATACATAAGTTGAGAATGATATTTGTTTGTAACAAGGTGGAAAAGTAGTGTTTCGTATGAAAAAATACAAAATCTTAATAATGATTGGTTTGATTGCATTGTTGTTTGGAAATCGCGCGGAATGTACAGAGAAAGAAGCCGGTTATAAGTTTACAACTGGTTTTTTCAGCAAGTACATCTGGCGGGGACAGAATGTTAATGATGACCCTGTTTTTCAGCCGGAAATAACGGCAAACTATGAGAATTTTACTGTGGGAATCTGGGGCAATCTCGATTTAACCAATATTAATGATAAGAGTGGTGATTTCTTAGAAATAGACTACTATCTTGATTATTCCACTGACTTGCCGGGATTGGAGGGTATTGGTTATTCTGTAGGTTTTATTTATTATGATTTTCCCGGAGCTACCGCCGATGGAACACGGACACCAGATACATTCGAAATCTACTGGGGACTTAACTTTGATTTGCCATTGAGTCCTTCAATTACTGTTTATCACGACGTAGATGAAGCTGATGGTTCATACGCTTCGTTAAGTTTTGGACATAGCATAGAAAAGATTACTGAGCTTACACCCGAGATACCTGTTGGTTTGGATATCGGTTCAAGCCTGGGGTGGGGCAGCGGTTCTTATAACAAGTATTACTGGGGGACAGACCAAACTAAGCTAAACGACCTCGTGTTTTCGGTGTCCTTTCCTATTGAAATAAGTGGCTGGAATTTAGTACCGAGCCTAAATTATGTAACCCTGCTCAGCGACGATATACGTGATACTGATGTGTATGGAACCGACAGTGATTTTTTCTACGCCGGAATAAGTTTATCGAAGAGTTTTTAGAGCAGGAACGAAATGAAGGAGACGAATGTGAAAACGTTGTTGATGACCATCGTGTTCGTATTAGTAATCGGACCCAGCTTCCCGGTATTTGCCGAGAGTGCCGACAGCGAGGAATCTGTTATTGAGAGTATCGATATTGGCGAATTAAAACAGGGTCTGGATACGGTATGGGTACTGATAGGGGCATTTTTGGTATTCTTTATGCAAGCCGGCTTCGGCATGGTTGAAGCTGGATTCATCCGTGCCAAGAATGCCTGCAACATCCTGACCAAGAACTTTCTGGATTTTTGCATGGCCTCTCTGGGTTTCTTCCTGATAGGCTACGGTCTCATGTTCGGGGACGGCAACACATTCATTGGCTTAAAAGGTTGGTGTTTACTCGGTCTTGAGCCGATTAAAAGCGGATTACCGCTATATGCCTTTTGGCTATTCCAAGCCGCATTCTGTGGAGCGGCAGCGACTATAGTAGCCGGTGGAATGGCTGAGCGCATGAAATTCCATGCTTATCTTATATATTCGTTCCTGATATCCGCATTAGTATATCCAATAGTTGGTCACTGGGTATGGGGAGAGGGTTGGCTATATAACATGGGTTTTGCGGACTTCGCCGGTTCCACCGTTGTTCATACAGTAGGCGGCTTTGCAGCTCTTGTGGGCACGTGTATGCTGAAACCACGAGAGGGGAAATATGGTTTAGACGGCAAGCCTAATGTTCTGACTGGACACAACATACCGCTTGCCTCCTTAGGTGTCTTTATATTATGGTTCGGCTGGTTCGGATTCAACGCCGGATCCACCCTTGGTGTAACCGGTGGGGCTTCCATCGGTCGAGTCGCCATCAATACGAATCTGGCGGCGGCAATGGGCGGTATAGCGGCAATGATCACGGTCTGGAAAAGATTCGGTAAGCCGGATTTGTCTATGGCAATGAATGGAGCTTTAGCAGGTCTTGTGGGTATAACTGCTCCATGTGCTTATGTAGATCCCTGGGCAGCGGTTGTTATCGGCATAATATCGGGATATTTAGTCGTCCGCGGAGTAGAGCTTCTTGACCGTCTGCTAATTGATGACCCGGTCGGGGCATTTCCTGTTCACGGTATCTGTGGCGTATGGGGCACACTGAGCGTGGGAATCTTCGGCAGGCAAGCACTTGGATTAGCAAATAACGGCCTTGTCTATAGCGGCAATCCCATGCAATTGGGAATCCAATTAGTTGGCAGCGTTTGTGCCGTGGTTTTTGTCCTCGTGAGTATGGGCATAGTATTTAAGCTAATTGACCTGACGGTCGGTCTGCGGGTCAGCCGAGAGGAAGAACTACGGGGACTTGATATCGGAGAACACGGCATGGAAGCGTACGGTGGATTCCAAATTTTTAGTACCAGTTAGAGATTAACATGCTTGGGAGTGAAAAATGAAACTGATAACAGCTTATATTCAGCCACATAAGTTACACGACGTCAAGAAAGCACTCTATAAGAATGAAGTATACAAGATTTCGGTCACGAATGCCCTGGGCTGTGGTGAGCAGAAGGGCTACCACGAAAGTTATCGGGGTGTTCAGTTTGAAGTCAACCTTCTTAAGAAGGTCCGGCTTGAGATAGCAGTAAATGAAAACTTCGTTGAGAAAACGATTAACGCCATTATTGAAGGTGCCAAAACCGGGCAAATCGGCGATGGAAAAATCTTCGTTGTAGACTTAGACAAGTGTATCAGAATTCGAACCGGTGAGCGTGGTGGTAAGGCAATCGGTTAGGAACATAAAGTAGAACAAGTATTATTTGACCTTTTTGAAAAGGAGAAACAGATGACACCAACAGAATTTTTCGATTTTGCAGAAAAAAACAAGGCCAAAATGGTTGACCTGAAATTTACCGACCTGCTGGGTACGTGGCAACACTGTAGTTTTCCCATTGATACATGGGATGAGAAAACGTTCGTTGACGGCGTTGGATTTGATGGTTCGTCGATTCGCGGCTGGCAGGGAATTCACGTCTCTGATATGTTGGCCGTGCCGGACCCTGACACGGCAGTCCTGGACCCGTTTTTCAAAGAACCTACTGTCAGTGTTATCGCCAACATTGTAGATCCTATCACCAAAGAGGATTACACACGCGATCCGCGTCACGTAGCCAGAAAGGGTGTGGCTTATTTAAAGGAAACGGAAATCGCGGATACCTGCTACATTGGTCCTGAGCCGGAATTCTTCATATTCGACGAAGTACGATACGAGCAAAATCAGCACATGGGAATGTATCAAATTGACTCCGTTGAGGGGGCATGGAACACCGCCCGCTTTGAAGAACCAAACCTTGGATACAAACCAAGTTTCAAGGGTGGTTACTTTCCCGTGAGCCCGACCGATACATACCATGACCTGCGTGGTGAAATGGTAAAGGAGATGTGGAAGGTCGGCATTGTGGTCGAAGCACATCATCATGAAGTAGCGACGGCCGGCCAGGCAGAGATTGACATGAAGTTTACAGAGCTTCTAAAAATGGCCGACCAGTTCATGTGGTACAAGTACATCATCAAGAACGTGGCAAAGCGCAATGGCAAGACGGTAACCTTCATGCCCAAACCGGTCTTCGAGGACAACGGCAGCGGGATGCATACCCACTTCTCTCTCTGGAAAGACGGAAAGCCTTTGTTTGCTGATAACGGCTACGCGGGATTGAGCAACATCGGTCTGTATTCGATTGGCGGGATGCTCAAACACGCACCGGCGATTCTGGCCTTTGCAGCTCCGACGACCAATTCCTACCGTCGCCTAGTGCCGGGCTTCGAAGCGCCTGTGAACCTGGTGATGTCAAAGAGAAACCGTTCTGCAGGGATACGTATCCCTATGTATTCTGACAGTCCGAAGGCGAAACGCCTCGAGTTTCGCTGTCCGGACCCGACCTGTAACGGCTATTTAGCTTGGACGGCAATGCTGATGGCGGCGATAGATGGAATACAAAACAAGATTGATCCGGGCGAGCCACTGGACCGGGATATTTACGATATGACTCCGGAAGAACTGGATAAATATCCAAAAACTCCAGGCTCATTAAACGAGGCAATTGACGCCCTTGAAAAGGACCATAAATTCCTGACTGTCGGGGATGTTTTTACTGATGACCTCGTTGAGATGTGGATCAAATGGAAACGTGAGAATGAGCTTAATGAGTTGGCCCTGCGCCCCCACCCTCACGAGTTCAGTCTTTACTACGATAGCTGACAATTGTATTTTGAGTACGAGTTTTGATCTCTAATTGCTACGTAAGCAAACTTTACGCTGAAACTGAATGGGACAAAAGCCAGAAAATCAAGGTCTCTACGATAGCCGATATGAGCACGACGGCTGCGGTATCGGTGCAGTTGTTAATATCAACGGCGAGCGCGATCACTCGATTATTGAGTATGGCAAGCAGATTTTGGTGAATCTACATCACCGTGGAGCAGCAGGTGCCGATGAAACCACAGGTGACGGTGCGGGAATTCTCTTTCAAATTCCACACGAGTTTTTTGAGGCGGAATGTGAGAAGCTGGGTTGTTCGCTGCCTCGTGCATCACAATACGGTGTTGGTATGGTGTTCGGTTCAAAGGATGCCGAACTTCGGCGGCTATGCAACGAGATACTGGAAGCGGCGATTGTGTATTATGGGATGAGGGTGCTTGGCTGGCGAGAGGTTCCTGCTTCCAACGACTGTCTTGGCCGGATAGCTCTGGCATCTGAGCCTTTTATTAATCAAATTTTCGTTGACGGGGCAGGTTTCGAGTCAGAGCAGTTAGAGCGACAATTATACCTAGCTCGCAAACGAGCGGAAAGACTGGTACGAGAGAAATTTGGCGACGATGGCAAGGACTTTTATGTCGCTTCACTGTCATCCAGAACTATTTGCTACAAGGGTATGTTTATGGCCTGGCAATTGTTTGCTTATTATCCTGACCTTGTAGATGAGCGCGTTCGCTCCGCCCTTGCCATTGTCCATCAGCGATACAGCACCAATACGTTTCCAAGCTGGCAGCTCGCCCAGCCCTTGCGGTGTATAGCTCATAACGGAGAGATAAACACACTAAGTGGAAACCGCAACTGGATGCAGGCCCGTCAGATGAAAATGACCGATGGGATGTTTGGTGATGATATTGATGACCTGCTTCCGATTCTGACTCCTGAGGCAAGTGACTCTGCATGTTTCGACAATGTGTTTGAGCTGCTTGTTCGTTCCGGTCGAAGCCTGCCGCATTCAATGATGATGATGATACCGGAGGCATTCGGGGCAGGTTATCATATCAGTACGGATAAACGCGCATTTTATGAATATCATGCTTCTATAATGGAGCCATGGGATGGTCCGGCAGCGATGGTGTTTACCGATGGCCGGCTTATTGGTGGGACATTGGACCGCAATGGTTTAAGACCCTGTCGTTATCTGGTTACCACGGATGGCCTGGCAATTATCGCCAGTGAAGCTGGTGTTGTGGAATTTCCTCCGGAGCGGATTCGCAGAAAAGGGCGTTTGCGTCCGGGTCGCATGTTTCTGATTGATACGGTCGAGGGACGAATAATTTCTGACAATGAAATGAAGAGCAAGATCGCCAGACAGAAGCCTTATCGCAGGTGGCTTGATGAAAACAAAATCGAACTTCGCGGATTATTTGACACACCCAGGCTTGTCAAAAGTAATCCGCAGACCATTGCTCAGAGAATGCGAGTGTTCGGCTACACAAGGGAAGAGCTTAAGATGGTTCTGACACCAATGGCTGTCAATGGTCAGGAGCCGGTAGGGTCGATGGGCAATGATACCCCTCTTGCCGTACTTTCTGATAAACCAAAGTTGTTATTCAACTACTTCAAACAGCTCTTTGCTCAGGTGACAAATCCCGCGATAGATCCTCTGCGTGAAGGATTGGTTATGAGCCTGATGAC